>Ga0075311_1000040_pt1 | contig 18141 bp, 16 predicted proteins | sample MayberryNE_Catta_FD_120044 | JGI IMG/M metagenome (GOLD analysis project Ga0075311, IMG submission 120044) | Natural and restored wetland microbial communities from the San Francisco Bay, California, USA, that impact long-term carbon... | ecosystem: Environmental > Terrestrial > Soil > Wetlands ...
CAGCGGCAGTGCTCGCGGTCGTCGGTCGGGGCTGCGGGGACCGAGGCGGCGACGCTAGCCGGCCCCCTCGGCCTTCCCCTCGAGCACTTCGAGCCCCGCTCGCCGGTACATGGCGAGGATCTCATCCGCGGGGACCGGGCGCGAGAAGTGGAAGCCCTGGCCGAGTGTGCATCCTCGATCGGCCAGGAATCGCCACTCGCCCTCCGACTCGATGCCCTCGGCGAGCGGTGTCATACCGAGGTTCACGGCCAGCGAGATCATCGCCGACACCATGCTGGCGGCGTCGCGATCGAGGTGGACCCCTCTGATGAACGAGCTGTCGATCTTCAGGATGTCCACCGGCATGTGCTTCAGGCGAGCGAGCGAGGAGTAGCCGGTGCCGAAGTCGTCGATCGCGAGCTTCAGTCCTCGGTCGTGGATCTCGGCGAGCACGCCGATCGTGCGGTCGGGATCGGTCATGGCCGTCGATTCGGTGATCTCGACCGTGACCCTCGAAGGATCGACCCCCGCGATCGCGATCGGGGTCACCATCTTCTCCACGAGCTGCTTCTGAAAGAGCTGGCGCGGGGACAGGTTGAAGCCCAGCTCGAGCTCGAGACCCTCGGCGCGCCACTGGGCGTCCTGGCGACAGAGCTCCTCCACCACCCATTCGCCGATGGCCTCGATCAGGCCCATCTCCTCGGCGAGCGGGATGAACTCGCCCGGCGGCACGAGCCCGCCGTTGGGCTCAGGCCACCGGATCAACGCCTCGACCCCGACCATGCGTCCGGAGTCCAGCTCGATCAGCGGCTGGTAGTGGAGCATCCACTGCTTGCGTTCGACCGCCTTCCGCAGGCGCGTGGACATCGACAGCCTGGTCATCGAGTCCCCCGCCTTCTTCGAGTGCATCACGAACTCTCCGGGTCCGTTCCGCTTGGCCTCGAACATGGCGGTCTCCGCGTTCTTCATCAGGGTCGCCGCGTCGTCTGCATCGTGCGGGAACACGGCGATTCCCTGGCTCGCCGTGAGGTAGAGCTCGGTTCCGGCGATCCTGAAGGGGGCCCGCATCGCCTCCTGGACCCGCAGCGAGACGGTTTCGGCCGCGATCGAGCCGCCGTCCTGGCCACCCGGGACAGGCGGCGTCATGTCCGCGTCCGCGAGCAGCACGAGGAACTCGTCTCCCCCGGGCCGTGCCACGAGGTCCGTGTCTCGGGTGGCATCGCGGATGCGCGCGGCGATGACCTTGATGAGCTCGTCTCCCGTTTCGTGCCCGAGCGAGTCGTTCACGAGCTTGAAGTCGTCGAGGTCGACCGAGATCACGGCCACGCCGAGCTCGTTCCGGCGAGCGCGAGCCAGCGACAGCTCGAGCAGCTCGTCGAACATCGCGCGGTTCGGCATGCCGGTCAGCTTGTCGTGGTAGGCGAGGTAGGCGATCTGCTCCTCGGCGGCCTTGCGCTCGGTGATGTCGAGCATCACCCCTTGGATCTGCGCCGGCTTGCCTTCGGCTGCCGGGAGCACGATGGCGGAGTCCCGGAACCACAGCACCCGGCCGTCGCGGGCGATGAGCCGGTACTCGTATACGAACGGCTGACCGAGCTCGCGACCCCTGAGGTAGGTGTCGACCGCGGACCCGCGATCGTCGGGGTGCAGCATGCGCCCCCACAGGCCGGGATCCTGGACGTACTCCTCGGCCGTGTATCCGAGCAATGTCTCGATCTGGGGGCTCACGTAGGTCGTGGTCATGCGGTCGTCTGCCACGTCGACGTAGACGATCGCGGGGATCTGCTCCACGAGCGCGCCGTATTTGGTTCGCGCGTCGTGGAGCTGGCCGCGCGTCGACACGTCCTCGGTGATGTCGCGCATCATGCCGAGCCAGTACATCGGGACCCCGTTCCCGTCCCGGATCGGCACGCTCTCCTCGTCGATCCACACGACGTGACCGTCGCGATGGATCGCCCGATAACGGGCGCGATAGGGTTCGAACGTTCGTGCCGCTTCGTTGCTCTCCTCGACGACCAGGTCGCGGTCGCTCGGATGGACCAGATCGATCCAGCTATCCGGGCAGCGCAACCATTCCTCACGCGTGACCCCGAGCAGTGCCTCGATGCCGGGGCTGACGTCGACCATGGAGTCGTTCGGCCCGACGCCGTCGATGTAGATCACCGCGGGGAGGTTGTCGACGATGCCCCGATACCTGACCTCCAGGTCCCGCAGCTGGGCCTGGACGTCCGACAGTCCACCGTCGATGCGCGAGGTGATCTCAGGCGGGAACGACCCCTGCCGGGTCGTCGAGACGTTCGAATTCCGAGCTGCCTGGTCGTCGAGGGTCACGCTGCCTGCCGTTCAGTCGATGCGGGTCGCCGAACCGCCGTCCGACGCTCACTACATCGGCGGAAGTGGCCGAGAGCTTGAACGCTTTGCTTGACTGCAGGCCAGGCGATCTCGCGTCTCAGCACCCCGTCTCGTCGGGCAGCAGCGGTCGGAACGCGAGCGCGTACCGACGATCCTCGCTCCTCCATGGCGTGAGCTGATTCGCGCCCTCGGCTGCCGGTGCCAGTCGATCTCGCCACTCCGAGCCGGTCGAGGCGACGCACCGGAACCCGGTCCCCGTGTCGTCGCCGAGGTCCGCGAGTGACTCCGCGAGCGGCCACGCGATCTCGGGCTGCGTGAGGTCCGGTTCGCCACGGTAGGCCGAGACGTAGATCCGGGATCCGGCAGGCCGGTACGTTCGCGCCTCGCTCAGCGACCCTTCGGGAAGCCAGGTCTCGAGCGAGCCGAGTGCGTCGACGAGGTCGAGCAGAGATCGCCGAGCCGCGTACTCGGCATCGGACATGCCGGGTGGACTCGGGCCGATGTCCATCAGGGCATAGACCCGCACGGTCCGGTCGACACCGCGAGCGCGCAGCGTGAAAACCGTCTCGGGAGCGTCGGTGATGCCGACGCTCCCCATCTCGGTGAGGTCGCTCACCGAATCGAGGTGTGCCTCGAAGGCCGCATCGACGATCGCATCGACCCCGGACTCATCGACCGTGAGCGTTTCCAACGCGGGCAGCGCGGGAGGGGGGTAGATCTCGATCTGCGGTCCCGGCCGAACGATCGTGCCGTCGCCGTACAGCGAGAACGGCGGCAGGGAGACGAGCTGGTGTTCGGGCGGCGTGAAGCCGCCTTCGTACCCCCATCGCAGCACCAGCTCTCCCGGCTGCGTGGAAGGAGCATCCGCGGATCGGGGCTCGGCACACGAGGAGCCGAGCAGGGTCAGGAACGCGATGGAAGCGAACCTCCGAAGTCTCATGGGCGTCCTCCGGGTCGGTCCGTGTCGGACGCATCTGACCCATGGACCGGTTCCCGGTGCAGAGTACCCTTCGGTCGTGGACGGGCTGATGCGGGCGTTGCGAAAGACCCGACGGGGGCCGGGAGCGGAGCTCGTCGACATCCCGATCCCCGAGCCGAAGGACGACGAGGTCCTGGTTCGGGTGCATGCCGCCTCGATCTGCGGCACCGATCTCCACATGCTCGAGTGGAACGAGTGGGCCGACGGACGCATCGCCGCCGTCCCGATGACGTTCGGTCACGAGGTGGCCGGCACGGTCCACGCCGTCGGCGACGAGGTGCATCACGTGCAGCCGGGCACCTTCGTCGCCGCGGAGACCCACATCGCGTGCGGGCACTGTTCCACGTGTCAGACAGGTCGAGCCCATATCTGCGAGAACCTGCGCATCCTCGGTGTCGACACCGAGGGCGCCTTCGCCGAGTTCGTGGTGGTGCCGTCGAAGAACGCGTGGGTCGTCGGCGAGGGCATCGATCCCGACGTGGCCTCGATCATGGAGCCGTTCGGCAACGCCGTGCACGCCTCGTTCGGCACGGGTGGGGGCGAGGACATCGCCACGAACTCGGTCGCGGTGATCGGCTGCGGTCCGATCGGCATGTTCGCCGTCGGCATCGTGCGGGCCCTGGGCGCGTTCGAGGTGATCGCGATCGAACCGAACGGATACCGGCGGGGGAAGGCCGCGGCCATGGGCGCCGACGTGCTCGTGGATCCGGTCGAGGTCGATCCGGTCGATGCCGTGCTCGAACAGACCGGTGGGGTCGGCGCCGAGGTCGTGCTCGAGATGAGCGGGAACAGCCTGGCGATCGATCAGGGCACCCGCATGTTGGCGCGGGGCGGACGCATGTCGCTGCTCGGGCTGCCCGACGCGTCGGTCACATTGGATCTGAACGACCAGGTGATCTTCAAGGAAGCCCGGCTGCAGGGCATCACCGGGCGGGAGATGTTCCGGACGTGGCAGCAGACGACGACGTTGCTGTCGACGGGCAGGGTCGACGTCACCCCGGTGATCACGCACAGGTTCCCGCTCGACCGATGGCAGGAGGCGTTCGATGCGACGGCGTCGGGCAGCTCCGGGAAGGTGATCCTCGTGCCCGACGGCACGGGGAGATGATCGTGTCCGACGAACGGAGAAAGGAGGGCACCGTTCGATGTCCGCGCTCGACTACCTGAAGGAAGAGCTGGCCTCGCTCGAACGTGACGGTCTGTTGCTGCACCCCCGAACCCTGGAAGGTCCCCAGGGTGCGCGGGCACGCTACGACGGCCGTGACGTGATCAACCTCGCGTCGAACAACTACCTCGGTCTCGCCAACCATCCCCGGCTGAACGAGGCAGCCGCTCGAGCTGCGAAGGAGTACGGCGCCGGTTCGGGCGCGGTGCGCACGATCGCGGGCCAGATGACGATGCATCGCGACCTGGAGTCGAGGTTCGCCGCCTTCAAGCACGCCGACGCCGCCGTGATGTTCCAGTCGGGATTCACCTCGAATTCTGGCACGGTCGCTGCGATCCTCACGAAGGAGGACGTCATCGTGTCGGACCGGCTGAACCACGCCTCGATCATCGACGGCGCCCGTCTCTCGCGCGCGGAGATCGCGGTCTTCGACCACCGCGATGCCGGACACGCCGACCGGCTGTTGACCGAGACATCGCGGCCGGGGCGACGCCAGCTGTTGATCACCGACGGTGTCTTCTCGATGGACGGCGACATCGCGCCGCTCCCCGACCTCGTCGAGGTCGCCGAGCGCCACGGGGCGATCATGATGGTCGACGATGCGCACGCGAGCGGCGTGCTCGGCGCCGGCGGCGCGGGCACGGTCGATCACTTCGGGTTGCACGGGCGGGTCGACATCCAGGTGGGCACGCTCTCCAAGGCGATCGGGGTGCTCGGAGGGTTCATCGCCGGCCCGATTCACCTGATCGAGTGGTTGCAGAACCGGGGTCGTCCGTACCTCTTCTCGACGAGTGCGCCGCCGCCGGTCGTGGCCGCTTGTATCGCCGCCCTCGACGTGCTCGGCGACGAGCCCGAGCGTCTCCAGCGACTGTGGTCCAATACCGAGTCGTTCAAGGCGGGCCTGCACGAGCTCGGCTTCGACACGGGGGAGAGCCAGACGCCGATCACCCCGGTGATCACCGGTGACGAAGAGCGAACGCAGCGATTCGCGGTCCGGCTGTTCGAGGAAGGTGTGTTCTGCCCGGCGATCGTGTTCCCGACGGTCGGCAAGGGCTCGGCGCGCGTCCGTACGATCGTCACCGCCGATCACACCGAGGACGATCTGCGCACGGCCTTGGAGGTGTTCGGCCGGGTTGGGACGGAGCTGGGGTTGCGCTGAAGCCGTTCAGCTCGTCGACGTGACGACCCGCGCCTGGATGCCGACCAATAACAGGTCGAGGCCGAAGTCGAACTGCTCGTCGGGGTCGCATTCAGCGAGATGCGGCAGCGCGGCGACGAGGCACGGCACCTGGTCCGCAGACAGGTGCCGCGCGAACTCCTCGTCGGGAAGCTTCGCGTGCACGGCGTCGAGATCGACGGTCTTGCCGCCCCGGCTGGTGCCTGCAGAGAACATCGCGCCGACCTCCATCATCACGACGCCCATGATGTAGCCGCCCAGCACGTTGAAGACGAGGACGCCCTCGCGGGGGTCCATGCCGGCGCGTGTGATGACCCGGAGGGCGAACTCCATGGGCATCAAGGCCTCGAGCTCGGTCATCGGGCGCTGTCGTTCCGCCCAGAGCGCGATCACGTTCGGGTGCTGCCGCAGAACGCGGCGCCACTCACGCGCACCGTCGCGTGCGACCTCGATCCACGGCCGATCCTCGTTCGGGTAGCGGAAGTCGCACATCACCATCGCGCAGACGCCGTCGAGCAGATCGTCCTTATCGCGAACGTAGTGATAGAGCGACATCGCCTCGACACCCACGTCGCGAGCGACCCGCCGCATCGAGACGGCCTCGAGACCTTCCTCGTCCATGATGTGCATGGCGGCCTCGATGATGCGTTCTCGCGTGAGTCGCTCCCGCGGAGGCGCCTGGGCCTTCGCCTTTCGGTTCCTTGCGGACATCTCCACCCGTTCCTCGAACGTTCGCGTGATCGGGGTTGACAGACTTACGGTGTATGCCTAGGCTCCCGTACGTCGTAAGCTTACACCGTACGTCAACCGTCGGCGGGAAGCCGACGCAGAGAAGGGGGGAAACGCGGGATGCGCATCGATCCCGAGTCGCTCGCGAAGGCGAGCAGTCGCCATCCGTGGAGGGTGGTGACGATCTGGGCGGTCTTCCTGGTGGCGGGCGGCGCTTCGGCCGCCACGCTGCTCGGTCCGGCTCTGACCACCGACTTCAACTTCACGAACGTCCCGGAAGCCAAGCGGGCCATGCAGCTCCTCGAGGACCGGAACCTGTCCGAGGACGTGATCTCGGAGACGTTCGTCGTCGCGGGGGAGCCCGGGGCGATCGATGACTCTGCATTCGTCGAACGGGTCAACGGCTTCATCGCCGACCTCGACGGCCTCGGTCCGGACGTGTTCGCCTCGTTGCCGACGGGGTTCCCCTTGACCGAGGAGCAGGCCGCCGACCCGCAGGTCGCGGCGCTCGGTCCCATCCCTTCCGAGGACGGGTCGGCCGTGCTGTTCACGGGCGTCTACGCCGGTGACATCGACGAGGCCACGCCGCACTTCGACGACGTGGAGGCGGCGCGCGAGGCGGTCTCGACCGACGGCGTCGAGGCGCACGTCCTGGGCGCGGTGAGCTCGTCCGAGGACTTCAGGGTGATCTCCGAGGAGGACCTCGCGTTCGGTGAGGGCATCGGGATAACGGCCGCGATCATCGTGCTGTTGATCGTCTTCGGCGCGATCGTCGCGGGCCTCCTGCCGTTGCTGAAGACGGTCCTGTTCACGCTTCCCATCACGCTCGGCATCGTCGGTCTGCTCGGGACGCTGTGGGACTTCAGCTTCTTCACGCCCAACCTGATCACGATGATGGGCATCGCCGTCGGCGTCGACTACGCGCTGTTCATCGTCTCCCGCTATCGGGAGGAGCGGCACAAGGATCGCGAGAAGCTCGACGCGATCCGCGCCTCGGGAGCCACGGCCTCTCGGGCGGTGTTCTTCAGCGGCATGACCGTCGTGATCGCGTTGGCCGGCATCATGGTCGTGCCCACCACGATCTTCCGGAGCCTCGCCGGCGGCGCGATCGTCGTCGTGCTCGTCTCGGTCGCATCGTCGCTGACGCTGTTGCCCGCCGTGCTGGCGCTGCTCGGCGACCGCGTCAACTGGCCGTATCTGTCGCGTGTTCCCACCCTGCTCGTGTTCGTCTCGATGCTGGTGGGCGGCGGCGTGGTGGGAGGCGCGCTCGCCGCCGCGGGAGCCTCCGTCGTCGCTCCGATCGGCGGGCTCGTCGGGTTCGTCGGGACCGGCATCGTCGTCAACCGTCTGCTGAAGCGGGGCGCGTTCGGTCGTTACTCCCGTCCGGAGGGTTCCAGCCTCAGCTCGGAGGGCGGGTTCTGGGACCGCGTCACACGCCTGGTCATGGGCCGCCCGGTGGCGTGGCTGACGGTCGCCGGAGCGTTCATGGTCGCCCTGTCGCTGCCGTACTGGTTCCAGAGCCACCCCGACGGTGAGGGCAGCGGGATCAAGACGGGATTCGCCGGCATCAGCACGCTGCCCGAAGGGATCCAGACCAAGGAAGCCTACGACGTCATCGTGGAGCGGTTCCCGAGAGCAGGTGCCCAGGCGACGGTCGAGGTGGTCATCGAAGCCGACGGCCTCGGCACCCCGGGCGCCGAGCCGGGCGCTCCCGGGGAGCTGACCGGCGAGGTGGCTGCGGCGATGGAGACGTTGGAGTCGACGATCGCGGACGACCCCACGCTCGGCACGCCGGCGCCGCCGCTCGTGAGTCAGGACGGGTCGATCGCGATGGTCGAGATCCCGCTCGCTGGTGCCGCGACGGATCCGGCGAGCGAGGCCGCGGTCGCGACGATCGCGAGCCTCCGCGAGACCTACGTGCCTCAGGCGTTCGGGGAGGGCGACGCCACGGTGCTCGTCGGAGGTGAGACGGCGTTCGTGAAGGACTTCTTCGACATCTCCGACACGTACACGCCGTTGATCATCCTGGTCGTGCTGGGGCTGTCGTTCCTGCTGCTGACGGTCGTATTCAGATCGCTGGTCGTACCGGCGAAGGCGATCGTGATGAATCTGCTGTCGGTCGGAGCGGCGTACGGGCTGATCGTGCTGGTGTTCCAGAAGGGCGGTCCGGCGATCGGCGAGTCGATCGCGAACCTGTTCGGGTTCGTGCAGGTCGACGCGATCGAGGCATGGTTGCCGCTGTTCCTGTTCTCGATCTTGTTCGGCCTGTCGATGGACTATCACGTGTTCCTGCTGACCAGGATCCGCGAGCAGTACGACAAGACCGGCGACAATGCGGCCTCGGTCGCCTACGGGCTTCGGACCACCGGCGGCATCATCACCGGAGCGGCGATCATCATGGTCGCCGTCTTCGCCGGGTTCGCGGCCGGCCGGTTGACCTCGTTGGAACAGATGGGCTTCGGGCTCGCCGTCGCCGTGTTCCTCGATGCGACGGTCGTTCGGTCGATCCTGGTTCCGTCGACGATGCGCCTGCTCGGTGACCTGAACTGGTACCTGCCCCGGTGGCTGCGATGGCTCCCCAAGATCGATGTGGAGGGGCACGACGTCTCGAGCGACACGGTCGTGATCCCCGACACGCCCGGGGAGCTCGTGAGGGCCGAGTCGAGGGACTAGCTTCTTGCCGCGCGCGTCGGGAGGGGGGTCGGGGGGACGGGGGCCCACGGGCCCCTTCTTCCCTTCCCTCGTCAGTGGTCGGGGGCGGCGAGGCCGACTCTCACCTTCTGGTGCCGAGGTCTCTCCCGACCTCGCGCGCGATCCAGCTCGCGCTCCTGCTGCCGACCCCGAGTAGGCGCTCGGCCTCCTCGATCGCCGCGGTGCGGAGCACGGGGCCGCGCTTGCCGATCTGGCGGAGGGCCCAGCTGACGGCCTTCCTCACGACCGTGCGTTCGTCGGTCGCCGCCCGTCGGATACGGGGGAGCCAGTCGATGAAGTAGGAGTCCGGTCGGTCGTCGTCGTGGACCGCCTGCACGGCGACGATGGTGAAGGCGGCGCGCTTGACGTATCCCTCGGGGCTCCGAGCCCACGCGCGGGCGGCCAGGTCGACGGCGGCGACGGAGCGGAAGAGGTTGTTGCAGACCTGGTCGCACAGGTCCCAGGAGTCGAATCCGGCGGCCCAGGCGTTCATCTGGGTCCGGTCGACCTGCGCTGGGTCATCGACCATCGAGGCGAGGATGCGAGCCTCGTGGATCTCGGTCGCCCACAGGTCGAGCGCGAGCTCATGGTCGTCGCGGTGCGCGCGGGCGATCCGGCGCAGATGCGGGATCGGCACTCCCAACGCCCTGTCCACCGCGATGCCGACCCTGGCCATTCCCGTCTTCCTGGAAGGATCGGCCACCGACCGCAGCTCGGCGACGACTGTGCGGGTCGTGGGTTTCACGGAGGGCACGCACGATGGCCGCCCCATCCAGCGGGCAGACCGATGGGATGACGCGGGGTCGGTCCTGGGAGGATGAGGCGATGCTCGATCCGACGGAACCGACCGCCTCGCGGCTTCCTCCGACGAGGCTGCCCAGCGCCGCGGCGCTCGTCGCCACCGACGCCGCGGCCCTGCTCGCGTTCGTCGCGATCGGCATGCGTTCGCATCAGATCGGCGTGATCCTCGAGGTTGCCGCGCGCAACGTCGTGCCGTTGGCCGTGACCTGGGGACTGGTGAGCGTGGTGGCGGGCACGTATCGGCGCCGTGACCTCGTGTCGCTGCTGACGACCTGGGCCATCGCGGTGCCGCTCGGGCTGCTGGCCCGCACGTGGTGGGTCGGTTCGCCGCGGGGAGGCCGCATCGCGGTGTTCCTGGGCGTCGGGTTGGTGTCCACGCTCGTGCTCCTGATGATCGGCCGCGGGATCGCCGCCGCGATCAGCCGAACGCGACCGGTGTGGCGAGCGCCGCTCAGTACCGGTCGTCGCGGGGCGGCAGGTGAGCCGGATCACGCTCTGCCTCGTTGACGCGGTACCGGGTGACCCGTTGCCCAGTGAGCTGTGAGTCGATCTCCGCCTGGAACCGGCGGACCTTCCGCTTCAACGCCCACCAGGCGAGCGCTCCGAGCACGACGGCGGTCAGCACGGCCGTGATCACGAGGAAGGCCACCGCCTCGAGCACCTCGCCGAGAACGCCGAACACAGCGGCAAGGAACAGCAGGATCAGGACGACCACGAACATCGTGCCCTCTAGGGTACCGTCGGTTCGCGCGATGGGTGGATGCAACCGAGGCCCGTGGGCGTTTCCTCGGCCATACTGCGCGTCATGGCAGACGGGTTCCGATCGCCGCTCGCGACCGACGCGAACGCCGGGAAGGTCGCGCTCGTCACCGGCGGGGGGTCGGGCATCGGCAGGGCGACGGCGCTCGAGCTGGCCCGCACGGGTGCACGCGTGGCGATCTGCGGCCGTCGAGCCGAGCCGCTCGATGCGGTGCGGGCGCAGCTTCGGTCGGGGAACCACGAGGTGGTCGCCGGCACGTGCGACGTTCGGGAACCCGACCAGGTCGACGCGTTCCTCGACACGGTGGGCCAGCGGTTCGGCGGGGTCGACGTGCTCGTGAACAACGCGGGGGGACAGTTCGCCGCGCCCGCCGAGGAGATCTCGCTCAAGGGCTTTCGGGCCGTGCATCGCTTGAACGTCGACGCGGTGTGGTACGTGACGCATCGAGTGGCGACGAGATGGATGATCCCACGGCGCCACGGGTCGATATTCTTCCTCGGGTTCAGCCCGCGACGGGGCGTGCCGATGATGGCGCACTCGTCGATGGCGCGGTCGGCGCTCGAGACGATGGCCGCGTCGCTGTCGAGCGAGTGGTCGCGGTACGGGATCAGGGCGGTCTGCGTCGCGGCCGGGTTGATCGCGACCGAGGGGCTGCGCCAGTACGGCGGCCCCGAGATCGTTGACGAGCTGGCGGCCCAGGTGCCGATGCGTCGCGCCGGGTTGCCCGAGGAGGTCGCCGCGACGATCGCGTTCCTCGCTTCGGCGGGCGGTGCCTACATCACGGGCTCGACGGTGCTCGTCGACGGCGGTGCCGACGCCTGGGGCCAGGGCGAGCCGCCGCCGGAGCCGGAGCCGCCCCAGCTCCGATGACCGTGGTTCCTTGCAGCCGTCGCGTCGCATCGCAGAAGATGGACCCATGGGTGAGGTCCTCGACCGACGGACGTTCCTGCGCCGGCTGGCCGCCGCGGGCATCACGCTGCCCGCTGCCGCGGCGGCGGCATGTGAGCGCGCGACGCCGACGCGGGCCGATCCCCCGGTCCTTTCGAGCCCGATGGGGCCCACCTTCGAATCGGGGAAGACGATCGAGCGCACGGCCGTGCTCCGCATCTACGAGTGGCGCGAGTACCTGTCGAAGGACACGCTGCGCTCGTTCGAGCGGCTGTACGCCGACGGCGACGTGCGGGTCGAGGTGGAGAGCTTCACGCACATGGACGAGGCGGTCGCTCGCCTGCGCGACCCCGCCACGCAGTTCGACGTCTTCTTCCCCACGATCGACGCGTTGCCCGGGCTGATCGACGCCGGCATCCTGCGGCCGCTCGATCACGGCCAGCTCCCGAACCTCGGCAACCTCTGGCCGTGGTTCCACGACGGAGATGGACCCTTCTACGACCCGGGGCAGCGCTTCTCGCTTCCCTACACCGTGTACGTGAGCGGCATCGCGTGGCGCGACGACATGCTCGCGCCCGCCGACACGCCGGGGTCCACGCGCGACCCGTGGGGCCTGTTCTGGAACCCCGACTACCGGGGGAAGGTCGGGATGTACGACGGGTACCTCGAGGCGTTGTCGCTCGCGCTGCTCCGCGACGGGGTGGCCGACGTGCGTGGGGCCACCGACGCACAGCTCGGGGAAGCGGCCCGGGCGCTCTCGGACGCCGTGGCGATCGCCGACGTGCGCTTCACCAACGACGGCGTCGAGGAAGGGATCCCCGAAGGCGAGTTCGCGGCCCACCAGGCGTGGTCGGGCGACGTTCTGGCGGCCCCGCGTTACGCCGCCGCAGATGAGGGGTACGGTGCGGCCGGAGGAGCATACGGGGCCGGATACGAGCTCGGTTTCTGGTCGCCGCCGGGGTCGGAGAAGATCGTGGGGTGCGACCTGATGGCCGTCTGCGAACGGGGCCGTCATCCAGATCTCGCGCACGCGTTCCTGAACCATCTGCTCGACATCGAGGTCGGTGTCCGGAACTTCCGATGGAACGGGTATCAGCCGCCGCTCGAGGGCATCACGCCGGCGGGGCTGGGCGGTCCCGATCCGACATGGAAGATCGAGATGCCACCCAACCTGCTCACGACGCTGCTCGACGACGACGCCTTCTCCGACGCGCAGATGCTCGTGGGATTCGGCCCCAGCGAGCGGGCTCGATGGCTCGACTACTGGAAGCTCGTTGCCCCAGGCACCTGACCGGGTGATCCGACCCGTTCGGGCAGCCACGTGAGGTCGGCGTCGTAGGCCTCGAGCACCGCTCGGAACTCGCCCGAGCCGGCGTCGACCACCTGCACGAGCACGTTGTTGGGCGTGCATCCGTCGCCCTGGCCGCTGCGGGAGGGGGAGACGAAGTCGCCCTTCGCCGTGAAGTAGCACAGGTCGCTCGTGAAATAGACCCACGAGGGGCCCCAGTCCACACCTTCGGACGGGTTCTCGACCGCGGCGAGGGTCACCGACACCTTCGCGCCCCGGCCCGCTCCGGGCAGGTCACGCCATGCCGTCTGGGGGTCGACCTCGGTGGCGAAGCCGTCGACCGGGACCAGGTGGTAGCCGAACGTGCCCGGGATCTCTTGGCGCTCGGACTGATGCAGCGGCGCGTAGAGATCGGAACCGCCTCCGCACGAGGAGGCGGCCAGCAGAACCACGGTCACCAGGGCACGGACGCGCACCTGGCGAGCGTACCCCGCAGGGGCGGCGAGCCGACAGGGAAGGACCACGAGCCGGCGCGATAGGCTTCCGACTCGATCGGTCTCCGGGAGGCGAGCTGAGATGGCAGATGCGCTGCAGAACTACATCGACGGCAAGTGGGTCGACGCGGTCGAGGGAGGGAGGTTCGACGTATTCGACCCTTCCACGGGCGAGGTGATCGCCACCGCCGCCGACTCGCAGCCGGCCGACGTGGACCGAGCGGTCGAGGCCGCCCGCCGCACGTTCGACGAAGGCACGTGGTGGCCGGGAACGCCGGCGCGTGAGCGGGGCAGCATCCTGCTGCGTGCGGCCGACATCGTGCGTCGTGAGCGTGACCGTCTCGCGGCGCTCGAGTCGCGCGATGTCGGGAAGCCGATCGGGGAAGCCGGCGACGACATCGACGAGGTCGCCTTCATGTTCGAGTACTACGGAGGGTGGGCCACCAAGATCGCCGGCGAGAGCCAGCACGTCGACGCCGACGCGATGTTCATGGTCTGGAAGGAGCCGGTCGGGGTCGCCGTCGGCATCACCCCGTGGAACTACCCGATGATGATGGCCGCGCAGAAGGTGGCCCCGGCGATCGCGGCGGGGTGCGCGTTCATCCTGAAGCCGCCGGAGCAGACGCCCCTCACGTGCCTCGAGCTCCCGAAGATCCTCGAGGAAGCAGGTCTGCCCGCGGGCGTCTTCCACGTGCTCACCGGCTTCGGCGAGACCGCGGGCGCTCCGCTCACGACCCACCCGGGCGTCGACAAGGTGGGCTTCACCGGGTCGCGGGAGGTCGGCAAGATCATCATGCGCAGCGGTGCCGACACTCTCAAGCGCGTGACGCTCGAGCTCGGCGGCAAATCGCCGAACATCGTGTTCGCCGACGCCGACTTCCCAGCGGCGATCGAGGGCTCGGCGAACGGGGTCTTCTGGAACCAGGGTGAGATCTGCTCAGCGGGAACCCGCGTATTCGTCGACGGCGGCATCTACGACGACGCCGTGAACGAGCTGGTCGATCGGGCGGCCTCGGTGAAGGTCGGCGACCCCCAGGACGAGACCACGACGATGGGTCCGTTGATCTCGAAGGAGCAGCAGGAACGTGTGGAGAGCTACCTCGAGGTGGGCGCCTCGGAGGCCCGGCTCGCCGGTCAGGGCGCGACGCCCGACGATCCGAAGCTCGCGAGTGGATACTTCGTGCCGCCGACGGTCTTCGCCGACGTGGACAACTCGGCTCGCATCGCGCGCGAAGAGATCTTCGGCCCCGTGATGGCGGTGATCCCGTTCCGCTCCGTCGACGACGTCGTCGCGATGGCCAACGACAACGACTACGGCCTGGCCGCGGCGATCTGGACGAACGACGTCAAGAAGGCGATGCGCACCGCCCAGGCGATCCGCGCCGGCATCGTGTGGATCAACGACACGCAGCCTGCGCCGACCGAGATGCCGTGGGGCGGCTACAAGCAGTCGGGCGTCGGCCGCGAGCTCGGCAAGCACGGTCTCGACGACTTCCTCGAGGAGAAGGCCGTCTACCTGAACCTCGCCGATTGACCGGATCTGAGCGGACCGCCTCAGCCGATGGGTGGGGGACCGGGCTTCCATCTCGCGCAGGTGAACGTCGCGCGGCTCCGGGCCCCCATCGAGTCGCCACCGATGCAAGCGTTCGTCGATGGACTGGAGCCGATCAACGCGCTGGCCGACGGCAGCGTGGGGTTCGTGTGGCGGCTGCAGACCGACGACGGCGACGCCACCGCCCTCCGGGTCTTCGACGACGACATGCTGATCGTGAACATGTCGGTGTGGGAGTCGCTCGAGGCCCTCCGAGCGTTCGTGTTCCGCACCGAACACGCCGACTTCTTGCGGCGCCGATCCGAATGGTTCGAACGGCTCGCCGACGCCTCGACCGCGCTGTGGTGGATCGCGGCCGGCGCGGCTCCGACGATCGACGACGCGAAGCAGCGACTCGAGCTGCTGCGGGCGAACGGTCCCATGCCCGAGGCGTTCACGCTCCGGGCTACCTTCCCTCCCCCCGAGGAGCGTGCGCGCGAGGGGCCGCCAGGCCGGCGAGGATGATGCCCGCCGTCGCGACGACGATCACCGACATCGCGGCTCGCAGGTCCAGCGTCTGCGCGACGTAGCCGAGCAGCGGCGGGCTCCAGATGAACCCTGTGTACCCCACGGTGGTGACCGCCGCGATCGCGCTCGTGGGATGCTCGTCGGTGGCCTCGGTGAGGCTGAATCCGGCCGGTGCCGCCGCGCTGATCGTGAAGCCGAGGATCAGGAACGCGGCACCCACGACCACGATGTCGTCCGTGAGCGTCGCGAGCAGGCCGCCGGCCAGCGAGCCGAGACCCGCAATGATGATCGTCGTGCGAGGACCGAGCCCGAACAGCACCTTCCCGGCGAACAACCGTCCGAGGAAGATCGCGCCCGAGAACGCGATGAACGAGATCGCCGCCATCGTGGCCGAGCCGCCCAGCTCCCGCCGCACGTACAACCCCGACCACACGTCCATCGAGCCTTCGACGAGGAACGCGAACAGGACGACGAGGGCGGGGACCCACAGGCTCGGGGTGCGGAACAGCGCGGAGACCGACAGGGCCATCTGCGCTCCCCGGGGGCCGCTTTCGCGGGGGGCCGTCCGGGCGTTCCACGCGGCGGTGACGGCGAGCGCGATGCCCGCGTACGCGAGCCCCCAGCGGAAGTCGAACCCGGCGGCGAGCACGGCGCCCGTCAGGGCCGCCCCGGTCACGCCTCCGAGCGCGTACGACGCGTGCAGCCACTGGAGCACCGGTCGTGCCCGTGCGACCTCGACCCGCTGAGCGGCGACGTTCATGTACACATCGATCAGGCCGTTGCCCGCACCCACGACCAGGAACCCGATCACGACGACTCGGGTGGGGAGCAACGCGATCAGACCCGCGCCCGCGGCGAGCACGATCAACGACGCCGGCACGACCGTCGAAAGTGGAAGGGGCTGTAGCCTCGGGGAGAGGAGCAGCATCACCGCGACCGCCGTGAGCGAGAGGATCGTGTACAGGACCCCGAGGCGGCTGTCCGAGAGCCCATGATGCTGCTGGAACTCGAGCACGAGGATCACCCAGACGCCCCAGAACTGGCCGAACGTCAGATACCCGGCGAGCAGCGGCAGCGTGGCCCTGCGGGCCGACCTCGGATCGAGCGTCGAGCGATCGTCCGTGACGGCCGCCGCGGGCGGGGCGAGCTCGTCCATCGGGGCATGATGTCATGCGGCGTCCTCGCACCGGGAGCGATTGACCTGCCGTGGCACGACTCGGCTAGACTCCGCGTCCATGGCAGGGGGACAGGTCCAACTCGTCGATCTCGTCAAGCGGTTCGGAGACTTCACCGCGGTCACGGGTCTCAACCTCGACATGCCGTCGGGCGAGTTCTTCTCGCTGCTCGGCCCCTCGGGGTGCGGCAAGACCACGACGCTGCGCATGATCGCCGGGTTCGAGCGCCCGAGCGAAGGTCAGATCCTGCTCGACGGCCAGGACATGGCACAGACCCCTCCGCACCGGCGCAACGTGAACACCGTCTTCCAGAACTACGCGCTCTTCCCCCACCTGACCGTGGAGGAGAACGTCGCGTTCGGCCTCAAGTACAAGGACGTCTCGAAGCAGGAGATGCGCGATCGCGTGGGCAGCTCGCTCGAGCTGGTGGCCCTCACGGGGTTCGAGAAGCGCCGTCCGACCCAGCTGTCGGGGGGGCAGCAGCAGCGGGTGGCCCTCGCTCGAGCCTTGATCCTGAACCCGGCCGTGCTCCTGCTCGACGAGCCGCTCGGGGCCCTCGACGCGAAGCTGAGGAAGCGCTTGCAGATCGAGCTGAAGGCGCTGCAGGAAGAGGTCGGCATCACGTTCATCTACGTGACCCACGACCAGGAGGAAGCTCTCACGATGTCGGACCGCATCGCGGTGATGTCGCAGGGAAGCGTCGAGCAGGTGGGTCCCCCCAAGGAGATCTACGAGGAGCCGGCGACGGCGTACGTGGCCGACTTCCTCGGCGTGTCGAACCTGATGGAGGCGACCGCGGCCGGGGAGACGTCGGGCAGCTGCTCGGTCTCGATCGGCGAGTTCCGGTTCACGGCCGGCCAAGGCGACGCGGACACGCGAGGGCAAGCCAAGGTGACGATCCGGCCCGAGCGCGTCGACCTCGAGGCCCAGGGCACGAGCGGCGAGAACCGCGTGCCCGGCATGGTGGAGCGCGTGGTCTACGTCGGCTCGGTGCTCCAGGTGTTCGTGAACCTCGCCCCGGGGGAGCGCATCCAGGCCTGGATGCAGAACGAGGGCGGCGCGTTGCCCTTCGAGTCGGGCGCCCCGGTGACGGTGCACTTCCCACCCGAAGCGCTCCGCGTGTTGCCGGAGGCGGGCACCCCGGTCATCGAGAGCGGCGAGCTCGACGAGGGCTGAGTCCCCTGCCTTCGTCTATACCTGCGACGCGAACGAGGTGACGTCCTCGCCGCGCTGGCCCCGGCCGAAGGCTCGGTAGAGCAGGTAGCCGACGACCACGGTGCCCACGGTCGCGAGCAGCATCACCGTGGCGGCCGCGTTCACCGCCGGCGTCGGTGACCCACGCGCCGCCGAGTAGATCTTGACGGAGAGCGGTTCGCTGTCGGCGCTTCCCGACAGGTACCGCACGATCACGAAGTTGTCGATCGAATCCGCGAAGACGACCGCGACGCTCGCGAGGATCGCGGGCGCCAACAGCGGCAACAGCACCCGGCGGATCGAGCGACCGGGTGTGGCACCGAGGTCCATCGCGGCTTCCTCGTACTCGGGGCCGATCGAGAGCATGCGAGCCCTCACGATCACGACCGAATACGACATCTGGAACGTGA
>Ga0075311_1000046_pt1 | contig 17488 bp, 16 predicted proteins | sample MayberryNE_Catta_FD_120044 | JGI IMG/M metagenome (GOLD analysis project Ga0075311, IMG submission 120044) | Natural and restored wetland microbial communities from the San Francisco Bay, California, USA, that impact long-term carbon... | ecosystem: Environmental > Terrestrial > Soil > Wetlands ...
CTGTACGACTCGGTCTTCGTGGAGTACGGCGACGACTCGGTCGCCCAACTCGGCGGGGTGCACCTCGCGTGCGAGCAGTCCTCGCAGCTGCTGGCCAAGGCGTTGGAGTGGGGGCGTCTGGCCGCCTACCTCGAGCAATCGACGCGATACATGCGCTACGACGACAAACCCGGCGGCACGTGGCGGTCGACCGTGCCGCCCGAGATCGAGGGGACGCCGGCGGGCGAGCGGTACGCGACGTTCCTCGACGAGGCGTTCACGTCCTACGGTCGAATGTACGAGCCGATGGAGGCATGGTTCCGCGAGCGCCACCCCATGCAGGAAGGCGACAGCGACTTCGTCTACCGCCAGACGATCATGGCGAAGACCTGCGACACGCTGCGCGTGCTGCTTCCGGCGGGCACCCGGTCGAACCTGGGCATCTACGCCACGGGGCAGAGCTACGAACAGCTGCTGATGCGGCTGGCGGTGCACCCGCTCGCCGAGATGCGCGAGTACGGCGAGCTGATGAAGGCCGAGCTGCGCAAGGTCATCCCCGAGTTCCTCAAGCGCGTCGACGTCGAGGAGCGCGGGATCGCGTGGTCGCGGTATTGGCAGGCGACCGGCAAGCAGGTCGGCGAGCTCACGGCGCGTGTGCTCGCCGACGCCGAGATCAAGCCCGAGCATCGCGACGAGGTCACCCTGACCGACTACGACCCCGAGGGCGAGACGAAGATCGCGGCGGCCGTGCTGTACGCGTCGTCGGCGCTGCCCGACGATCAGCTGCTCGCGCTCGCACGAACCATGTCCGACGAGGAGCGGGGTGAGATCCTACGGGCGAGCGTGGGCGACCGGTCGAACCGGCGCCACAAGCCCGGCCGCGCATGGGAACGCACCGGCTACCGGTTCGACGTGCTCTGCGACTACGGGGCGTTCCGCGACCTGCAGCGGCACCGCCCGCTCACGATCGAGTGGCAGCGGCTCACGACCGAGCACGGCTACGAGACCCCCCCGCAGATCGACGAGGCAGGCCTGCGATCGCACTGGGAGCGGGTGATGCTGGCGAGCGCCGAGACCGAGCGCTCCCTGCTCGACGCCGGGTTCGTGGAACAGGCGCAGTACGCGGTCTCGATGGCCTATCGCATCCGGTTCGTGATGCAGATGACCGCGCGCGAGGCGATGCACCTCACCGAGCTCCGATCGCAGCCGGCCGGCCACCCCGTGTACCGCAGGGTCGCGCAACAGATGCACCGCCTGATCGCCGACGTGCACCCGGCGATCGGCGAGATGTTCGGCTACGTGAGCTACGACGACGTCGACCTCGAGCGTCTCGAGGCCGAGCGCCGCACCGAGCTGAAGCGCAAGGCCCTGCGGGAAGGGTCGACCGAGGCGTGACGCTCGCAGGGTCGGTCAGCGCCGCCGTGCGCCCCGGCAGCGCGACCGAGGTCGAGGTCGATCCCTCGGCGGAAGAACCGGGGCTCGCGGCCGATCACGTCTGGTACGTGGGTTCGATCGCCAAGCAGTTCGTGGCCGCGTGCGTCGCGTTGCTCGAGCGAGACGGAGCGCTCGCCCTCGTCGACCCGGTCTCGCGGTTCGTGCCGCGGCTCCCGGCGTGGGGCGATCGGGTCACGATCCGCCACCTGGTGCATCACACCGGCGGCGTGAAGGAGCGATCGCGCACCGGCCCCGGCGTGCCGGTCGACGGTGTGCCCGCGTGGGGGAACGAGGACCTGCTCGACGCCCTCCGCGAGGTCGCCGATCTCGACTTCGATCCGGGCTCCCGCTACGGCTACTCGAACCGCGGGTACCTGTTGCTGGCCGAGGTCGTCGCCGCGGCCGGCGGGTCCAGCCTCCGCGATCTCGCTCGAGAGCGCATCTTCGAGCCGCTGGATATGGTCGACACGTTCTTCCGCGATCGGGAGTCGCCGCTGCCGGAGCGGGCCCTGCGAGGGCATTTCGAAGCCGACGACGGGAACGTCTACGTCGAACCGGCGCGCTTCCACGCGGTGGGCGCCGGGGGCCTGTGGACGACCGTCGACGATCTCGCGGCGTGGAGCGCGAACTTCGACGAGGACCGGATCACCGACGGGTGGCTTCCCGAGCGACTCACGACCCGAGGAACGCTCGACGACGGCACGCCGATCCACTACGCCTGGGGCCTATCGGTCAGGGCCCACCGAGGGCTGCCGATCGTGAGTCACGGCGGGAACTTCCCGGGTTGGGAGTCGAAGATGGTGCGGTTCCCGAGCGAGCGTGTGACGGTGATCGTGCTCGCGAACCGGGAGGATCTCGACGTTTCGGCGAGGGCGTTCCGGCTCGCCGACGAGGTCCTCGCGGGCCGACTGGACCCCGATGCGCCCCACGCAGACGACACGTTCGACGGCGTCTGACCTGGGCCGATGCCAGGAAACGGACGGAAATCCGCGGAATCATGCGGAATCCCGGTACGCTTCCCGGGTTCTCACCACACCTGGGGAGGTGTTCGCATGAACAAGGCAGAGTTGGTCGACGCGATCGCCGACAAGTCCGGCATCGCGAAGTCCACGGTCGACGAGGTCATCAAGGCGATGACCGAGACGGTCGAGGCCGAGGTCGCCAAGGGCGACAAGATCTCGATCCCCGGCTTCATCTCGTTCCAGAAGGTGCGTCGCGCCGCCCGCACGGGACGCAACCCACGCACCGGCGAGACGATCAACATCCCGGCGAGCGCGACGGTCAAGGTGACCGCGGGCGCGCGCCTGAAGAGCAGCGTGAAGTAAGACGGATCCCACTTCTCCGCACGACCGCGGGCCGGCGCCGAAGGCGCCGGCCCGCTCCCATCCCCGGGGCCGGCCGGGCTCCACGGCTGACGCACCATCGGTTTCGGTACCCTGAACCTCTCCAATGGATCGCGAGACCCTGCTCCTCGTCGCCATCGTGATGCTCGCCGTCGCCGCGTTCGCGGTCGGGTTGAGCGGCTGGGTCCTGCTCTCACGCGACCGGAAGCTGCGCAGCTCGCTCGCCGCGACGAGCGATCCCGAGGTTCCAGAGGCCCACTGAGATGCTCGAGCTCCTCGACCTGCGTGAGCGGGGCGAGCGTCTCGACGCCACGAGGCTCGAGACCGACCCCACCGTCGCCGACACGGTCGCCGGCATCCTCCAACGTGTCTTCGTCGAGGGCGACGACGTCCTGATCGAGCTCGCGCACCGGTTCGACGGCGCCGACCTCGGCGATGGCGGCGTGCTCGTGACCGAGCAGGAGCTCGAAGCGGCCGACGAGACGACGCCACCCGAGCTCAAGACCGCGATCGATGACCTCATCGAGCGTCTGCGGGACCTCGCCACGCGGCAGCTCCCGCGTGAATGGTGGGACGAGCGAGACGGCGTGCGCTTCGGAGAGGTCGTGCGTCCGCTCGCGTCGGTCGGCTGCTACGTGCCGGGCGGACGGGCGGTCTATCCGTCCTCGGTCTGCATGACCGTGGTGCCGGCGGTCGTGGCCGGGGTTCCCGAGATCGTGCTGTGCACCCCGCCGCAGGCCGACGGGTCGATCCCGGCTCCCGTGCTCTATGCGGCGCGGAAGGCCGGAGCCCACTACGTCGCGAAGACCGGCGGGGCACAGGCGGTCGCCGCGATGGCCTACGGCACCGAGTCGATCCCTCGGGTCGATCGCATCGTCGGACCCGGCAACGCCTACGTGACCGAGGCCAAGCGCCAGGTCGCCGGCAGCGTCGGTATCGACGGGCTGGCCGGTCCCTCGGAGCTCGCGATCGTCGCCGCCGGCGATGTCGACATGGACACGGCCGCCCTCGACCTGATCGCGCAGGCCGAACACGACCCGCAGGCGCGCACGTTCTTCATCACCCCCGATCCCGACCTGGTGGACCGCGTCGCGAAGGCGCTCGACGAAGAACTCGAGGGCGCCGGCCGACGCGAGATCGTCGACGCCGCGCTCGACTACACCAAGGCGGTGCTCGTTCGGGATCTCGGCCACGCGGCCGACGTCGCGAACGACCTGGCCTCCGAGCACCTGCTGCTGCTGCTGGACGACCCGCGGGCCTTCCTCCCGCTCGTGAGGAATGCGGGCGCGATCTTCCTGGGACGGTGGAGCGCGGTGCCGTTCGGCGACTACGGCGTGGCCTCGAACCACGTGTTGCCGACCGCCGGCACGGCCCGCTTCTCCAGCGGCCTGCGGGCGTCGGACTACGTGACCGTGAGCTCCGTCGTCGAGCTCGACCGCAGGAGCGCCTCCCGGTACGCGCCCGGCGCCTCGGCGATCGCGCAGGCGGAGGGCCTGGTGGGCCACGCGAAGGCGATGGACGCTCGCGCGGCCGATGCCGAGGTCGTCGAATCGTGACCGCCGCCCCGCAGCCCCGCACCGACGTGCGCGAGATCGAGCCGTACGACTCGCCACAGCTCGATGTGGTGGCCCGTCTCAACACGAACGAGTGTCCGCACCCGCTGCCCGCCGACTTCGCGGACGAGCTCGCCGACGCGGTCCGCGCCCTGCCGCTGAACCGCTACCCCGACGGGCAGATGACCAGGCTCCGCGAAGAGCTCGCCGCGCGACACGGCCACACCCTGGAAGGAACCTGGACGGCGAACGGCTCCAACGAGGTGCTCACGGAGCTCCTGCTCGCCTACGGAGGCCCCGGGCGGCGAGCCGTGACGTTCGAGCCGACCTATCTGCTGCACGCACGCCTGTCGCGGCTCACGAGCACCGAGATCGACCCGATCGAGCTCACCTCCCCGTTCGCGCTCGACGAGTCGTCGATCGACCGGGCGGTCGCGGCCGCTCCCGACGTGGTCTTCGTCTGTTCGCCGAACAACCCGACGGGCAACGCCCAGCCCCTCGGAGCGGTGGCGACGCTCGCGGAGCGGCTTCCGAGCGCCCTCGTGATCGTCGACGAGGCCTACATCGAGTTCGGTGGTGAGAGCGCGCTGAAGCTCGTCGCCGACCACCCGAACGTGGCCGTCGTCCGCACGTTTTCGAAGGCGTTCGCGATGGCGGGCGCCCGTCTCGGGTACGTGCTGGCAGCCTCCGACGTCGTGGCCGACCTGCAGCGGGTGCGGCTGCCGTACCACATGTCGTCGCTGACCCAGGCCGCCGGCATCGTCGCGCTGCGGCACTCGGCCGAGGCGCTGTCGCTGCTCGATTCGATCCGCGCCCAGCGAGACCGCATCGTGCGCGAGCTCTCCGAGATGCCGGGGGTCACGGTGTTCCCGAGCGACGCGAACTTCGTGCTGTTCGTGCCGCCCGAGACCCACGACGCCGGGCAGGTATGGCAGGGGTTGATGGATCGCGGCGTGCTGGTGCGCGACCTCACCGCCGTGGTGCCCGGCGCCTTGCGCGTGACGGCCGGTGCGGAGCACGAGGTCGATCTGTTCCTCGCCACCCTGCAGGAGGTCCTTTCCGCATGAGCCGCACCGCGAGCGTCACTCGCACCACGGACGAGACCGACATCACTGTCGAGCTGAACCTCGACGGCTCGGGTTCGGCGGCATCCGACACCGGGATCCCGTTCTTCGACCACATGGTGCAGCAACTCGGGAAGCACGCTGGATGGGATCTCGACGTGACCTGCAAGGGCGATCTGGATGTCGACGGCCACCACACCGTCGAGGATTGCGGCATCGCGATCGGGACCGCGCTGACCGAGGCGCTCGGGGACAAGGCGGGCATCCGCCGCTTCGCCTCGATCACCGTGCCGCTCGACGAGGCGGCGGTCGAGGTCGTCCTCGACCTCGCCGGCCGCGAGTTCGTCGTGCACGAGGTCGCCGTGCCCTACGAGACGATCGATGGCTTCGACACCGGTCTGATCGAGGACTTCGTGCGCGCGTTCGCTCGATCCGCCGGCCTGACGATCCACGTGCATCTGCGATACGGGCGATCGCCGCATCACATCTGTGAGGCCGAGTTCAAGGCGATGGCCAAGGCCCTCGGCGACGCGTGCGGCCTCACCGGGGGCGGCGGGGTGCCGTCGACCAAGGGAACGCTCTAGGCCCGACGGGAACGAGGAACCGAGGACATCCGATGACCCACACGATCGCCGTGGTCGACTACGGCTCCGGCAACCTGCACTCGGTCTCGCGCGCGATCGAGCGCGTCGGCGGCCGCGCGGTCGTCACCCGCGACGCCGGGGTGATCTCGGGCGCCGACGCGCTCGTGATCCCCGGGGTCGGACACTTCGGGTCGTGCATGCGGGCGATCTGCCACCACGGCCTGGACCGATCGATCGAGGAGTTCCGCGCGACGGGCAGAGCGGTCTTCGGCGTCTGCGTCGGGATGCAGGTGCTGTTCGAGGGCAGCGACGAGGATCCGGAGCCCGGGCTCGGCGTGCTGCCGGGCCGCGTCGAACGGCTCGGCGACGACGTGAAGGTGCCGCACATGGGCTGGAACACGGCGGACGTGACCGCCTCCCACCCCTACACCGACGACCTCCCCGCCGGCACCCGCTTCTACTTCGTGCACTCGTTCGCACCCCCGGTCGGCGAGCACACCGTGGCGACGACCGTCAACGGCAGCAGCACGTTCTCGGCCGTGGTCGCACGGGACAACGTCTTCGCGACCCAGTTCCACCCGGAGAAGTCCGGCGAGGCCGGCCTGCACGTGTACGAGCGGTTCGTGAGGTCGCTCGCATGATCGTGGTGATCCCGGCCATCGACCTGCGCGGCGGACGGGCCGTGCGGCTGCTGCAGGGCGATCCCTCGAGCGAGACCTCCTACTCGGACGACCCGACCGAGCTCGCGGCCCGCTTCCAGGAGGAAGGCGCACGCCGCCTGCACGTGGTCGATCTCGATGCCGCCCTCAGCCAGGGGAACAACCGCCGGCGGGTCGAGGCGATCTGCCGGTCCGTCCAGGTTCCGGTGCAGGTGGGTGGGGGCATGCGGACCCACGCCGACATCGACGAAATCCTCGACCTCGGCGCCAGCCGCGTGATCCTCGGCACCGCGGCGGCGACCGACCCGGCGTTCGTGCGGCGCGCCGTCGAGGAGCATGCCGAGGCGATCGTCGTCGCGATCGACGTGCGTGGAGGCAACGTGATGGTGCGCGGTTGGCAGGAGGAGGGACCGCCGCTCGAGGAGGCGATCCCGGCGCTCGACGACGCCGGCGCCCCTCGCTACCTCGTGACCTCGATCGCCCGCGACGGAACACTCAAGGGCCCCGACATGACGCTCTACGAACGCGTGCTGCGGCTCACCGACACCCCCCTGATCGCCAGCGGGGGTGTGCGCGACGCCGACGACATCTGGGGCCTGCGCGATCTCGGCTGCGAAGCGGCCGTGACCGGGAAGGCGCTCTACGAGAAGACGCTGAAGCTCGCGCAGGTGGTCAGGGGATGACGGCGTGACCCTCGCCAAACGCGTGGTCCCGTGCCTCGACGTCGACGCCGGCCGGGTCGTCAAAGGCACGAGGTTCCAGGAGCTGCACGACGCCGGCGACCCCGTCGAGCTCGCCGCCCACTACGACCGGGAAGGCGGGGACGAGCTGGTCTTCCTCGACATCACGGCGACCCTGGAGGGCCGGGCCGCCACGCTCGACGTGATCGCACGCACCGCCGAGCAGGTGTTCATCCCGCTGACGGTCGGCGGTGGAGTGCGCAGCGATGACGACGTGCACGAGCTGTTGCGCGTGGGCGCCGACAAGGTCGCCGTGAACTCCGCCGCCGTGCGAGACCCGGTCCTCCTGCAACGGTGCGCCGACCGCTTCGGCACGCAGTGCATGGTGGTCGCGATCGACGCCAAGCGGCGCGCGGACGGCGACGGGTGGGAGGTCGTGGTCGACGCGGGACGCACCCCGACCGGCCGCGACGCCGTGCGATGGGCCGTCGAGGCCACGGCCGAGCGTGGCGCGGGCGAGGTGCTGATCACCTCGATGGACCAAGACGGCACCGGCGAGGGCTACGACCTCGCGCTCGTGCGGGCGATCGCGGACGCCGTTCGCGTGCCGGTCGTGGCGAGCGGCGGCGCCGGCACGCTCGATCACTTCGCGGAGGCCTTCACCGCGGGTCGGGCCGACGCCGTGCTCGCGGCGAGCCGCCTGCACTTCGGTCAGCTCACGATCCGGGAGGTCAAGGGATACCTGCGGGACCGAGGTATCGAGGTGCGACCGTGACCGCCGACGAACGCACGGCGGGTCCCGACGATCTCGACCGATCCCCCGTCGATCTCGACTCGCTGCGCTACGACGAGCGAGGGCTGATCCCCGTGATCGCCCAGGACGCGGAGAACGACGAGGTGCTGATGATGGCGTGGGCCAACCGCGAGGCGCTCGAGCGCACGCTGGCCGAGGGACGCATGGTCTACTGGTCGCGCTCTCGGCGTGAGCTGTGGCGCAAGGGAGACACGAGCGGGCACGTGCAGCACTGGCAGGAGCTGCGCGTGGACTGCGACGCCGACGTGATCGTCGCCCGTGTCCACCAGGAGGGTGTCGCCTGCCACACGGGCGAACGCAGCTGCTTCTTCCGCTCGCTCCGAGGGCGGTAGCGGCGCGCCTTGCTCAGAGCTACCCCCGCGGGCGACGATCGGAGCCGTGAGCGAGCCGACCGGCGCCCGGGACGAGCCGCGACCTGACCGACTGCGACGTGCGATCGTGGAAGCGCTGAGGGACGGCTTCTTCCGAACCGACGTCGATGGCGCGATCGTCGAGATCAACGACGCCTTCTGCACCCTGGTCGGATACACCGAGCGAGAGATCCTCGGCATGGAGCCGCCGCACCCCTGGTGGCTCGAGGATCCCGAGGGCGGCGAACGTTCCGGCGACAAGATCGCGGGCCTCCTCGACGGCGCGATCGATGGCATCGAGTTCACCGACACGATCGCGAGCCGGGACGGCCGCCGGCTGCACGTGAGCGCCTCGGTCCGCGTCCTGCGCGATGACGACGGCGACGTCACCGGCTCCGTCGGAACGCTCGAGGACGTCTCGGAACGATCCGCTGCACAGGACCGCGCCGGTCACCTCGGGGAGCTGGGCGAGCTGCTGGCGAGGAGCGTGGAGGAAGACGAGGTCCTCGACGTGATCCTCGACGGCGTGATGCGGACCGTCGGGCTCAAGGGGGCGGGGCTGTTCCTTCCGACGAACGAAGGAGCGCTGGAGCCGAGGCGCCATCGCGGGATGGGATGGACCCACGATGAGCCCGCCCTGGCGCTGAGCTCCGACCTGCCGATCACCCGCGCGTTCATCGAGGGCACCCCGTACTTCTTCTCGGATCGAGACGAGATGGAGCGCGCGTTCCCCGATGTCGCGCCCCTGATGAACGTGAAGGACGATCATGCTCGCGCGACGCTGCCGCTGCTCGGTCGGCGCGGTCCGGCGGCGGTGCTGCACCTGCTGTTCAACGGCGTCAACGAGTTCTCCAAGGTGGAGCGCACGTTCCTCGGAGAGGTCGCGACGCGGTGTGGCCTCGCGCTCGAACGGGCGAGCCTCTACGACGAGCAACGCCGGGACGCCGTGCGGGCGCAGCGACTGCAGGAAGCGTTCGCGGCGATGGCTGCCGCCGGCAGCCCCGCTGAGATCGCACAGATCGCCTTGCAGGACGCCGTGCCCGCCTTCTCGGCTCGCGCAGGATCGCTCGCACTCGTCGACGACGAGGGCTCGGAGCTTCGCCTGTTGGCCTTCGAGGGTCCCGGCGCTGCGGGAGCCGAGGGATGGGACGTCGTGTCCTTGGGGGCAGACCTGCCCGGCACGGACGCCGTTCGACAGCGGACAGCGATCTACCTGGGGGATCGAGCCGCGATCGTGGAGCGGTACCCGGACCAGGTGGCCCTCATCGAGAAGGTCGGGGACCACGCCTGGGCGGCCTTGCCGCTGATGACCGGGACCCGATCGATCGGCCTGCTGTTCGTCAACTTCCCGACCGCGCAGGCATTCGATGCACCTCAGCGGCTCGCGCTCGAATCCATGGCCGATCGAACGGCTTCCGCGATCGGACGAGCACGGAGAGCTGTGCACGAGCATGACGTCGCGGTCACGCTGCAACACAGTCTGCTGCCCGTGGTGGTCGATCGTCCGTCGGTGAGGATCTCCACGAGATACGAGGCGGGCGCACAGGGTCTCGACGTCGGCGGCGATTGGTACGACTCGATCGGCCTTCCGGATGGACGCATCGCGTTCGCCGTGGGAGACGTGGTCGGCAGGGGTCTCGAAGCCGCGGCCACCATGGGGCACCTTCGGAGCGCCCTCGGCGCCCTCGCCCTGCGGGGCGAAGGCCCCGGTGCCGTCCTCGAGGGTCTCGACGAGTTCGCTCGTGCCGCCATGGGCACCCATATGGCGACCGTGGCCTACGCCGAGCTCCATCCGAACGACGGCACCGTGCGCTATGCCTGCGCAGGACATCCGCCTCCCATCCTCGTGCCGGCCGACGGTCCGGCTCGGCCCCTCGACGGGGCCAGATCACCGCTCCTGGAGATGCTCGATGTCCCTCGCGTCCGGCCGGTCGCAACGGCGCGCATGGACCCTGGCGATACGCTCGTGCTGTACACGGACGGACTGACCGAGCGTCGGGACGAGACACCCGACATCGGGCTCGATCGCCTCCTGCGCGTGCTCGATGCCTCGAAGGACGAAGACCCGGAGGTGATCTGCGACGTGCTCCTGGATCGGGTAGCCCCGGTCGGAGCTCGTCGGGACGACATCGCGATCCTCTGTGCCCGCCGGCGAGAGATCGGGACCGTCATCAACGAGGTCGAGGCGGCCGCGGACCGGCTCGTGGAGATCCGTGCCGACGTGGAAGCCTGGCTGCGCGGCCACCAGATCCCCGTGCCCCTGCGGGAGGATCTCGTGTTGGCGGTGGCCGAGGCGAGTGCGAACGCCGTCGAGCATGCGTATCGTGACGGGCGTGCCGGGGACATCACGATCGAGGGTTTCGTGGACCAGGATGTCGTGCTGAGGATCGTCGACCGCGGCACGTGGCGATTCGGTGAGGGAGACCCGGATCGAGGACGAGGCATGCACATCATGCGATCGCTCGTCGACGACATGGAGCTCATCCGTCGACCCGACGGCACGACCGTCGTGCTGCGGAAGCTGCTGGCCGGAACGGATTGATGGATCTCCTGCTCGACATCGAGAGCGGATCCGGGGCGGTCGTCGTGGGCGTCAAGGGCGAGATCGACCTCTCGAACGCTTCCCTGTTGGAACGACGACTGCTCGACGCGTTCGACGGGGGCAAGCCGATGGTGGTCGACCTGACGGAGGTCGCGTACCTCGACAGCTCGGCGCTGGCGTGCCTGCATCGAGTCTCGGTCGCCGCGGGCGACCGGGCGGTGCAGATGCGCGTCGTGGCAGGCGAAGGTGGCATGGCGAAGCGCCTGCTCTCGATCACGGGGCTCGACGAGGTGCTCCGACCGTGCGGGACGCTTCAAGAGGCGCTGGCGTCGATCTCCTCCGAGCACTGAGTCCGTAGACTCTGCCGCGTGCTGAAGTTGGTGATCCCGAAGGGCTCCCTCGAGGAGCAGACCCTCCGGTTGTTCGAGGCGGCCGGCCTCACGGTGCGCCGCTCGTCGGTCCGCGACTACCACGGCTCGATCGACGACGACCGCATCGAGCGGGTGAGCGTGCTCCGCCCCCAGGAGATCCCCACCTACGTGGCCGACGGGCTGTTCGACCTGGGCATCACCGGTCAGGACTGGATCGCCGAGACGGGAAGCGACGTCGAGGTGCTCACGAGCCTCAGCTACGCGAAGACCGGCACCGGCCACGGCACGAACATCGTGCTCGCGGTCCCGAACGAGCACCCGGCCAACAGCGCGGAGGAGATGCCCGAGGGCTCTCGCATCTCCACGGAGTTCGTCCGCATCACCGAGCGATACTTCGACGGCCTCGGCATCTCCGTGAAGGTCGCATGGAGCTACGGCGCGACCGAGGCGAAGGTCCCCGAGATCGTCGACGCGATCGTCGACGTGACCGAGACGGGAAGCACGCTCCGAGCCCACGGCATGAAGATCATCGAGACGCTGTTGACATCCGAGCCCGTCTTGGTCGCGAACCGTGAGGCCGCCGACGACCCGGCGAAGCGTGCGGCGATGGACGACATCACGACGCTGCTGCTTGGCGCGCTCGCAGCCGAGGGTCGCGTGCTGATCAAGCTGAACGTGAGCGAGGCCCACCGCGACGCGGTGCTCGCCGTCGTGCCGTCGATGAAGGCCCCGACGATCTCCCCGCTGGCCAACGGCGGCTACGCGATCGAGACCGTGGTCGACAAGCGTGGCGTGAACCGCCTGATCCCCGAGCTGAAGGCCGCCGGCGCCACCGATGTCCTCGAGCTCCCGATCACCAAGATCGTCCCCTGACCCGCGTCGTCGTCGTCCCTCGGTTCGGGGACCCTCGCGGGCTTGACCGCCCGATCGCTCGACCGTACTCTCGCGACGCAACCCGCCGGGGAGGGTCGGATGCAGAGCGCGGTGGCACGTTCGCTCGTGACGGCGATGTCGGCGCTCGCCGTGCTCACGGGCCTCGGGACCTCGGCCGTCGCCGCTCCCGGGAAGCTCGACACGACGTTCTCCGGAGACGGCCGCGCAACCGCGTTCCCGAAGGGCGCCACCGGCTACGCGGTCGCCATCGACGCCAAGGGTCGCGTCGTCGTCGCCGGTTACACACTCTCGGCGAACACCCGGATCGCGGTCGCTCGCTTCCGCCCCAACGGTACGCTCGACCCGAACTTCGGCGGAGACGACGGACGGGTCACGATCGACCTGGGGGGCACCGACTACGCGTTCGACGTGGCGATCGGCTCGAACGGACGCATCCTCGTCGCCGGCACGCGTGAGCGCCGCTCGGGCAGCCGGATGGCCGTGGCCGCCTTGACGAGACGCGGGGCGCTCAACCGGAGCTTCTCGTCGGACGGCGTCGCTTACGTCTCCTTCGGCAAGCGGTTCCAGAGCGCCAACGCTCTCGCGAGCACGGGCGCGGGGAAGATCGTGCTCGGCGGATCGACCTCGAACGGCAGCACGAGCAGATGGGCCATCGCCCGGCTGAACCCCGACGGCTCGAGGGACCGTAGCTTCGGGGGCGACGGCCGGGTCACACTCGACCACAGCCGGAGCGGCGAGCAGATCAACGACCTCACACCGGTGCCGGGCGGGAAGATCGTGGCGGTCGGATCGGTCGAGTCGGGGCTCTCGCCGCGTATCGCGATCGCCCGCCTCGGCCCGGGAGGCGCCCTCGACCGCACGTTCGGCAAGCGCGGTGTGAAGCTCACCAACGTCGGGAACGGCGCGGACACGGCGTACGGGGTCACTCAGCAGCCCGACGGGAAGCTGGTCGTGGTCGGCCACGTCGCCAACGGCGGGAAGGCGGACTGGGGCGTGCTGCGCTACGGCCCAAACGGTCGCCTCGATCCCACCTTCCACGGCGACGGCATCCGCATCCTGCGGTTCGGACCGGACTACGAATTCGCGCAGGCGTCCGCGGTCCAGCCCAATGGGCGCATCGTGGTGGTCGGCCGCATCCGGCGATCGAACAACGATCAGTTCGGAGTGGTACGGCTCAAGGCGAACGGCTCCTACGATCTGAGCTTCTCGACCGACGGACGGCTGGTCGTCGATTTCGACGGCGCCAGCGACACCGCTCGCGACGTCGTGCTGCAGGCCAACGGCAAGATCGTCGTCGTCGGCGAGGCGACCGTCGGAGGAACGCGCCGGCTCGCCGTCGCGAGGGTGCGGGCGTCATGACCCTGGTGTTGACACCCCCGGAAGCCGCTGTCAGAATCCTCAGAGATGTTTGAATCGGCGTTCAATCTGGGATCCGATCTGGGATCCGATCAGGTATCGGCCGCGTAGGGGCGCGCCCCTGACGCGGTTCTGCCGCGTCACGCGCGCCAGGGGGACCTCTCGGTGGATGAGAGGTCCTTCCGCTTTCTTGGGGTGGATTCGAAGTAGGGGGCACAGATGGGCAACACGATCGAGGAACGCATCGCACGGGAGGCCGAGGCCCTCGAGCTCGAATGGGAAACGAGCCCGAGGTGGCGCGGCGTCGAGCGACGGTACTCGGCCGAGGACGTGATCAGGCTGCGCGGGTCGTTCCCCATCGACCACACGATCGCGCGCCTGGGGGCCGAGCGGCTCTGGGAGCTCGTGACCCGGACCGAGTACGTCAGCGCTCTCGGCGCGCTCACGGGGGGCCAGGCGGTCGAGATGGTGAAGGCGGGGCTCCAGGCGATCTACCTCAGCGGGTGGCAGGTGGCGGCCGACGCCAACCTGGCGGGCCAAACGTATCCGGACCAGTCGCTGTACCCCGCGAACTCGGTTCCCGCGGTGGTGCGCCGCATCAACAACGCGATGGCCCGCGCCGACCAGATCGCATGGAGCGAAGGACGTGACGTCGGTTCGATCGCACCGATACTCGCCGACGCGGAGGCCGGCTTCGGCGGCCCGCTGAACGCGTTCGAGCTGATGCGCTCGATGATCGATGCAGGCGCAGCGGGTGTGCACTTCGAGGACCAGCTCGCGAGCGAGAAGAAATGCGGCCATCTCGGCGGCAAGGTTCTCGTGCCGACCGACGGATTCGTTCGGACCCTGACTGCCGCCCGTCTCGCGGCCGACGTGGCCGGCGTGCCGACGCTCCTGGTCGCCCGCACCGACGCGCTCGGGGCCACGCTGCTCACCAGCGACGTCGATCCTCGCGACCGACGGTTCACGACCGGCGAGCGCACCCACGAAGGGTTCTACGGCGTGACGAACGGCATGGAAGCCGCGATCGCTCGAGGGCTCGCCTACGCTCCGTATGCCGACATGCTCTGGTGCGAGACCGCGACCCCCGACCTCGACGAGGCGCGCGCCTTCGCCGACGGGATCCACGCGATGTACCCGGACACCCTGCTCGCCTACAACTGCAGTCCCTCGTTCAACTGGAAGCAGCACCTCGACGACGCGGCGATCGCTCGGTTCCAGAAGGAGCTCGGAGCGATGGGATACCGCTTCCAGTTCATCACGCTCGCGGGGTTCCACGCCCTGAACGCGAGCATGTTCGAGCTGGCCCACGGCTACGCGGGCGAGGGCATGAGCGCGTACGTGCAACTGCAGGAGCGGGAGTTCGCGATGGAGGCCGAGGGCTACACGGCCACCCGGCATCAGGCCGAGGTCGGCACCGGGTACTTCGATCGGGTCTCGACCGTGATCTCGGGCGGCGGCTCCTCGACGTTGGCCCTCAAGGGCTCGACCGAAGAGGCGCAGTTCTCCGAGTGACCGCCTCAGCGGCGAACCGAAGATCGGCCTCGAACGAGTCCAGGGCGCTCGCCCGGTCCGCGTCCCTGGCGCGCAGGATCGACGACGGGTGAACGGTCGCCGTCACGAGTGGGTGGAACGAGGTGGGCACGAACCGTCCTCTGTGCTGCGTGACCCGGAAGTTCCCGCCGAGCATGCTCTGCGCAGCGGTGGCACCCATGAGCACGACGATGTCGGGTGCGACGGCCCGCATCTCGGCTCGCAGCCACGGCTCGCATGCCCGCACGTGTGCGAGCGAGGGCTTGCGATGGATGCGCTTCTTCCCTCGAGCCTCCCAACGGAAGTGCTTCACCACGTTCGTGAGGTACACGTCGGGAAGCGGGATCCCGACATGATCGAGCGCCTGTTTGAGGAGCCGCCCGGCGGGGCCGACGAAGGGTCGCCCTTCGATGTCCTCCCGGTCCCCGGGCTGCTCGCCGATCAACATGATCGGGGCGCTCGAGGAGCCTTCACCGAAGACCGTCTGTGTTCCCGAACGCCAGAGCTCGCACGCGCGGCACGTCCGCGCGGCCTTGCGGAGCCCCGGCACTCCCGCTCCCTGCGGAACCCATGCCGATGCGTCGTCCGCCGTCACGCTGACCTCGGCCTCGGCACCCTACCGGCCGTGTGACCTCTGACTCGAAGCTTCATCGTTCGCGACCGACGACGCCGCACGGTGTCGACGGTCACACCCGCGAACACCTCTGCCCAGTAAGCCTGCGCGACGCCGTTCGGTCCCTCGGTCGTCCTCGGCTGCATGTCGGCCCCTTACCCCGGGGACGGGTCGCGCACACATGCTGGGGGGGCACCGGCGGTGGCGGAGGCGTAGCGTACGAGCGTGATGAGCGGACGGATCTCGTCGAGAGGGCTGAAATCGACGGGGCGCTGGCTGTGGCGACCGCGGATGAGGAAGGACCTCCTCATGGGCCTCGCGCTCGCGGTGATCCTGCCGGTGGCCGGGGTAGGCCTGGTGAGAGCCGTCGGGATCTTCGACCGACTGCCGGCTGCCCCGTTCTTCGTCGCGGTCATCGCAGCGACGCTCGTCGGGCGTCTCAGCGCCGGCGTGCTCGCATCGTGCCTCTCGAGCGTGCTGATCGTATGGTTCGAGCTCCCGGTCGGGGACGAGTCACTCGATCTCGGGGATCTGATCGGGGTCGCCGTGTTCATGACCTCGTCGTTCCTGATCGCGTACTCGCTCTCATCGACGGATGCGGCACGGGACGCGGCCGATCTCGCCGGCGCGGAGATCGAAACGTTGGCTCGTGCTCTGGCCGCCGAGCGCAACACGATGCGCCAGGTGCTGCGGCAGATGCCGAACGGGGTCGTCGTCTCCGACCGCGAAGGGAACATCATCGTGCGCAACGTCAGGTCGCTCGACATCCTCGAACCGGGCTTGGATACAGATGGCCCAGATGACGTCCGGCAGGACTCGTGGATCGCGCGACGATCCGACGGCTCTCGCTACCGGGCCCGAGAGCTCCCGCTCGATCGGTCACTGCGCACCGGAGAGGTCGTGCTCGGCGAGCGGATCGAGATCGAGCGCCACGACGGCACCGTCGTGACGATCGAGGTCGATTCCGCCCCGATCCGATCGACGGACGACGAGACGATCGAGGGAGCCGTCTGCGTGTTCCAGGACGTGACAGAGCGGATCGAGACGCAGAAGCGGCTCGCCAGGTCGACCCGACGTCTGCAGCAGCTCCAGGCCGTGACCGACGCGACCTTGTCCGGACGGGGGTTCGACGATCTCGCCCAGCGGCTCCTGGGCACGCTCCGGGCAGTGCTCGAGACGGATTCCGCCACGCTGCTGTTGCTCGACCGATCGGGGACCGAGCTCGTGGAGCACTCGACGGTCGGCGTCGAGACGGACGGCCCCGCCGTGACGGTTCCGCTCGGGCTCGGCATCGCGGGCAAGATCGCGGGCACCGCCACACCGCTCGTGGCAGACGATCTCTCGACGTTCGAACCCAAACGCCACTGGCTCACCGACGTCATGAGCTCGCTCATGGGTGCTCCGCTCGTCTTTCAGGGCGAGGTCAGGGGGGTGATCCACGTGGCGACGCGGGATCCGAGGCGCTTCTCCGTCGACGAGCTCAAGGTCCTCGAGCTCGCGGCGAATCGGATCGCCTCGGCACTCGAGCGCGCGTCGCTGGCCGACGGCCGGGCGGCGATGGCTCAGGCCCTCCAACGCAGCCTGCTGCCTAAGTCCCTGCCGGAGATCCACGGGGTCGAGCTCGCAGCGCTCTACCGACCATTCTCGCCGGACGACGAGATCGGAGGGGACTTCTACGACGTGTTCCCCCACGGCGACGGTTCGTGGGCCGTCGTGGTC
>Ga0075311_1000047_pt1 | contig 17486 bp, 14 predicted proteins | sample MayberryNE_Catta_FD_120044 | JGI IMG/M metagenome (GOLD analysis project Ga0075311, IMG submission 120044) | Natural and restored wetland microbial communities from the San Francisco Bay, California, USA, that impact long-term carbon... | ecosystem: Environmental > Terrestrial > Soil > Wetlands ...
ATTCTTTGTAAAGCCATTGGATAAGTATCATTCTCGGCACCGGACTCAGACATATTCTTAGTCGGAATTCTTTGTAAAGCCATTGGATAAGTATCATTCTCGGCACCGGACTCAGACATATTCTTAGTCGGAATTCTTTGTAAAGCCATTGGATAAGTATCATTCTCGGAACTAGAACTCTGAGCCACCACATTGAGTGGGAAATATGCAATAATTACCATTAATGGAAAATAGGCAAAGACATACGCATGTTTCATACAATAGAGTTACACAACAAATTATAATAATGTATAGACGCCTGTTCAAAGGCAATTTTAAATATAATCAGAGATTAGTAATCCAGCATTCAGAGTAGGTGATCTGCCAGAAATTTCAGTGAAAACAGGATTGGCCTGCGGAAAGGCGTTGGTGGTTCTTTATGGAAGGAATTTAGAAAAATCTCACATCGGTATAGTGGGTTCTAGTATAAGCATGGCCTCAAAAATTACGTCGATTGCTAGATCCAATGTAAAGATTTTCTTAGAAGCAAGAAGCTTGTAGAGGTTGCTCTAGATCCGATCATGTGAAAGTATATATCAAGATCAGAGCCGGAGTCACTTTATCAAGTGTACAAAGTTTTAGATATCTGGTCTTCACGTTGAACACTGGTGCCAGTAACAATGGAGAGATCCATCCCTTTCATGAGCATGATACTATGCACTTTATTCTTTAGTTTAGTTCTCATTCGTACGAGCGCAGCTCTGTGTCTAACAATGTCCCGTAGTTCCATTATTCTTTTGTTTGGAATATAGCATTCAGCGAAATATCCACCTCTCATTAGATCGGCTAGTTTGATTGCGTCGAGCTTATCGGTCTTTATCTTGGCTGATGCAATAGCTCTTGTCTTGGATTAGGTAATCGTACGTCAATATGCTTTTTGGTCAAGTATTCGTATATGTTATACCAAAGATCAGATGATTCCATTACAATTCCATTATGATCAAGACGGTCGAAGAATTTATCTATCTTGCTTAAGTCATTGTCTACTCTAGAATTATCGAGTACCTTTCCATTCTCATTTAGAGTACCTTTCCATTCTCATTTAGAACAGCTATCTGCAGATAGTTCTTGTGAACATCCTTTCCTTCAAACATACTTTCACATAGACTACTGTCTGTTTTTGCCTTGCTATGCCCATTCACATGTAGTTAGTACAACAATTAGCAAACTGAACTTTGATCTGTACCCACCTATCTTCAATCAATCGCATCGATGTACAGGTAAAACATCTTTTGATTTCGTTCCCGTTCGAAAATAATAGAGCTACGTATATCATACCTTTTTAAGTCTTTTTACTCTCTTCTTCTATGATAATCACAGGAGCCAGTAGTGTTGTCAAGTTCTGAAGGTGACTTGTTCCTAGATGGAAGTAGTGACGGCGGAAATGTTGACGATAATATTATTAATCAGGCTTCTGTCGAACCATCCTTTGGTGCCAACAGTACTACTACTTCTAATAATAGCGGCGATGGGATTGCATCTGCCATGTCATCAGGACTTGCTGAATACTCTGATGCCATCATTTTAACGCTTATTGTCATAGGATCTGCTTTCGCAGTATATCTTTTAATACATTATCTTTTGTCCAGAGCTGCAAGTTCCTTAAATCTAGACAAGAAACAACTCAAGGGTATTGATTCAGTTATTAAATTAATCATGATTGTCATAACGATCACTATTATATTATTTCAATTCTCTTCAATTAGCGGAGCAGCAGCAGGTGCAATAAGTGTAGCGGTAGGTACCGTGATAGGTTTTTCATCAAGAAACACTATCAGCAGTGCGATAGCAGGAATAATTCTATTGTCAGCACGTCCTTTTAAACTAGGCGATAGGATCAAGCTGTCAGAAGATGATAGTCTCCTAGGAAATGTCGTTGAGATTAGTCTAATATATACAAAGATTAAGACCGTTAGAAATGAACTTGTAACTATTCCTAACCAATCATTGCTGCAGAATCAAATAATAAATTATAGTGGATTTAAATATTTAGCAGTACCGGTAGAGGTATCCGTTGGTTATGAGAACGATAAAGATGAAATTAAGGCATTACTAATTGAGGCTGCTTCAAAGACATCAGGTATCATCAGGGATAATCCAAAACCTTATGTTATTTTGAAAGGGTTTGATGACTTTGCAGCTGTTTATGAACTGCGGGCATATACTGAGAGAGTGAACGATTACTTTAGAATACAGTCCGATATTAGAGAGAATATTTATGATATATTTGTACAAAAACATATTGACCTGACAACACCAGATATTGTGTATTTCAATAACAAGAAAATAAGAAAAGAAAAAGATGCATCAGATAAAATCAATAGTTCTGATAGAAGTTGATAGTACTAGCAGTAGCACTGAAATAGTCAAGATGTTTCTTTTCAAAATGGATAGTAATAGTATCAATTGACTACATGTGTCTGACTAAACAGTTAACATACATACAATACATACATTGGCTCAATGCTGTAGACGGTGGTTATGCAGATTCTCTTAAACAGTAGCACATCATACAACAATTAGTGAAACCTGCTAGCTAACTAAAACACCTTTATTATGTGTATTGCTACCTATTGCTACCTATGAGTGTATGATCATAACAGGAATTTCAACATTATCAATTACTTTTCTGGCAGTACTTCCAAAAGACCTTATTGATGAAGAAATTGTGTCGCTTGTCATTACAATAAGATCAATATCTCCGGTACTGGCAAGATTAGCTATCTCATCTTCGACTGATTTCCCGGTCGTTAGCCTGTATGATACTTGGCCTTTGATTCCAGCAGCTTTACAGAGGTTCAATTTTTCCTCCATCATTTTTTTTACCTCACCTTGTGCAGTAACAGTTATTTTTTGTAAGTCTTTTTGACCTTCCCTTCCTTCATTATCTCTAATCCTCTCTTCATCTGCTTCTACGCCTTTACTACCTCTATCGGAGCCTACGAAAGTGGTATCAGAAATATCTTCAATCTTTTCCACTACAAATAATATAACAATCTCAGACCCTGTGGCATTTGCCAGATAAATCGCATGCCCTAATGCCTTATGAGACGTTTCAGTATTATCATGAGGAACTGGAACTAGAATCTTTTTGTATGCAGATGGAAGTATGGTAGGGGAAGAGGAGTATGAAGAAGGCGTATAATCGAGCTCTGAACCAGATACAGATGAGGGCTTGTTAGGACCAGCAACAGCATTTTCATCGTCCAACTTCTCATTATGGGGATCATCAGCCATTATCATGTGTATGTGCTCTAGACTATAGCAATCTGGTATTTAACAATTTTAGATAAAGCTGTAGAACCTGTAGCAGGTATAGATAGATACATCCGTAAATCGATTTCATGTTTATTTCACAGATTCTTGCATATTTGTACGTTGAATAGTTAATTAATTCAGCTAGACTCATCAATGATATTTTTCATGTATATTTTCAAAGTTCTGCTCGCCTGAGGATACCAAGAGTAAAGATCATTATTGAAATCAACGATTGGAGTAGTAATCTGCTTTTTGAGGTAATCCGGAAATTTGGTATATGCATAAAGTAAGAGTTGGCTAAACCAATCGGTTACTTTTGTAAACTCTTCGGATGATTTAGGAGGTGCAAAGTCTATAATTACAAGGCTTAACGAAATATACTCTTCTACAAAATGAGTGATTATGGGGAGATGCTTTCCATCAGCGGCCATATTGCATATAACAGATAACTCATTCATTATAGTATCTGATAGTGATACTTCTTTAGGATTAATAAAAATAATTCTTGTCTTATGATCGTTGATATTTGTACCTTCTTGAGACGAAGGTTCGCCTCTTTGATCTTCATTCTGAAGAGAATGAATATAAAAAGGTATTCCAAATCTCTCTTCATTACTTACTGCATAACTTAGAATCTTAAATAGTCCTGTGACTGTTGATTTTACAACATCAGTATCATCCATTGCTGCTGACTTGACTGCCAATGATCTCAGCAATTCGACTCCAAATAAAGGATCTTTGTCGTATGTTCGTTCTTGAGTTATTTCAATTGCTGCTAAAATCTTGTGTGTATACTTGTTAATGTTCTCCTGGTTCAGACCTATGTCAGGTTTATCGCTCTTCCCGTTATTATTGCCATTATTCTTTTGACTAATAGATTTCTGCTTAACTTGATAGGTATCAGCATCTATAGAACTCGAAAAATATTGTTGATCGGCACAGCTATACACTACTGCTAGAATATCATTTTTTCTAATACTCTCCCCAATTGATTTAGTCAATTCCATCCAGAGATCTTGCTGCCCTCTCGTCGTCGTATGTCTGCTTTCTTTATTGGTAATACTACCTCCAACAGGAATAGAATTAATATTGCGATCGTATTTCCTAGGACTGTTATTATTATTCTTATAATAATAATTAGAATTTTTATCACTCTTATGATGATTTTGGTTTACATCATCAAAATGATCATTTAAGTCTAGCAAACTTTTAGATATAATCTGCCAGTTTATGTTACCTAACACACCTTCATTCTTAGATCTTACTTCTAAAAGTTTTCTGCCATATTGCAATTTATTTTTAAATGAAGCCCTCTTGTCAGGTATTCTTATTTCATATGATCTTAGAGATGATAATATTTGGTTTATGACGTTTGTTACCAATATGTTTGGCCTAAGATATGAACCAATATTTCTCAAGAATAAAACAAATAAAAATAGTGAAATAATTGCCATAAGAACTGCTATGTTAACACCAACTACTGGAGTAAATGCTCCTTCGACTGCACCACCCACTCCATCCGATGTTCTTATCGTCTTAAGTACCAATAAAGCGTATGTTACTACTGCAATAAACCATCCTAATGTGAATTGATTAATTTTGTCACCTTCAAATCTGCTAACTAAATGGGAAGTATATTTTGTAATTGACAGCTGTAATGTGATAAGTGTCACGGAAAATGCTACTCCTAGAATAATAGCCCATCCTGCAGCAATAGTAGACAGTATACTTCTAGCAGCATCAGAACTGCCTGCAAATATCAATGAAGTTAGATAAGGAACATCCAAGGTAATTTTTTGATAATATAGATCATCCAATCGTGATGTAAAAAGAAATAACAATACGGCACCAACTACAAATATTACTGGAAGGTAGAGTATAGATTGAGTGAATAATCTCCATCTTGTCTTTAATTTGTTAAAAATCAGAGAGATGCTAGGAGTGTCATCTTGATCATTATTACGATTGTCTTTTTTGACACTCATATTGCTAAATTATGGACACACCATATTTATTAAATTCTAATCTATAATGATGAATATATTCCAACGTATCATATATTGTTAAGTGTAATGAATCGAATAATTTTGTTTGCCTCAGCTTTAACATTGTCCTTGATACTTCTACTTTCAGTCTCTGCAGATTCAAGTCCAATACATGGACAACAAAACCAGACAACTAACGCGACAACTAATCAGACAGCTGGTGCAATGGGTAACCAAACCAATCAGACGGGAGGTGGAGAAGGAGGAATGCAGCAACAGGAACAACAGCAAAATGAGACGGGTATTGGAACAGCACAAGAAATAGAATCACTTACCCCCCACGAGGAGGTGTTGGACAACAGCAAGAAGGAGGGGAGTTAGGCATTGTAGGAGGACTAGAGAAACAGACTGCTGGAAACGAGACTGTCGGAGGCCTTCAGGCAACTGGAAATGTAACAGGAGAAGCATTACAAACAGTAGGAAATGAAACACGACAATTCCTTGGCAACATTTCAGAAGGAGTACAAGGATTCTTCAACTAGGACGAAGTGATCAGCAGCCCAGATTTACGATTAATACATCCATTATCCCTATTTTTTTAACTCATCAGTCAGGCTTAGAAATGTCTCTCCACCGAAAAGTATCATTAAATCAAAAAAACCTGAAGATCCCCTCGCCAACTACTATGCAGTGTTTTACCGAGTTGGTTAGTCGTTGTGCCTTCTACATATTTCGGCTATCGAATTACTTGTAGTCAATATTTCCAGTACTATGTTGTCCTACTCTTGTTCAGCCCATTTTCTGCTTAGCATATTGTGTACCCTCTACTGAATCTAAAGTTATAGGTGCTAGCATGCATGACACCTTCTTGCATATCAGTTAGTCCATTTTCGGAATTGTCGATAGCTGCAAATATCTACTAGAGTAATCTCTGAATTTTTACTATCAACTGGCGATGCTTTAGTCTTACACCTGGTGTCACCGATCCATTCCTTTTCATGTATTAGGTTAAACCTTGTTCCGATTTATATGTGAATACATTTCCTGACAGTAGAAGCGTAACTGATCTGTACCCTAGATCAATGTTAATTCCACAATGTTCCAATGCTTCATACATGTTTATCCATAGGTTCATAGTAGACCCTTCTACACAGAAGACATTTCAAAATGCTCGCCTCCCCATCTAATTACATACAAGATATGCTCCCCCGAGTATTGGTATTATAATTATAGCAACTGGAAGAATTGTGATTGCAGGGGGTTAAAATATATCCATGTCTCAATACATGGTGATTTATGGAAGGGCGATTACTCGAGGTCGTGCAGTTAAATCTAAACTTCATGAATACACTATGATAGCCAATAAACCATTTCGAATTGTAATACTCGGCGCTGGCTACGCTGGAATGTTTTTAGCCATAAATCTGTATCAAACATTTAAAGAGAGAAGTACAGGTGAAAGAAACGGAAAAGATAGCCCAGCTGATGTAGAAATTATTCTTGTTGATAGAAATCCATATCATCAGTTATTACAAGAAATTCATCTAGTTGCTGCAGGCTATAGAACTACAGAACAAATCAGTATTCCAATAACTTCGTTAATAAAGGGGACTAAAATCAGATTCATTCAGTCAAATGTAAAAGAGGTAATCACATACGATAACAAAGTTATTCTGGATGAATCTATAATCAACTATGATCTAGCCGCAATCTGTTTGGGGTCTACTACAAAGTACTTTGGTATCGAAGGAGCTGAATCAAATACTATCCCTTTTCGGTCAATTGATGACGCAGTATTAGTTCATAAAAAGATTCAATCCCTCTCCCCATCTAAAAGATCAAATACTGTGAATAATATAAAGAAAAGAGATGATGACGTAAAAAAGAGGACAAAGAACAAAGACAACAATATCAATATTGCTATAGTTGGAGGGGGAGCAACTGGGGTAAGTCTTGGCGGGGCTATTGCTGATTTCTTAAATGATGAAACAATACAGGAAAAGCATTTTAGTTCTACACATATTGAAATCAATTTCAACGTTACTATAGTCGAAGCAACTTCAAATATTCTTGCAGGTTGGAATTTAGAATTAGCAAGTAAAGCACAAACAATTTTAGCGTCAAAGGGCGTAAGAATTTTAACCAATTCAGAAGTGTCTAATATTGAACATGATAATCTTATTCTCAAGGACGGCTCAATAATTGATTCTTCTCTTATCATTTGGACGGCTGGAGTAAAAGGCTACGAAATTAAAATAACACCACCAACAGACAAAGCTAAAGACGGTAGAATTATTGTGAACGGGTTCTGTCAGATCGATAAATATCCAAACATTTTTGTAATTGGGGATATTGCTGCTGTGAAAGATAGCCAAGGAAAACTATATCCACCAATTGCTCAGATAGCGGTAAGGGAAGCCAAGTATTTAGCAGACGTAATACCTAAATGTTTTAGCAAATTCAAATATGAAAGTAATAACATTAATATCAAGAATGTTATAACGCTAAAACATCAAGATGTCTTCGATTATGATATCAAAGTACAGATTATTTCATTAGGAGCTGATGATTACGTCGGCTTATTCGGTAGTCATGTAATAAATGGAAACCTTGCTAAAATGATCGACGAATTTGGCAAGTTTGCATATGTAAAAACTCTTAAGACTAGAGGAGAAGGCATCTCTTCAAAGTTGTATGAGGATAGTATGTTGTCAAGAATGATTGCGGGTATCTCTTTTGCAGGTTTCGCTTTTGCAAAGTGGATAGATTTAGCGGGACTTGGGGAATAGTAGTTATGCATAACCGATGGCAACTTCGGTATCATATCATATGATCTAAAATAATACAAATCAAATTGTATTATTGGACTGGACTTGTCAATTTATATTCACTCTAGTTATAGGAATCCTATTTGTTCTCCTCTCTAGATGTGGACGATGAAGGCTGAGCAGCCCAATTACTTTCTTTCCTATACGATTTCTTGAGCCAAATTGGTGTAATAATGGTAGTGAGGGCTACCATGATTATGACAGTAGTATATATGTCAGAAGTCAATGCACCAGTTGATACCCCTACTCCTGCCACAATCAATCCCACTTCTCCTCGTGATACCATTCCAATACCTACTCGTAATGCCTTAGTCTTGTCTTTTAGAAATATAATTGAAGGGAGTCCACATCCTACAATTTTTGTTGTTACAGCTATGGCGATTACTATGCCCGAAAGATACAATACATTTAGATTTACTCCGCGCAAGTCGACCTGTGCTCCAATAATTGCAAAGAATAAAGGGCCGAATATTATCAATAGTTTTTCCGCGTATTCGTCGACTCTTTTAATTAGACGTGTACTAGCTACTGCCATACCCACAGAAAACGCTCCAACGATTGGTGATAGCCCCACGAACGCGGCTATGCCTGCAGCTCCAAAGAAAGATGCAGTTACAATACCTTCTATACTGCCTTTGGACTTCCATAACCTTTCAACGTGAAGTAATCTTGGTATCAAAAATATGGACCCAATCAATAACGCTGCAAATAGTCCCAATATTTGGAGTATAAGGAATATAACATCCATTATTTCCGGAGATGTATCTCCTGTTTGAACCATGGTAGTTACAACAGATAATACAGCAATAGCAAGGATATCATCCACTATCGCTGCACCTAGTATCAATCTGGCTTCTTTTGTCTGCATCTTTCCTAATTCAGTCAAGACCTGAACAGATATTGCGATACTTGTCGCCGTAAGTGCTGTTGCTACAAGCATAGACTCTAGCGCTTCTAACCCAAATAATGTTAATACAATAAATCCCACAAAAAATGGAAGAATAACACCAAGTGATCCTACTGTAAAAGAAGCAGCTCCACCCTTCAAGAATTCTCGTGGTGTAATCTCAAGCCCTGCTACAAACAAGATGACAATAGCTGAAATCTCTCCAATATTACGTACGGTTTCTTCAAGTGCTACTAAAGGTTCACCGTCAAAGTAAAGTAATCCGCCTATGGCAAAAGGCCCTACTATTATTCCAGCTAAAAGTTCACCTAGTACTACCGGCATTTTCAGTTTGTGAAATAACTCTGCAAATAATTTTGCAGCAAATAAGAGGATGGCAAGCGAAATTATTACATGAACAAATTGAATACTATTTGCTTCCAGCGCCATTGTGCTATCCATCTGTGTTCATAATGCCTTTAAATGCTATGTCACTGGCACTGGCACAGAATCTTCCATAAGATGATTGTTATTCAGGAAGTGTAAGAAGGTATATCATATAGCCCCTATAATTATGTACAAGTACAAAATAGCTTTCGAATAGTAGCTGAAGGAGACAGCTGGCAGCCAATGGTCGATGAACGATTGAGTCTTACAGCGCGATCTACACAGACACTATCTAAGACAATTAGTCATTATGTCTGTACAGTATATTGACGCGTCTTTACCATTCTGATCTACATTGCAGGGATATCGCCTTTCCCAAGGTCAAGGCACGTACAAATATGCTTTCAAAAGAGATTTTAAGCCAGATGTATGGGTTACGTACGAGTATGCTTATGCTTTCGAGAATCCGCCTGACGGGGTTTGACTAGTGGTACACCACTCGAACTGTATCTTCTTATTCTTCAAATGATATGTGGACGCAAATTTTAGGATGGCGGCTTTACAATCTAACTATATCTCGAATGGTTGCCAAAAACCTACAATGTATCACAAACATTCTGATGGATAATGGATCATACCTTGAATTTTTAAATAGGATAAATACGCTGTATATCTAAATGCCGATATTTACGTTATAAAGCCGAATAATAAATCAACATCAATATCAAATTCAAATGAGGAATGTCACCGACAGGATCAAAGTAATGCATGTTTATGAAGATCACCTTCCTAGCCATTCTTATTACAGTCGAAGTTAACCTTCGTGCACCTTGTCAGAATTTTTATTACCAGATCTTCATATATGTACTAAGTCACAAGAAATGAGTTATAGATTAGAACACGAAGAGAGTCTTACTTCTGCTGCTGTTGAACCAGGAAAAAAAAGAACTATAGAAAATGTGCTTATCATGCAAGGCGGAGGATCTTTAGGAGCTTTTGCTTGTGGTGTTTACAAAGGATTAGTTAAAAAGAACATTAGGGTAGATATTGCTGCTGGGACATCTATTGGAGCTGTAAATGCTGAAATTATTGTTGGAAGCAAAAGCGATTATCCAGAAAAGGATCTTGAAGAGTTTTGGACAGAATTGTCAGAAAGCAGCTATCGTATTATCCCAGATGTTTTTGTTCTAGATTACAATGATTCTAACAAGACATATACTACAACAAAGGTATCCTCCGCTTCGGCTAATGCAGCAATGTTTGGTGTCCCAAAGATGTTTGTCCCAAGATGGTGGGGCTGGTGGAACGCCGATAATAACATGAGGAAAGGAAATTTACTTACGAAGGAGGGTAAAGAATTACCCTTTTTATCGAATCCGTTCTTTGACGCGCGAAGTTGGACCTACCTATATGATCACACTCCACTCGCAAAGACACTTGATAAATATATAGATTATAGAAAACTAAATCTCGTTGGACAAAGACATAGATCATCAACTGGTCGTCTCATAATAACTGCTGTAGATGTATTAAATGCAAAACCTTTAATTTTTGACAATACGAAAATGGAGATTAAAGCAAAACATATTCTTGCAAGTTCTGGTTATCCTATATACGGATTTCCTTGGATAAATATTGAAGATAGAGATAATAGTGATGAGAGAGGGAGAAGTACATATGCTTGGGATGGTAGTTTACTAAGTAACACTCCAGTAAGAGAAGTTCTTAGTATGTCCCCAAGAAATGATAAGAATTTCTTTGTAGTAGAAAACTACCCACGAAAGGTGCAGCGACTTCCTTCTAATATGGCAGAAGTTGAAAGCAGAGCCAAAGATATTTTATTTAGCGATAAAAATATGGAAACAATAAAAATGTCAAGATTGATTACAAGACAAATAAGACTCATAGAATGTCTTTATAAAATTTTTGAAACAGGCGATATTGTAGACCAATCCAAGCTTGATCCTTCTGAAGTAAAAGAAATAAAATCTGAATATAACAAGCTCATAGAAAATTATGGTGCACAAATACTATCTGTCACTAGAATAGTTAGAAGTGAAATTGAATCGCCTACAATTTTGCAAAATGCAGACTTTTCTCCTAAGATGGTCACTGAACTCATTTCGCAAGGAGAAAGAAAAACTTTTGAAGAATTGGCAAACTGCGAAAAGGTTCAGTACTACTTTAACAGATGATATCCCGAGAATATATACGTACTGGAGAATATATATGCACTATATGCATTACGTATATCTATAGAAAATTTCAAGGCTAACTTTCTCAGCACCCCTCTCTATTGTCTTCCACCACTTTTGCCAATTACCGGCTACACTATCCCAGGACTGACGTTCAGCCTCTTTGTACTATCTTGGATCTAAGGATGACAATTAACTTCTTCTTTGATTGAGTTCTTATGATATAAAAATCATTTTTATGAAATACAGTAGTCCAACAGCGAGAGCAATAATAAATTCGAATATATCCAATTTTCTAAATTGCCTACACTCACTTAAATTTAGCCGCTTCATTCCTTAGAGTATCGCTTGTCATTAGAATGGAATAACGAGCGATTATGGAGTCCTTTATGCAGAATTCATCATATGTGGTATAGTCAGATCATATCCATTTCAGCGTTCTATATCTTTCTTCCTTTTAGATTTCTTACGCTTTAGATAATCTGCTAAATGCATGAGATAGATTGTAAATCCGAACAATATGTACACTTCGCATGTCCCACTAATAACCTAGCATGTTTTCCAGATTTACGATGAGCTGTAGTAGTATTTGTAAACATCGTATCTTAGAAATCAAAAGCTAATCTTATCAACCTACTAAAGGTACTTATTAATTACTAAGTATAGGTGAAGATAGAATGACATTTAGTAGAGGTGATGTAACTTAGAAAAATATTTTGTAGCATGGTGGAACCTAGAAAACTTTTTTGATATAGAAAACTCCCCTCGTAGAACAGAGAAACTCGCTAGAACGATTAAGAAAGAGATAAAAGGATGGTCTGAAAAAATTCTTAATCGAAAAGTAGCCCAAATCTCACAGATCATCTCTAAGATGAATGAAAATAATGGACCTGACATTTTGGGTATGTGTGAAGTTGAGAATAGATGGGTTATTGAAAAATTGACAGATAGTCTGAAAGATTTGCACCAGCACAAATATGAGATCGTTCATGCCGATACTAAAGATGATAGAGGTATTGACGTTGCTTTCGTCTATGATGCCAAAAAATTTGAAATTGAAAAGGATTCAACAAACGGGGAGAAGTTAATTTTCTCACACTTTATCATGAAAAGAAAAGCTACACGCGATATCTTGCAAGTAAATTTCAAAACAAAAGGATTGGATAATAGATTAGTATTAATTGGAAATCACTGGCCTTCACGGAGCGGAGGTCAATATGAATCAGAACCTTATAGAATGATTGCTGGGGAAACTCTCAGTTACTTTCATCAGAGGATATTGGAGGAAAACAACAAAGACGAGGAAGGGAATACGGCTATCTTGGTCATGGGAGATTTCAATGATGAACCATTTAACAGATCTGTGACAGATTATTCTTTGGCCACTGCTAGTATGCTCAAAGTTAAGCAGTCCAAGGATGCTCCTCGGTTATTCAATCTAATGTGGCCTATAATGGCAAGAGGTATTGGAACCTTTTATTATAACAATTTTCCGAATCTATTAGATCAATTCATGATATCAAAAGGGATTGTAAACGGCAGTAAATTCAAGGTAAAGGCCTCGGAGATTGTAATTTTCCCTGAAATGGTCAAAGGCAGGTACAAGCAACCTATTAAATTTGGTAGACCGTCTAACAAGAGCTTGAATGAAAAAGGATTTAGTGACCACTTGCCAATTTCTCTTACTTTGGAAGAGAACCAATAATGGTAACTAGTCCCTCAGATACTTCAGATACTTCAGATACTTCAGATACTTCAGACTTATTATATCACAACTCTGCTGATCTGATGTTTCTGATATTACTGAGGTAGCAATTCTCATGTAAGAGCCGTTACGAACATAGAGTACAATTAGCATTTGTTAGTCCTGCTTTAACCTCAGATAACTCAGCTACACCAGTCTTTAACCTTCTCAAATAAAGAATCTGATGTATCTGATGATCTGATGTTATACTGGTGTTACGATGCATTAGGAACTTGAATCGGTACGATGCGCTCACACCATTTTTTGGTACTTTCATCACCGTCAGTTTGTATGTTTGTCTGTGCGTAAATTGAAGCAGTTGTCATAGTTATTGCAATTATGATTATAAAAGAACAGAGTGATGTTTTTTCGAAAAATGATCCGTTAGTTATATGAAACTTGGACAAAATTACCTATACTGTTTGTTGACGTACTAGCGTTTCAACTGACCATCTTCGAGAAAGCAAGATACTCTCCCCACAAAGTTATCTTTGTAGATCGGAAAGTCTACGCCCGGGATTGATGCTGAATTAGCGTCACCTTTAGTGACAAGAACTATATCATCATTCGGATCTAGCAAGATCTCATTTATTCTGCTTATGATAACACTTTCTTCTTTAATGGGAACTAGATCTTTGAATACTATGATCTCATTAATTCTAAGATCTTCAAAAGCTACTCCTTTTTTTACTGCAACTACGTCTCCGGTAGTCAATAGTGGTGACATGCTGTCTCCCGAATTATTAGTAACGTATTGACTTGTCTCAAAAGATGAACACATTCTAAGAGAGTCTGAAGTGGCCCCAGCTACCTGAAATGGTTTGACTGTCATCGGTTTGAAGGAATAAATGTCAGGCTATATGACTATAATCAAAAGTCTTCTTCTAGCGAACTAATATTGAGGCAACCAGAACAGAATTCGTTATTGTTTGAATTTATCAGTGATAACTCTCTATCCAAGCCTCTATGAAATGGAAGAAATAACAAGATATCCACATGCCGATTTTTCATACTATAACCTAGATCTTTTTAGTACTAACATGGGGAAACCTTGCCAAAAGATCATAGAGATGAAGGACGATCTGTTTTCCTTGGTAAAAACCGTTTGTAAGCTAGGTAGTAGCAATGTTCTTAATCTTCCTTCTTGATTTCTACCTTTCTAATCATCCAGTAAACAATCATATCCTCCCTTATGTTCTCTTTAGACTGGGCTTGTGTGCTCAAAATATTCTTTGTTGATGTGGGCCCAAGGGTGTGTGAATCATTTTTGACCCGAATTTTGGGATCAATAAGTACTGCATTTTTTTGGGCACGACCGTATTTTATTTATCACATAAAATAAAGCCATAACTTTTACTAGTAATACTTACGCTCATTGTGCAAATGACATTTCGAAAATTTATATGTCTAATCCTAAATGTCAAGACGTGGTAAACTATCCAATTAATAATCTGGCCAGGATTGAGGTAATTGTAATAATGGTCATATCCGCGGGCGTCGGAATAGGCATAATGTCATTACAGACTGTAACACATGTGTTTGCAATAAACGGGGAAGAACTGAGCTCTCTGAGAGGAGGAAATGGTTCTCAGATTCTCATGACAAACGAATCTGATACTCATTCTTCATACAGCAGAGAGTGGCCCAATATTCATTCGAATGTTAAAACGGATTTTAATACAAACGTATCATTGCCGGAAATTCAAGAGACAGCATTCATTCATCCCTTTGCAGTAGTTATTGGCAATTGTTATATTGGTAAATTTGTACTGGTTGCTCCCACGGCAGTATGTAGAGGAGATGAAGGGACACCTATTCATGTCAGTGATTATTCCAATATGCAGGACGGTGTAATATTGCATGGACTGGAAACTACCGAAAAAGGCAAGAATATTGACGGGAGAAGGTATTCTGAAATAGGTGATAGACTAATGGCAAATAGCTCTCAATATTTAGATGGTTATTCAGTCTTTGTTGGAACAAACACAAGTTTAGCACATGATTCAATGGTTCATGGACCTGCTTGGGTAGGAAACAATACTTTTGTTGGTATGAAGAGTATAATCTTTGATGCAAAGGTTGGGAACAATGTCGCGATAGGTATTTCTAGTACAATCTCAAATGGAGTTTCGATCCCTGATAACAAATTTGTTCCACCAGGTAGTGTAATCCTGGACCAAGAAGAAGCAGATGCATTGCCTCTTAGAATTGGTAGCACGTACGAAAACACGAACACAGCTGTGCTTCATGTAAATGAACAACTTGCGGAAGGATACAATTCGCAACTAAACTTAGACAAACTTGTAGAACAGAGAGAAAAACAGATGGAGAAAGGCATGCTAGAAACAGGTATGAGTGCTCCCTAGTATTCATAACCTTAAGTAAGACGGGCTGATTCGATTGGGAAATATTCATGAATAACTCCGTTGACCGATTGTTCATCGACGGTGCTAAAAAGCATCCTACTTCAAAAAATATATTCACCCTTAGTTTTTCTTTTCTTCAGCTTCTAACTAAATCCATTTAGCGCTTTTCGCTACTTCTGCAAGGTAGAATCTAGACCAATTAAGATAAGTGTCGTTACATATTATTGATACAATTATCATACAGTAGCTACTATTGCTACCTAGCAAACTATTAGATTGGAAAAAAGTAGCTATGAAAAATTGGACTCAGTACAATAGTATCGTAGATGATGTCAAAGTACACCTTAACTATGGAAAATCTCCAAGTATAGAGTTTATTCCTAGTCCAATTGATGGAAATGATCTTTGGCAGCTTTTTGGCATATTATATAATGATTGTAATGAAGCTGCAATGGCTTGAGAATCAAAAATACATAAGTAATGAAGTAGGATTTTCAACACTCACAAAGGAAGAGGTAGAAACACAGGTAGAAGAAATAATGAAGGAACTCGTAGAGAATAGGTCGGAAAAAATAGACATCCAAAATAGTTGTTCTGACTAAATAAGGTCTGTCATGTAACTACTCAAGTTAAGCCCTCATAATTCACTCATTACAACCAATTACAACCAGGGTACAAATCATTTCACTGATCTGATTACATGATGTTCTCTTCCGTGTCCCGGAACCATAGGATACGTTGATCCTCCCCATTCATCATTTACCTGATGTATATCTGTATGACAGATACCACAATATTGGATATCAATTACTACATAATTATCATGAGGATCTCTCTTTTCAAAAGAATATTGACTAAGAGGAGCCTTTGCTTCTTGTACTGCATATCCATGTACTTTCATATTCTATCTAATCCTATGAACCTAGTTAAGAACTTATGATTGGAACTTGCATTCAATTTTTCTTGTTATCTTACGTTGGTCTTTTTATAATCCTGCCATCGGAAATGATTGGGTCTATTCGCTTGGTATTTGTTATATCTGTAACCGGATTTCTTCACCTGACATACATCTTTATGACCACCTGTTAAGAACAAACAGATAATGGTTCAAGTCAAAATTTTAGTAAAAAATTGTTAATTGATAATATAGTCATAATTAACGCTGCTTTCATAAATCCCATATTTTCAGTTCTTCAATGTCAATGTGATCTGGTAAGTTATCGATGGTCTTGTCAAGCAGATCGGACTTTCGATACTCATATAGATCTGAATATATAGAATTAATGAAATTAGCTATACTCTTTTTTGGTATCCAAGTTATATTCTTTGAAAGTTTGATCATTAAATACATCTCTTCTACATCTCCATCTATTTGTATTGGAAGTAAATAATTAACACCTCTCAACACTTTCACTCCAAGTCTAGAGTAGAATTGGATTCTTCTCTTTCTTCTTAGCCTTTCGTCTAGATCAGATACAGTTTCTTTTGGCACTTCTAATAACATTCCTATGTTATCTGGAATAAGGTGATTAAATTTATTATCTGTGAATTCAAATAGCTTTTTACCTATACCACCCCGTTGAAAATTTGGAGTAATTGCCATATAGTCGAGTAACGCCATTTTTAAATTTTCGAAAACATATAACAAAGAGATACCTATCATAAATCTATCTTCGAGGTCAGCATATAGATGATATCTATTATCATACCTGAGCATATCATAAATATGATTGATATACCCGTCTAGCTGTTTGGCGTTTTTCAGTGGAAAAGTTGAAAGATATATGTTACGAAGCTC
>Ga0075311_1000051_pt1 | contig 16711 bp, 13 predicted proteins | sample MayberryNE_Catta_FD_120044 | JGI IMG/M metagenome (GOLD analysis project Ga0075311, IMG submission 120044) | Natural and restored wetland microbial communities from the San Francisco Bay, California, USA, that impact long-term carbon... | ecosystem: Environmental > Terrestrial > Soil > Wetlands ...
AGGTCGACCGGGATCGACGGCTCGATCGCCATCGGATCCACGCCGGCACGCTGGGCCGCGCTGCGCATCGCGGCGAGATCGACGACCGCCGGCACCCCCGTGAAGTCCTGCATCAGCACGCGGCCGGGCATGTACGCGACGTCGCGGGCCGGGCCGGGCCAGGCCGCGAGGGCGCGGACGTCGTCGTCGGAGACGTCGCGAGAGCCGGCACGCCGCAACAGGTTCTCGAGCAGGATCAGCACGGTCTTGGGGAGCCGCGCCGGGTCGACGTCGAGCGCATCGAGACGGAACAGGTCGATCGGGCCCTCGGCGGTCTCCAGCCGCCCTCGCGCCGCGGCGAGTTCGCTCACGTGTGCGTCAGTCCTTCCGTTCTGGTCGTTCGAGGTACATCCATCCTCCCACGCGGCGGGTTCGGTCCGGCCGACGGGGGCGAGGATCACCCTTCGTCGGCGCGGGCCGCCTTCACGGCCTCCTCGTGGGCGAGCCTCGCCTGGCGCCGGAGCTTGGCCTCACGCTGACGGCGCCGTTCCTGTTCGGTCTCGGTCACGAGCGGCGGCACCGGGCGAGGCCTCCCGTCGTCGTCGACCGCGACGAACACGAGGTAGGCCGTGTTGACGTGGCGCATCGTGCCAGTCACCACGTCGTGGGCCTCGACGCGAACGCCGCACTCCATCGACGTGGTGCCGACGTCGTTCACGGTCGCCCGGAGCACGAGCAGGTCGCCGATGTGCACCGGCTCGCGGAACCTCAGCTCGTCGATCGCCACGGTCACCGCGAGGCCGCGTGCGTGCCTGGCGGCCGCGAGCCCGGCGGCGGTGTCGACGAGGCGCATCACGACGCCGCCGTGCACGCTACCGGCGATGTTGACGTCGGTGGCCTCCATCAGCTGCGTCAGCTCGACACGCGACTCGGCGACCGTCTTCGGAGCGAGGTGGTCGTCGGCCATGGCCGGCATCCTACGCCGGGACCCCGGCCCGCCGATCACCCGCGGGTAGCATCGGCCGGTGCGTCGCATCGCCTTCCCCTTGTCGGTCGTGCTCGCCCTGCTCGCCGTCGCGTGCGAGGCCCCCGCGGACGGGCCCGCCGCGGGGGGCTCGTCGTCATCGGCGTCCATCGTGTCACCACCGGCGGCGAGCACGACCCAGGAGCCATCGACGAGCATCGAGCCCGCGCCGCCCCCGGCGGCCATCCCTGCGGGTGTTCCGGCGACCTACGACGACGACGTGCCGGTGCGCGAGCTCCCCCTGGACGAGCTGATCCCTCCCGGCGACGAGATCACGGGGGTCGACCGCGCGACGACCGCCGGTGGTGAAGCCGTCGTGATCTCGTTCGCGACGCCCGGACCAGACCCGCTCGCACAGGCTCGTGGCTTCGTCGTGTGGCGACGGACCGTCGGCGCGAACCCCCCCTGGCGCGCGACGTACGGCGTGGCTCACGGCAAGCGATCCGGCGTGCTCGCGATCTCCGCCGAGACGACCGACCTGACCGGCGACGGATCCGCCGACGCGCTGATCCGCGAGGAGACGGGCGGCAGCGGCGCCTGCGCGACCTACCGAGTGGTCGACCTGGCGCCCGGCGATCCCCTCTGGAAGCGGTCGGTCTGCGACGCCGAGATCCAACCCAACCCCGATCCGATCGGCCTGTTCGAGGTGGCCCGGATCTACGGACCGGAAGACGCTCACTGCTGCCCCAGCTCGATCCGGGAACGGGTGCTGACCTGGGACGGCGACCGCTTCGAAGTGGTCTCCCAGCACCTCACGCCGATCTAGTCTGAGCGGGACTAGTGGCCGAGGCCCCGCCTCCACGAAGGTGTCGGGGGGCACGGGTACGATACGCGCCATGGCCCGCATCTACGTCGAGGGCTGGGACCCCGACTACGGCACCCCGCTCGACCACGACGACGCGCTCTCCCCCGCCGAAGGCTCCGTCGACACGAACATCGAGACCGACGACTGGGCGCCGATCGAGGGAGCCGACGACGGCGTCGAGCGCATCGCGTTCGTCGACGGCGTGCGGCGCGTCGACGCCCGGCTCACGCTCGATGACCGCGAGCACGGACCGACCCCGGGGCTCGTGGGCACGTTCGCGGTCGGCGCCGTCGTGTGGGACCGGCGAGCCCGGCGGTCCGAGGTCGCCGACGTGCGCATCGAGCGATGGGCGGTGCTGGCCGGCGGCAGCGGCGAGCAGATGCCCGCCGTCGACCTCGAGCCGGGGGTCGGCACGACCCGCGCTCCCGGCGACGACCCGAACCTGCTGATGATGGCCCTGCACTCGAAGATGCGCGACGCCGAGGGCGAGTGCGCCGAGGCGCTCTCCGCCGAGTGCGCCGTCGTGGCCGACGGCCCGCTCAAGAAGATCCGCGAACATGCCACCGTCGGATACGTGAAGACCCACCGCGTGACCTACCTGGAACCGCCCTTCAGCGGGGTCATCGCCGAGCTGGCGCCGGGGCAGCGGTCCCCGATGTTCTGCATCGCGGCGCAGACCCCGTACGCTCGCTACTCCTGGTACCTGCGGCTCGCGATGCTCCAGGGCGGGCACTCGTGGACGGGCGTCGTGCGCTGCGAAGCGTCCGGACGACTTCCCCGTGAGCAGGTCTCGACGATCGCCGATCGCACCGCCGGGGTGCTCCCGCTGGTGGCGAGCGAGCCGCACGTCGACCCGCGCGCACCGCAGAACCTCGTGCCGATCGGGGCGCTCGAACGAGAGCTGCGACACCGCATGGGCGACCGTGGGCTCGTGTTCCGGGCGCTCCGGCACGCGGTCATGCGGCCCGAGGTCGAGCAGGAGGCGTCGTGACCGGCGAACAGGCCGGCCGGGTCCTCGGGTCACAGCACTCCTCGACGAGCGCGTTCCGCGTCGTGCTCGACGATGACGACTTCCTGCAGCTCGACGACCTGGTGGTCGTGCGCACGCAGGTGCCGAAGGCCGGCGAGGTGCGCACGTACGGCGTGGTCACCGAGGCCGAGGCGGTCTACGAGGGCGCGTCCTACGAGAGCGACACCCATCGCATCGCCGAGCTCGGCATCATGCCGGCAGCGAAGGTGCGCACCGCGCAGGTGCAGGTCACGCGCGTCGACCCCGAGGTGTGGGTCTCCCCCGACCCCGGTGAGACCGTCGAGCGCGCCGTGGGCGACGAGCGCGCGAAGGCGCTCTACGTCGACGAGATGGGCCGTCCGCTCGCCGTCGGCATCGGGCGCGACGAGCTTCCGGTCCACGTCGACCTCGATTTCTTCGACGGGCGCAAGGGCGGCCACATGTCGATCAGCGGCATCTCGGGCGTCGCGACGAAGACCTCGTTCGCCCTGTTCTTCCTGCGCATGCTCTCGGCCCGCGAGCACGGCGCCGTGGTCGGGGAAGGCGCGTCGAACATGCGCGTGCTCGTGTTCAACGTGAAGGGCGAGGATCTGCTGTGGCTCGACCGGCCCAACGTCGGGTTCGACGACGAGGCGCGCGAGGGGTGGCAGGCGCTCGGCGTCGAGCCCGCGCCGTTCCCGTCGGTGGCCTTCTGGGCGCCGCCGAGGCGCCGGTCCGGCGACGTCGCGGTGCCCGACACCGGTGGGCGCCTCGAGGGCATCGAGGTCTTCTCGTGGACCCCGCGGGAGTTCATCGACGACGACCTACTGCAGTTCTGCTTCACCGACGCGAACGACGCGAAGAACCAGATCCCGTTCATCCGCGAGCGCGTGCAGACCCAGCTGAAGCGGTTCGCCGTGAACGTGGCCGGCCGGCCGGGGGCGATCGTGTTGCGCGATCCGTCGCAGACGCCGGGCGGCCGATGGGGCACGCAGGAGGTGCCGGCCGGCCCCGGCGAGCCGATCGTCGAGGACCTTCCGTCGCTCGTGACGGCGCTCGAGGTCTTCCTCGAACCCGACGACGGCGGGGAGCCCGACCAGTCCTGGACGGGCCGGGTGATGCCGAGCACGGTCTCGGCGTTCATGCGCCGGCTGCACGCCGCGACCTCACGGCTCGGGCACCTCGTGCGGGCCGGCGACTCGCGGCGCATCGATCGAGGAGCCGCAACGGTCACCGTCGTCGCGATCCAGTCGCTGCACGAGCAGGGGCAGCGGTTCGTGGTCGGGGCGCTGCTCGCCGAGACGTTCCGCGAGAAGGAAGAGACCGGGCAGCGCCTGCCCCTGTCGGTGGTCGTGCTCGACGAGCTCAACAAGTACGCGCCACGCGAGGGCACCGGGCCGCTGAAGGACATGCTGATCGACATCGCGCAGCGCGGGCGCTCGCTCGGCGTGCTGCTCGTCGGCGCCCAGCAGACCGCGAGCCGCGTGGCGCCCGAGGTGCTCGAGAACGCCGCGATCCGGGTGAGCGGCCGGCTCGACGCCGCCGAGGCCGAACGCGCCGAGTACGGATGGATGCTGCCGTCGACGCGGGCGCGAGCCCGCCTGCTCAAACCCGGCACGATGGTGATCTCGCAACCGGCGATCCCGGTGCCGCTCGTCGTGACCTTCCCCTTCCCGCCCTGGGCCACGCGGAGGGAGGAGGTGGACGAGGCCGCCGGCCCCGACCCGTTCCAGGGGCTCTAGCGCCACGACTCCCCCCGCATGAAGATCCTCCACACGTCGGACTGGCACATCGGCAAACGTCTCGGACGCCACGATCGCTCCGAAGAGATCCGGGGCGTGCTCGACGAGGTCTGCGGCATCGCCGACGAGCGCGACGTCGACCTCGTGCTCGTGAGCGGCGACGTGTTCGACCGGCCGATCCCGCCGGTCGAGGCGCTCGCGGTCGGCATCGAGACGCTCGTGCGGCTCGCCGAGCGCCGACCGGTGGTGGCGGTCGCCGGCAACCACGACTCCCCCGAGCTGTTCGAGGCGCTCGCCCCGCTGCTACGAGACCAGGGGAAGGGCGTGCACCTCGTCGGCCGTGTGAAGCGGCCCCGCGAAGGGGGGTTGCTCGGACCCGAGATGTTGGGCGTCGGCGCCGTGGTCGCGTGCTTCCCGTTCCTGCGCGAGGGCACGGTCGTCGATTTCATGCGCGATGCGGGCGAGTGGTACGGCGCGTACTCGACCCGCGTGGCGGGCATCACGGCCGCGTTCAACGAGGAACTCGTCGCGCGCGCCGGCGGCGATCTCGTGCCGCTGCTGATGGGGCACTTCCTGGTCGGCGGGGTCAAGGTGGACCGCGCCGCCCCTCGCGGCGAGCGCGAACTGCACATGGGCGAGGCCTACACGGCGACCGCCCAGGCGATCCCGGCCGGGCCGCAGTACGTCGCGATGGGTCACATCCATGCACCCCAGCCGGTGCCGGGCGCGCCGGTCCCCGCCCAGTACGCGGGCTCGCTCGTCTCCCTCGACTTCGGCGAGGCGGGTGAGGCCAAACGCGTCGTGGTCGTCGACGTCGAGCCGGGGCGCCTCGCCGCGGTCGAGTCCGTGCCGCTCGAGCGCGGCCGTCCGCTCGTGCGCGTGACCGGCACGTGGGACGAGATCGAGGCTCGCGCCGACGAGCTCGCCGAACGCTTCGTCGACCTCACGGTGCAGGTCGGGGGGGCCGACCCCGATCTCGCCCGTCGCGCCGCCGATGCGTTCACGTACCTGGTCAACGTGCGGGTCCAGCGGCCCGCCGGGAGCCGCACCGAACGTCTCGAGGGAGCCGAGCGACCCTCCGACGAGGAGCTCTACGCCGAGTTCGTGCTGCGCACGACGGGCCAGCAACCCCCGCCCGAGCTGCTCACCCTCTTCCGCCGAGTGCTCGAGGACGCCGCCGATGCGCCCACTTGAGCTTCGGTTGAAGGGCTTCCGCTCCTACCGCGAGGCCACGGTGTTCGACTGGCGCGACCGCCACCTCGTGGGCATCGTCGGGCCGATCGGCGCGGGGAAGTCGTCGATCCTCGACGCGATCGCGTTCGCGCTCTACGGCAAGACCCCTACGTTCGAACGCGACACGAAGTCCCTGATCAACCAGACCGCGTCGGAGTGCCACGTCGAGCTCCGGTTCGAGGTCGACGGCGAGGTGTGGCGCGCGGCGCGAGGACTCCGCAGGCGGGGAGCCTCGGGGCACCAGCTGCAGCGCCTCGCGAGCGACGACGACGGCGCCGGCGTCATCGAGCAGGTCTCCGGGGAGCGAGCGGTGCGCGAACGCGTCGAACAGCTCCTCGGCATGGACTTCTCGGCGTTCTGTCGTTCTGTGTTGCTCGCCCAGAATCGCTTCGCCGACTTCCTGAAGGCCACCCCGCGCGACCGCAACCAGGTGCTCAAGGGGGTCTTCGGATACGAGCGGTTCGACGCCGCCCTCGAGGCGGCGAGGCGCCGCGGCGCCGCGGCGACCCTGCTGTTGGAGTCGCTGGAGCGAGAGGGGTCGCAGCTGACGACGGCGCGCGAGCAGCTCGAGGCCGCCGAGCGCCGGCTCGCGGCGGCGAGCGCGCGAGCGGAGTCGCTCGAGGCCGGTCGCGAGCCGTTCGAGGAAGCAGCGGCGATCACGCGTGACGCCGATCGACGCGCCAGGGAGGCGGAGACCGCGGCGGCGGTCCTGCGCGAGGTCGCAGCCGGCCTGCCGCCGGCCGAGGAGATCGACGAAGGCGCCCGGCTGGCGCAGGAGTCCGACGCCGCGGTCGAGCGGGCCGTCCAGGAGTTCGACCGAGCCGATGCCGCGCGGGCCGATGCAGAGGCCGCCCACGCCGCGGTCGCGGAACGGGTCGGCGATCAGGTGGCGTTCGCGGCGCTCGTGACCCGGCACGAGCACCTGGTCGCGGCTGCGGAGCGGGCCGCGAACGCCCGCGAGCGCGCCGCGGTCACGGTCGAGGAAGCCGGCGCCGCGGTCGAGGCGAGCGCCGCCGCCCAGGAAGCGGCGAAGGAATCGCTCGCCGAGGCGGAACGCGTCCTGGAGGAAGCGGTCTCGACGGTCGGCGCGGCGGAACGGGCGCTGCACGACGTCCGCCACGCACAGATGGCTCGCTCCCTCCGTACCGAGCTCGTCGCGGGGGAGCCATGCCCCGTCTGCGAGCAGCAGGTAGCTGCGGTGCCGAGGGCCGGCAGAGCGCCGGCGATCGCCGGCGCCGAACAGAAGCTCGAACGGGCCAGGAGGGCCGAGGCGAAGGCCAGGTCCGAGCATCAGACGGTGGCAGGGCGAGCCGTCTCGGCCGAGGAGCGGCTGTCCTCGGCGCGGGCCCGCCTCGACGAACGCGTCGCCGAGCTCGACGAGGCCGACGAGGCGCTCCGCGTCGCCGATGCTTCGCTGGCGGCCGCCCAGAGCGAGCTCGTCGACCGCCTCGGCGAGGGAGACCCGCGCGCCTTGCTCGAGGCGCGGGCCCGCGAGCTCGCGGAGGCCGCCGCCGAGATGGAGCGGACGGCCACCGCGGCCGGTGAGGCGCGCGAGGCGCTCGACCTCGCTCGCGAGCTCGGCGAACGAGGGCGAGCCGCGTCCGCAGCGCTCGCGAACCGGCTCGCCTCGGTCTGGGGCATGCTCGGTGAGTCCCGCGAGGTGAAGGCCGAGCCCGGCGCGATCCGCGCGGCCTTCGTCGCGGCCGGGGAAGCGCTGCTCGACCGTGACGAGCGAGCCCGCGCCGAGCTCGCCGCCGCCCGCGGGGAGATGGAACGGGCGGCCGCCACCGCGCGCGACGTGCTCGCCGCCGCGGGCTTGGCCCCCGACGCCGACTTCACGATGGCCCTCGCCTCGGCGTCGGCCGAGCTCGGTGCGGCCGGCGAGCAGGTGCGCGGGTTGCGAGCCACGATCGAGGCCGGGGCCGATCTCGATGCGCGCATCGTGGCGGCTCGGACCGAACACGCCCTCGCCGATCGCCTCACGTCCGACCTGCAGCCGGGCCGGTTCCTCGCCTTCCTGCTCGAGGAGGAACGGCGTGCGCTCGCGGGGCTCGGCAGCATGCACTTCGAGGAGCTCAGCGGCAACGCCTACCGGTTCACCGACGACGACCGGTTCGAGGTCCTCGATATGAACGCTGCGGGCACCGAACGGCGGGCCGACAGCCTCTCCGGCGGAGAGACCTTCCTCGCGTCGCTCGCCCTCGCGCTCGCCCTCGCCGAGATGGTGGCGCGGGGTGGGGGCCGGCTCGACGCGTTCTTCCTCGACGAGGGGTTCGGTTCGCTCGACCCCGAACATCTCGACCGGGCGATGGACGGGGTCGGGCGGCTCGTGGCCGACGATCCCCGCCGGCTCGTGGTGCTCGTGAGCCACGTCGAGCAGATGCGAGAGATGCTCGAGGACCTGATCGTGCTCGACAAGCACGCCCTCACCGGCGAGACCGTGGTCGTGGCGGGCGCCACGCGATGACGCGGCCCTAGGCCGTTCGGACCCGGACGGATGGGGGTGTGCCAGACCCCACTCGGCCGACTGAACCCGTGCGGAAGTCCTGCCGATAACCAACCAACGACGACCAGACCCGACCTCGGCAGGAGCGCTTGTGGTCACCACGAAGAACGGGACGGGCATCGCCAGGATCGCGACCATCAGCCTCGCCGTGCTGCTGCTCACGGGGGTGATCGGCTCACTGGTGATGGGCTTCAGGGCTCGCGGCGCGGCCTTCGACGACATCCGGGAGCAGGCCACGGCGATCACCGACGCGTCGCTCGGCCTCGTGCTCAAGCCCGACGACCTCGGCTCGGTCGCGTCCGGCTCGCGCATCTCCACGCTCAGCGATCAGATCGGCAGGGTCGTGATCGACCCGAGCGACTTCGACTCGGTCACGTTGTGGTCCCCGACGGCGGACATCCTCTACTCGACCGAAGAGGGCCGCATCGGCAATCGTCTGGCCGGCGAGGGTGAACGGATCCGCTCCGTCCTGCGCGAGGAACCACAGATCAGGACGAACGACGGAACGGTCTCCGTGATGGTGCCGATGCGGTTCGAGTCGGGTGTCGGCGAGCCCGCCGTCGTCGAGCTGACGACCTCCGCGGGGCCGGTCGACTCCGCCGGGGGCCCGTGGCGAACGATGGCGTGGTTCAGCGGCATCGCGCTCCTGTTCGTGGGAGGGCTGCTCGTGTGGGACCGGCGCCACCCCCTCGACGCGCGGTCGGAGCAAGGCACCCGCACGGGCGTGGCCGGGTCGGTCGTCGCGGCGGCGATGCGACCGATCGCCATGCCCTCCCCCGGTATGAAGGAGGAAGGCGACGCCAGACGGAAGGCGGAGGACCGCGCCCGCGCGGCCGAGGAGCGCCTGCACGTACTGCAGGATCAGTACCGGAAGACGCTCGACGAGCTGCAGGAGGCGCAGAACAACCTCCGGGAGGCGACCAGCACGACCTCGGACCCGGCATCCGAGGAGCGGGCGATGCAGGCGGAGCAACGCGCCTCGATGCTCGAAGAGCATGCGCGAAGCGCCGTCGAGCGCGCACGTGCCCTCGAGGAACGATCCCGCGAGCTCGAGGACCGAGCCCGGCTCTTCGAACGGCAGGCGAACAGCTCGAATGCCGAGCTCGCCGAGATGACCCGGCTCATCGCCGAGCGTCCGGCCCTCGGCGAGGGAAACCTCGACAGCGCGGAGCAGGAGATCATCGGTCTGCGGGCCGAGCTCGAGGGGGCCCAGACGCAGCTCTCGTCGGTCCGGCGGGAGTTGGAGACCGCACGCGCGCGGGCCGTTCATGCGAGCGATCTGGAGAGCGAGCTGGAGAGGCTGAAGGCCGAGGTGAGGAAGGCGCGCGAGGCATCGACGGATCCGGTGGCCGGGTCCTCCACATCGCCCCGCGAGCTCGACGATCTCCGTGCGGAGGTGCGAGCGCTCCGTGCCGAGGAGCAGCGCGCGGCGATGCTCCAGGACGAGCTTCGCTCGGTCAAGGCCGAGCTCGAGAGCGTCGCCGCCTCGCATCGCGCGGAGCTGATCGAGCGCGAGGTCGAGCTGGAGGAGAAGGTTCGCGCCGCGCGGGAGGAGTTCCAAGGCGAGCTCGCTCGCGCGGAAGCGCGCCACGCCGAGGAGCTGGAGGCCAAGGACGAGCACGCGAACGCGCGCCTCGCGAGCGTCGAGGATTCCGCCCAGCAGCAGGTCGACGCGGTCCAGCGCGAGCTCGGCGAGCGCACGAAGCGGTTCGCCAACGCCGAGGACGAGATCGCGATGGCCCAGGCGGAAGCGGCGCGGTTCAGTAGTGAGCTCACGGTCGCCCGCGCGGAGCTGGAGACGACGGTCGCACAGCTCGCCTCCGAGTCGGATGCGCTGGGCAGGGCGAGCGAACGCCTGCAGGAGCTCGAACGAACCTCGTCCGAGGCGACCGCGCGCAGCGAGCGCCTGGCCGCGGAGCTCGAGGCCGCGGCGAAGGACAACATCGACGTCAACCGACGTCTGCAGGAGCTCGAATCCCGCCGGCAACTCGAGCTCGCCGACGCGGAGGGGCGGGCCGATCTCGACGAGATCCTGCGGGTCACCCAGGAGCGACTGGCGGGCCAGACGGAGAAGCTGATCGCTGCGGAAGAGCGCGTGCACTCCCTGGAACGCGAGGCTCAGCTCGCGTCCACCAAGCTCGAGGAGACCGAGAGCGAGCTCCGGCAGCAGCAGATGGCCGCCGCGATGCGGCACATCCGGGGAGAAGACGGTGACCCAGCCGACGAGGTGTCCCCCGGCGTGCCCGGCCCCGATGTCGCCCCGCTCGAGGATCGCCGGGCGACCTCGCCGTTCATGCAGGAGCTCTCGACCGATGCCCGCAAGTCACTGACCCGCATCATGGGCATCACGCAGGTCCTCAAGCACAAGCCAGACGGGAAGGATCAAGCCCAGCTCGTGCGGCAGCTCACGACCCACACGCGCCGACTCGAGCACATCGTGGCCGACCTGGCCGACGCGGATCGCCTCGTCCGCGGCGACGTGGAGCTCAACGTGCGCCGGACCGACCTCGAGCCGCTCGTTCGCCGGGTCGTGGAGGAATCCGGGATCGACGCGGACCACGAGGTGCGCATCGAGACCGAACGCGTGGTCGTCGCGGTGGACCAGCTTCGCACCGAGCAGATCCTCTCGGGCCTGCTCCGGGCGGCGGGCGACCGGACTCCGGCGAAGCAGACCATCGCGGTCCGGCTCACCGCGACCGACGGCGGAGCCCTCATCGCGGTCGAAGACCCCGAGCCGTCCTCCGATGCGTCGCTCGGCCCGATGGTCAAGCGCTTCGCCGAGGTGCAGGGAGGGTGGTCCAAGGTCGAGAGCCGCGAGAACGGCGGATCGTCGTTCAAGGTGTTCCTGCCCGACGGGGCGAGGACCGAGCGCCCCGAAAGCCCCACCGCGCCCGACGAGGGTGCGGTCGACGACGCGCTGCACATCGTGGTCGAAGGCGCCGGGCCGAGCGCCGTTCCCGAGTCGAGCGCGAGCGCCGACGGGAACGCACTCGTGCAGGAGCTCCACCGGCTCTCCACCGCGGAGGACTGAGGCTTCCGGAGCGGCCGGCGGGGCGGCGAGGGGGCGCCCCGACGGCCCGCCTGGTGGATGCGGCTCGTGCCGGCTCGTCAGCGCCGCCGGAGCACGAGCGCGTCGCCCTGGCCGCCGCCGCCGCAGATCGCCACGGCGCCGAGATCGACGTCGCGGCGCCGCATCTCCATCGCCGCGGTCAGCGCGAGGCGCGCGCCGCTCGCACCGATGGGATGCCCGAGGGCGACCGCTCCGCCGTTCACGTTCACGATCGCCTCGTCGAGGTCGAGCATGCGGCTCGCGTGCAGGGCGACGGCGGCGAAGGCCTCGTTGATCTCGACCAGCCCGAGATCCGACGTCGCCAGCCCGGCCTTCTTCAGCGCCCGCTCGAGCGCGAGCGCGGGCACCGTCTGCAGCGAGGCGTACCGGTCGGCCGACATGCCGAACGCGACGATCTCGGCGATCGGCTCGAGGCCGAGCTGGCCCGCGCGCTGATCGCTCATCACGACCACCGCGGCCGCGCCGTCGGAGATCTGCGACGCGTTGCCTGCCGTGACGGTGCCGTCGGCGGTGAACGCCGCTCGAAGGCTCGCCAGCGCGTCGAGGGTCGTGTCGGGGCGGATGCCCTCGTCCCGGCCGACGACGACGGGTTCGCCCTTCCGCTGTGGCACGTCGACCTCGACGACCTCCTCCGCGAGCCGACCGGCTTCCCATGCGTCGTGTGCTCGGGCATGGGATCGAACGGCCCATGCGTCCTGCTCCTCGCGGCCGATGCCGAGCTCGGCGTTGATCGCGTCGGTGCCCTCTCCCATGTGCCGGTCGTCGAAGGCGCACCAGAGCCCGTCGTGGATCATCGAATCGAGCATCGGCGTGTCGCCCAGCCGCGCGCCTTCCCGAGCCTTGGGCAGCACGAAGGGCGCGTTGGTCATCGATTCCATGCCGCCCGCGACGGCGACGTCCAGCTCTCCGGCACGGATCATCTGGTCGGCCATGGCCACGGCCGACGTGCCCGACAGGCACACCTTGTTGATCGTGATCGCCGGGGTCTCGATCGGGATGCCGGCGGCGATCGCGGCCTGGCGGGACGTGATCTGCCCCTGCCCCGCCTGCAACACGTGGCCCATGATCGTGTAATCGACCTGATCCGGCGCCAGTCCCGCCCTCGACAGCGCCGCTCCGATCGCGACCGCTCCGAGATCGACTGCCCGGAGTGCGGCCAGGGCGCCGTTGAACCGGCCGATCGGCGTGCGTGCACCTGCGACGATGACGGAAGCCGTCATGTCGCCAAGTCTATCCGTGCCCGTGAACAGTGCCGCGCACGACGAACCTCAGGATCTGGCCGACAACGCCCGTTCGATCACCTGGAGGATCTCGTCGCGCACGAGCTCGTCGCGGGCGATCAGCGCATCGCGCAGCGCGGCGTGCACGTCGGCGTTGAGCTCGAGCACCTCGCGGACGCGCTGGCGCTGCTGCTCGAGGATGTCCTCGACGCGTTGGCGGCCTTCCTTGTCGGCCAGCACCTTCCCCACCAGGTTCGGGCCGCCGATCGGACCGTCGCTGATCGCGTCGAACGAGATGAGCGAGCCGGCCATGCCGAACGAGCCGACCATGTTGGCCGCGAGCGTCGTGGCGTGGGCCAGGTCGGCGGCCGGCCCCGTGCCCGTGTCGCCGATGCACAGCTCCTCCGCCACCAGCCCGCCGAGCGCGATCGCGATGCCCGCCTCGATCTCGGTGCGCGTCCGGGTGAACCGCTCCTCGGAGTCCCCGTGGGCGAGCAGGCCGAGCGACGCGCGTCGCTTGATGATCGACAGGACCTCGAGGCGGCGATTCTGGCCGACGAAATGTGCCACCGTGGCGTGCCCCGCCTCGTGGGTCGCGACCGCCTCCCGGTCCTGCTCGGTGTAGACCACGGGTTGCTTCAACCCGATCTCCTCGTTGAACTTCGCCTCGATCACGTCGTCGAAGTTCATCTCGCGCCGACCTTCACGCAGAGCGACCAGCAAGCCCTCGTCGAACAGGTGCTCGATCATCACCGGGGTGTAGCCGAACGTCTCGTAGGCGATCCGCTCGCGCATCGACCGGTCGTCGAGCTGTTGGTGGTGACGCTTGCGGTCGAGGAAGTGGTCGATCAGATCGATGCGACCCTGCTTCGTCGGCACGTCGAAGTACAGCCGGCGGTCGAAACGGCCCGGCCGCACGAGGGCGGGGTCCAGCGAGTCCCCCCTGTTCGTGGCGGCGATCAACAGGATGTTGTGGTACTCGGTCTTGATCGGCGTGAGCTGGCGATCGCTGGGCAGGTAGGCGTTCACCCATCCGATCAGGCGGGCGCGTAGCCGCTTGCGCAACGGCGGCTGATCGAACGACTGCAGCTGGATCAGCAGCTCGTTCACCATCGACCCGCCGTCACCCTGACCCATGAACGCCTCGGTCGTCCGCTCGAGGCCGTCGGGTGCGGGCGTGGACGAGCTCACGCCTCCCCGCGACATGCCGATCGCGTCGATCTCCTCGATGAACCCGATCGCGCCGCCTTCCTTCCGCGCGATCTTCCGAAGCGCTTTGAAGAACGAGCGGATGCGGTAGGCGGTCATGCCCTGCCACATCGATTGGAACGCGGGAGCCGAGATGAACAGGAACGGGACGCCGGCCTGCTTGGCCATCGCCTTGGCGAGGTAGGTCTTGCCGGTGCCGGGCGGTCCCTCGAACAGGATCCCTCTGCGGGGGGTTCCCCCGAGCTCGTCCTTGAACGTGGCGTAGCCGAGGAAGACGTCGAGCGACCGCACGACCTCGTCGACCTGCGTGTCGAGCCCCTTGATGTCGGTCAGCCCGGCCTCCACCTGCTCGGGGTAGACCGTGACGTGGGGGGACTTCCCGTTGATCAGGGGCAGCGCCACCATGAGCAGCACCGGGATCAGGATCAGCAGCGGGAACGCCAGGAAGACCCACCCGTCGGGAAGCGAGGGCAACGTGATCGGGTTGCCGCTCGAATAGCGCCGGTACAGGTACCAGTCCACGAGGAACACGACGACGAGTGCCCGCACGACGCGCTTGAGCTTGGTGCGCTCGCGCTTGCGGAAGACGTCGGCCCGGCCCTGCTGCAGGAGCTGCGATCCCTTCAGCAGGGCCGCCGCGCCGGTCGGTTCCTTGTTGGACACGGCAACCCCCTCGGTCGTTGGGCTCGGCCCCGGCGATACCTTCCGAGGGGATCACCCTACGCTGGAGGGGTTCCTCCGGCATCGGTCCTTCGGCCCAGATGACCGACCGTCGGGTCCTGGCATCGGACCGGGTTCCGATGGCGGAACCGTTACAGTGCAGGACGTGGCCAGGAAGCCGCAACGCCCCGTCAGCGCCCACGACAAGGTGGTGATCGGCGCCCTGCTGCGAGAGGTGCGTCGGGCCGCGGGATACCGTTCGGCGGAGGGGGCAGCCTCCGCTCCCTCGTGCCCGGCGTCGCGGCAGACGATCTACGCGTACGAACGGGGGGGCCTGGTGCCCTCGCTGGCGCAGTTCCTGGAGCTCGTCGAGTTCTACGTGCTGGGCTCCGCCCCTTCCCCCGGTGTCGGCCGCAAGCCCGAGGCCGACCTTCGCACGTTCGGCGTCGCCGCGGTCGTTCGGGCGCTGGAGCTCCCCGCCTATCACGTCGCCCACGCGCGCGACCTCGTCGCCCGGATGCAGCCGGACCTCGGCGGGCCGGGTCGGAGCGGTCGAGCATGACGATCGAGCTCACCGACATCGACCACGTCGGCGTCGCCGTGCCCGACCTCGAAGCCGCCGTCGGCGAGTACCGGCGGCTGCTCGGCGTCGAGCCGTCGCACCGAGAGCGGGTCGAGGACCAGGGCGTCGATGAGGTCCTGTTCGCGGTCGGCTCGTCGTTCGTCCAGCTGCTCGGTGCGCTGGGCCCCGACACCCCGGTCGGTCGCTCGCTCGCGACGCGGGGCCCCGGGGTCCACCACGTCGCCTATCGCGTCACGGACATCCAGGACGCCCTGGCACACCTGCGCGATGAGGGAGCGCGGCTGATCGACGAGTCCCCCCGGGCCGGATCCAGGAACACCTTGATCGCGTTCGTGCACCCGCGCTCGATGGGCGGTGTGCTCGTCGAGCTCGTGCAGGAACGGTGACCGGACGCTCGCTCGTCCGTGCCTATGGAAGTGCGATCACGTCCGTGTGTCGTCGCACGGCGGTCGCGAGACGGGCATCGGCGGTGACGAGCGGCACGCCGAGTTGCTCGGCGAGCGCCACGTATACCCCGTCGGCGACGGAGACGTTGCTCCGCAGCTCATAGGCGCGAGGCATGAGCGGGAGATGCCGATGCCGCCGCACGGGCGAATCGAGGTGATCGGTGACGAGCTCGACGGCGCGCCGCTCGGTGATCACGGACCGAATCAGCGCATGCCGGATGGCAGCTACCACCTCGATGTCGAAGAGCTCGGGCACGTGTCGCTCGTCGCTCGATGTGAGATACGGCGCGAACAGATCGCCCTCCGGGCCGATGCCCATCACCTTGATCGTGACCGAGGCGTCCACCACGAAGGCCACTCACGCCTCGGCCTCGGCATCGCGGGCCGCCCGGATGTAGTCGATCGCAACGTCGGCGAACCCGGGTGCCGGTTCGCGGGATCGAACCCGCGCAAGCCACTCGCCGGCGTCCGGAAGCGCGACCTCGCGCTCGAGGACGGACTCCACGTAGTCGGTCAGGGTCATGCCACGGAGCTTCGCGCGCCGAACCAGCTCGGCGTGGAGCCCCGCCCTGACGTCGCGGACCTGGATCATCTTCGCCACCTCCTCACGGTGCCACATGCGCATCGCATGCGCAACGGAGGAGCGGTTCACACGATAGGCGCCGCGTGCGACACGGCCGCTAGGGCAGGTCGGTCAGGCCTTCCTTCGGTGAGTTGATCAGCACGCTGACGTTGCCCTCGGGCAGCGCGCCGTCGCCCATCAGCTGGTGCACGTGGCCCCCCTGCTCGTACGGATAGACCGACCCGAGCGTCGTGCGGATCGTGCCGTCGACGACCATCTGGTTGAACGCCGCGGCCTGGTCGTCGTTGAACAGGTGTGACCCCTGGTAGCGCTTCTGCATGTACCAGAGGTACCGCACGTCGACGAGCGTGTCGTAGCCGGTCGTGCCGGCGCAGATCACGACCATGCCGCCACGGTCGGCGACGAAGATCGACGTCGGGATCGTGTCCTCCCCCGGATGGTCGAAGACGATCCGAGGCGATGTCTTCTCGCCGAGCACGTCCCAGATCGCCTTGCCGAACGCCTTGGCCCCGGCGAACCAGTCCTTCCACTCCGGGGAATCCCACTTGGGCGGCACGCCCCAGTGCGAGAAGTCCTTCCGGTTGATGTAGCCGACGGCGCCCAGCTCCTTCGCGTACTCGCCCTTCTCGTCGCTGCTCACGACGGCCACCGCGCGCCCGCCGG
>Ga0075311_1000058_pt1 | contig 16004 bp, 10 predicted proteins | sample MayberryNE_Catta_FD_120044 | JGI IMG/M metagenome (GOLD analysis project Ga0075311, IMG submission 120044) | Natural and restored wetland microbial communities from the San Francisco Bay, California, USA, that impact long-term carbon... | ecosystem: Environmental > Terrestrial > Soil > Wetlands ...
CCCATCTGCTAATGAACCCTTCGACGGATCCAATAAACCTCCGTTACCTAGAAGATCTCTACGAATCGTTTCGTAAAGATCCGTCATCCGTGGAGCGAGAGTGGCAAGCTTACTTTGCCGCGTTCACCAGCAACGCGCCGGCCGCTGGCGATGGTCGGTTCGGACGCATCCCTCAGGAAAACAATGGCGCCCCACCTGCGATTACGCCGACACTCCAGGAACAGCTCAATGACATGGTCAGAGCATTTCGCACCCTCGGTCATCGCGCCGCGCGCATCGATCCCTTGGGCCTGCAAGTTTCAACCGAAGCCGCGCTCGAACCCGCCTTCTACGGTTTCACTGCCGAGCGCATGCAACAGATCTTCCCTGGCGCCGGGCTTTATTGGCCCGGCCCACTGCCGCTGCGCGAGATCCTCGAGCGGCTGCGGCAGACTTACTGCGGCTTCATCGCCGTCGAATACATGCACATCGAGGATCGTGCCACGCGCGAATGGCTGCAGGAACGAATCGAGGCCGATCAGAACCGACTGGCCCTGAGCCCCGATCAGCGGCGCAAGATTTTGACCAGACTCATACAGGCGGCTTTATTCGAAGAGTTTACACGCAGTCAATTTGTCGGCGCCAAAAGTTTTTCGCTGGAAGGCAGCGAAAGTCTGATACCGTTGCTCGATTTCACCGTTGAAACCGCTGCGCGCGAAGGCTTGCGCGAGATCGTGCTGGCAATGGCACACCGCGGCCGCCTTAACGTGCTGGTCAACCTGTTGGGGAAAAAGCCCCGCGAAGTGTTCCGTGAGTTCATCGATCGCACGGCGCCCGGTGACGGCGCGGGTGATGTCAAATATCATCTGGGCTACAGCAGCGACTTTCGCGGCGATGGCGGGTCCACGGTCCATCTTTCCCTGTGCTTCAACCCGAGCCATTTGGAGTTCGTCGCACCGGTTGCACTGGGTCGCGTGCGCGCCAAGCAAGACCGCTCCGGCGATGTTCACCGCAAACGCGGGATGGCGCTGCTGATGCACGGGGACGGCGCTTTTGCCGGCGAAGGCATCGTCCAAGAAACCCTAAATCTAAACGGCCTTGCGGCATATACGGCCGGCGGCGCGCTGCACGTGATCATTAATAACCAGATCGCTTTTACTACCTGTCCGAGCGAAGCCAGGTCGAGTCGCTATACCAGCGACATTGCGAAAATGCTGCAGATTCCGATTTTCCGAGTCAACGCCGACGAACCGGAAGCGGTGCTGCAAACGGTCGCGCTGGCGCTTGCGTTTCGCCGCCGCTTTGAGCGCGACGCGGTCATCGACCTGATCGGGTACCGACGCTATGGTCATAACGAAGGCGATGAGCCCGGCTTTACCCAGCCGAAGCTTTATCAGGCGATCGGCCGCCACCCGCCGGTGCACGAAATGTATCTCCGGCGCTTGGTCGACGAGCATGTCGTCACGCCCGCCGACGCTGAACGCATCGCCGATGAATACCGCGCGACTCTCGATGAGGAACTGGCGCTGGCGCGCTCCGAGGGTCCGAACAGCCCGATACCGAGTTTCGGCGGCGTCTGGTCCGGCTACAGCGGCGGATTGGAAGCGAATGCTGGAGCGGCCAGCACGCACGTCGCCAAACCGCGGCTCGTGCAACTCCTCACTGCCCAGACGCAGTTTCCAGGTGATTTTCATCCGCACCCAAAAATCGTCCGGGCTGCCGGCCAACGCCTTGAAATGGCGGCGGAGAAAAGACCGTTGGACTGGGCCGGCGCGGAATCGCTGGCTTTCGCCAGTCTGGCGACCGAAGGATTTCATGTGCGTTTATCCGGTCAAGACACGGCGCGAGGAACATTCAGTCAGCGCCACGCCGTGCTGCACGACGTTGAAAACGGCACGGAATACGTGCCGCTGCAACACCTGGCGCCGCAGCAAGCACCAGTGGAAATTTACAACAGCCCCCTTTCGGAAGCAGGGGTGCTCGGGTTTGAGTATGGTTACAGCCTCGACTACCCCGACGCGCTGGTTCTTTGGGAGGCGCAGTTCGGGGATTTCGTCAATGCCGCCCAGGTGATCATCGATCAGTTTATCACCAGCGCCGAGGAAAAATGGCGTCGGATGAGCGGCCTGGTCCTACTGTTGCCGCACGGCTTCGAGGGTATGGGGCCGGAACATTCGAGCGCGCGCCTCGAACGGTTTTTGCAATTATGCGCACGCGACAACATCCAGGTCATCTATCCAAGCACGCCGGCGCAATATTTTCATAGCCTGCGGCGCCAGGCCTTGCGCCGATGGCGCAAGCCCCTGGTGATCATGACGCCGAAGAGTCTGTTGCGCCATCGGGAGGCGGTGTCGCCGCTCAGCGACTTCGCCCAAGGCGGCTTCAAAACTGTCATCGGGGAGCGCCGCAATGGGGCGGCGGTGAAGCGTGTCCTGCTCTGCAGCGGTAAGGTTTATTACGAACTAAAGAGGCATCGCGATGAGCGACGGCGCGACGACGTGGCTCTCGTGCGCATAGAACAGCTCTATCCCGTGCCGGAGGATACTCTCACCGCAGCATTGAGGAATTACGCGGACGGCACGCCGGCAGTCTGGGTTCAGGAAGAGCCGATCAATATGGGAGCAGCATGTTTCTGGTCACAGCGCTTCGGCACGCAGCTCTTCGATCGCTTGCCCTTCTCCACGGTGGCAAGAACGGCTTCGGCGAGCCCGGCCACGGGCTCCATGGCGCGCCACAAGCAGCAACAGGCCGCCCTGATGGCAGCCGCTTTCGGCGAGCTTGGCTGATGAAACTTGCAACCTCAGATGTCATTCTGGCGGACGGGCGTAATCCAACGGGTTGAACGTCACGCCCGCAAAGCGCACCGGGAGGGACACCATGCGGATCGATGTAACAATTCCCAACGTCGGTGAATCGATTACCGAAGTCGAAATCGGCGAGTGGTTTAAAAGCCAGGGCGACCGGGTCAGCAAAAACGAAAATCTCTTATTACTCGAGACCGACAAGGCCACAGTCGAAGTGCGCGCCCCGGATTCCGGCACTCTTGTGAATATTCTGAAGCACAACGGAGAGAGCGCGGCGATCGGCGAGGTGGTTGCTCATCTGGAAACCACTAATGGTGAGCAGCAGAGCAAAGAAACCAAAACTAACGATTCCGAAGTTAAACCACCAGCTGAATCTGCATCGGTGCAACCGAGCAGCGCGGGTGTGGCATCCGCCGCAACCGACGGCGGCGCTGGTCGCATGCCTGCCCCGGTTCTGCATCCCGAGTCAAGCCCGGAGCAAGAAGAAGCGAAACAAGAAGAAGCGAAATTCGCCCCGAGCGAACGCGCTGGCGAAATTATCGGCGCAAAAGTAACGGCGGCCCAGGAAACCCAGGACGTCGAAACTTTGACAGAACAAGCCCAGTCCCCCGCCGATGAAGCTCACGCGGCGACGGCGGCCGGCATGGCTAAGGCTTCCAAACCGTCTACAGACGACGAAGTCGTGCCGATGACGTTGCTGCGCCGGCGCATCGCCGAACGGCTGTTGGCGGCACAGCATAGCGCGGCGCTGCTGACGACGTTTAACGAGATCGACATGTCGGCGGTAATTGCCTTGCGCCAGACCCACGGCGAAGATTTCCGGGAGCGTCATGGTATCAAGCTCGGCTTTATGTCCTTTTTCGTTAAGGCCACGGTGACGGCGCTGCAAACGGTCCGCGAGGTCAATGCCGAGATCGACGGCAACAACATCGTCTATCACAATTACTACGACATCGGCGTTGCCGTCGGCGGCGGCAAAGGATTAGTGGTGCCGGTGCTGCGCCGGGCCGAACGCATGAGCTTCGCCGATATCGAGCGGGCGATCGCCGACTTTGCGCGTCGCGCCGGAGAGAACCGGCTCAAACCGGACGAGCTTAAAAGCGGAACTTTCACGATCACCAACGGGGGTGTCTACGGCTCGCTGCTCTCCACACCGATCGTCAATCCGCCGCAGAGCGCAATCCTCGGACTCCACGCCATCCAAGATCGGCCGGTGGTGCACGATGGCGCAGTCGCGATTCGGCCGATGATGTACGTCGCGTTGAGCTACGATCATCGTCTTATCGATGGTCGCGAGGCCGTGCTGTTCCTCAAGAAAATCAAATCGATGATCGAGGAGCCGGCACTTATGCTGCTGGAGTTTTAGCGGCTTCGGCCACCGCGGTGACACAGCAGTGAGGATAGCTTTGCGAGCCTCGATTCTTGTCTCTTTTTCGGTGTACGGCGAATGAAAGCCGCGGATACCCTCACTGAAACCGCGGCTGAAACCTGTCTCTGGTGGCAGCGGGGGATCATCTATCAGATCTATCCACGGTCATTCATGGACAGCAACGGCGATGGGATCGGTGACCTTCTCGGAATCACCTCTCGACTCGATTACCTGCGCTGGTTGGGCGTAGATGCGCTGTGGATCTCGCCCATCTATCCCTCGCCGATGCGGGACTTCGGCTACGACGTTGCGGATTACACCGGCATCCACCCAATCTTCGGCACTCTGGAAGACTTCGACCGTCTGCTAGGTCAGGCACACGCCCGGCAAATCAAAATGATTCTCGATTTCGTGCCCAATCACACTTCCGACCAGCACCCATGGTTTTTACATTCGCGCTCCTCACGCGCCAGTTCGAAGCGCAAATGGTACATTTGGCGTGACCCCGGCCCGGATGGAGGGCCTCCAAACAATTGGCTGTCCTGCTTCGGCGGGAGTGCTTGGGAATACGACCAACATACCGGCCAATACTACTACCATGCTTTTCTTCGTGAGCAGCCTGACCTTAATTGGCGCAATCCTGAAGTCGTAGACGCCATGCTGGGCGTGCTCCGCTTTTGGCTGGAGCGCGGCGTGGACGGCTTTCGGGTTGATGTGCTGTGGCATCTGATCAAGGACGAACACGGTCCTGACAATCCAATCAACCCGAACTGGTGCGAAGGAACTGATCCGTACCGGGCGCTGATCCCGGTTCACACCACGGACCAACCCGAGGTGCACGGGATCGTTAGTCGGATGCGCCGCGTGGTTGACGAGTACAAAGAGCGCGTGCTGATTGGGGAAATCTACCTGCCAATCGAACGGCTGGTACAGTACTACGGAGTGGATCTTACCGGAGTGCACCTCCCCTTCAACTTCCAATTAGTACTGGCAAGCTGGGACGCACGCGAGATCGCGCGACTCATCGCGGCATACGAGGCGGCGCTGCCGGAAGGGGGCTGGCCCAATTGGGTGCTCGGCAATCACGATCAGCACCGCATCGCATCGCGTGTAGGTCCAGCACAGGCGCGAGTGGCGGCCATGCTTCTACTCACGCTGCGCGGCACGCCTACGCTGTACTACGGCGATGAAATCGGCATGCACGACGTGGAGATTCCAGTCGGGAAGGTGCAGGATCCAGTCGAGAAGAATCTCCCAGACCATGGACTAGGACGCGACCCCGAGCGCTCGCCCATGCAGTGGAGCTCTGAAAAGAACGCCGGGTTTACTACCGGCGAACCCTGGCTGCCGGTTGCCGCCGATTACCCAAGCTTGAACGTGAAATCACAGTGCGAACACCCTTGCTCGATGCTCAACCTGTATAGAGAACTGATCGGGATGCGCCGCGGCGAACCCGCACTCGAAGTGGGCCGCTTCGAGTCGGTGACGGCCGAGGGTGACGTCCTGGCCTATTTTCGCCGCGCCGGCCGAGGCGCGAGCACGTTTCTGATCGCCTTAAACCTCGGCCAGGTTCCGCACGTGTTCCATTGTCCAGAAGAGGCTTGCGACGGCACGATTGCGCTCTCCACATTTCTGGATCGCTCGGGCGAGCCGGTTCGCGGCGATCTCCAATTGCGCGCGGATGAAGGGGTGATCATTCGCCTGGCAGACTAAGGGATGTATCGGCATGGTTAGATTAGGGGAGCGGTGAGGCAGCAGATGCAATTCATCGCGCCGCTCATCACGAGCGCAGCTATGACGAGTTAAGGGGACGTATGATTGACGACCTCTGGTACAAAAATACCGTCGTTTACAGCTTGGATTTGGAAACCTTCATGGACGCAAACGGCGACGGGGTCGGCGACTTTGAGGGCTTGGTGCGCCGTCTGGATTATCTCGCGTCGCTCGGTATCGACACGGTCTGGCTTGCCCCGTTCCAGCCGACACCGAATCGGGATAACGGCTACGATATCTCGGATTTTTATGGCGTCGATCCGCGCCACGGCTCGAGCGGCGACTTCGTAGAGTTTATGCATCAGGCGGAAAAGCGCGGCATTCGGGTGATTATCGATCTGGTCGTCAATCACAGTTCCGATCAGCATCCATGGTTTCAGTGCGCGCGCAGCAACAAGGATTCAAACTATCGTAATTGGTATGTCTGGTCCAAGAAACGCCCGTCCGACTGGCAGTCCGGTTTGGTTTTTCCCGGCGTGCAAAAATCAACCTGGACCTATGACAAGGAGGCCCGCGAGTATTACTTTCATCGATTTTACGAATTCCAGCCGGACTTGAACATGGACAACCCTGCGGTACGAGCAGAGATCCGGCGCATCATGGGTTATTGGCTCGCGCTGGGAGTCATGGGGTTTCGACTGGACGCGCTGCCGTTCATCATCGAAACGCCGGCTCCCGGAGCAAAGAAACCGAAAATGAAATTTGAATATCTGGACGAGCTACGGACATTTCTCCAGTGGAGGCGCGGCGACGCTATCCTGCTCGCGGAGGCGAATGTCTTGCCGCCGGAAAACCGCAAGTATTTCGGCCGGAACGGGGACGGCGTCCAGATGATGTTCAACTTTTTCGTCAATCAGCATCTCTTTTACACCTTGGCGACGGCCGATGTTGATCCACTCGCCAAAGCCTTGCTCGCGACAAAAAAACTGCCGCCGACGGCGCAGTGGGCGCAGTTCCTGCGCAACCATGACGAGCTTGATCTCGGTCGACTTACGGAAGAGCAGCGGACGAAAGTATTTGCGCGATTCGGACCGCAACCGGCGATGCAGCTCTATCACCGCGGCATCCGCCGCCGCCTCGCCCCGATGCTGGGGAACCAGCGCCATCTCGAGCTGGCTTACAGCGTGATGTTTTCGCTGCCCGGCACGCCCGTGATCCGTTACGGCGACGAACTCGGCATGGGCGATGATCTATCTCTCAAAGAGCGCGCCGCCGTGCGCACGCCCATGCATTGGAACAGCGAAGCGCAAGCGGGTTTCTCGACCTCGCCTAAACTCGTGCATCCGGTCATTTCTGAAGGACCTTACCGATTTGCCGAGCGCAACGTCGACGCGCAACGGCGCGATTCTGGTTCATTGCTCAATTGGACGGCTCGCATGATCCGCCTGAGGAAAGAGTGTCCGGAAATCGGCTGGGGCGATTGGAAATTACTCCGCAGCGGAGTGCCGTCCGTGCTGGCGATGCGTTACGATTGGCGCGGTAATTCCATTGTCGTGGTTCATAATTTCGACGAGAAGCCCCATGAGGTTCGGATCAACCCCGAAGTCGAGGGTGGAAACAGGTTGGTCAATCTTTGGGTTGAAGAACAAAGCACCGCCGATCCAAGCGGCACCCACAGGATAGCGCTCGAAGCCTATGGCTATCGCTGGTATCGCGTCGGCACCCTAAACCACATACTCAGGCGCCAACCGGAGTGACTCTTGGTTTCGAGCAAAACATCGTCGCGCAGCGATGTACTGACCCATCACCGTTTTTCAGCGGCGCTCTCTTTCCGTGGCTATTTAATTCCGCTAAGCGGCGAATCATTATAACGCGCGAGCAAGTCAGCGGCATCGCGATAGATGGCAAAGCAACCGGCGGCCCGGAGCTCTTCTGCGCTCCAGCCGCCGCATAGCAATCCAATCGTGCGCAACTGTGCTTGTGCTGCCGCTTGCGCATCATAGGGCGTGTCGCCTACGCTCAAGACGCTATCGGGTGCGACATCGCCCAAGGCGGAAAGAGCGGCGTGAAAAATATCCGGATAGGGCTTTGACTTCTCGGCGTCGTCGGACGATGTTTCGGCATCGATCAGATCCTCGATGGCCGCGATTTTCTTGTAGGCGGCAAGCTCATCTTCCTTGGCGGAAGAAGCCAGCGCTATGCGCTTGCCTTCATGCCTAATCGTTTCGAACAACTGCCGCACGCGCGGGAAGGGCTTTACGCGCGGCAAGTAATCTCGCTTAAAAAGGTCGCTGCGATACCGGTCGAGTTCTTTACCGAACTTCTCCATATCTTGTTGGGACAGGAAAACAGGTAGCAGCTGATCTCCGCCCTTGCCGATCTGCCTTCGAACTTCCTCAAAGGAAACATTTTTGCCGAATCTGCCGAATGCCACCCGCCATGCGTCGGCGTGCAGATCGACCGAGTCCACCAATGTGCCATCGACATCAAAAATAATCGCCGTGATCATGGGCTCTCCTGAATTCATCTGATTACCAGCGACACAGGGAAGTTCGCGATGTTTTCATGCCCTCACAAACCCATCCCTTCGACTCATAGATAGCAAAAACTCTCGTTTCACTTTCGAGCGTCACGGCCGCGCTGCCTGGACGCGCCGGCGTTCTTTGCCCAGTGCAGCGATTTTTTCAGTTGACGACGCAGGCCTGCCTGAGCGTTGGTCTTTTTGCCGTTTTTCATCCTCTGAGTCAGCAGGGCCAGCACGGCGGCTTCGTCCGCACGCAACTCGTCCACTGGTTTCAATTTCGTTGTGCCCTGGGACGATACCCCGCCCAGCGATCCGTCGCGGTAGGCTTCGAGGACGACCGGATGGATGTAACATTTTCGACAGACCGCTCTCGTGTTGCCCAAGACTTTAGCGACCGCTTCGATGGCTTTGGCGATTTTTCTTGTCGCCGCCGCTTGGTTGCCGTCCCAGCCTGCTGCCTTGAGACTCCGTGCCGTCAGGACGGTGCCGGCCCAGGTGCGAAAATCTTTGCTGCTAAATTCCGTGCCGGCGACTTCCCGCAGGTAATCGTTAACGTCCGCCGACTCGATCTTGCAGCGCTCGCCGCCGTCGCCGATGTATTGAAACAATTCATGCCCCGGCAGATCCTGGCACTTCCGGATGATCCGAGCGAGCCGCCGATCGTTGACATCGACCGTGTGTTGCACGCCGCTTTTGCCCCGAAACTCGAACTGGATTTTCGCTCCCGTTACATTGGCGTGACGGTTGCGCAAGGTTGCCAGGCCGAATGAATGGTTCCGGCGTGCATACTCGTCATTGCCGACGCGGATCATACTTTTTTCCAACAGTCGCACCACGGTAGCCAGGATTTTCGCGCGCGGGAGACCGGGCAACGCGAGATCCTGTTTCACCCGCCGGCGAATCGCCGGCAGTTTTCTTGCGAACGCGACCATTCGATCATACTTGCTCTCGTCGCGGATCTCGCGCCAACGCGGATGATAGCGATGCTGCTTTCTGCCTTTGGCGTCCCGACCGGTAGCTTGAAGGTGACCGTTGGCCAGCGGACAAATCCAGACGTCACGCCAAGCCGGAGGAATCGCCAAGCTCTGGAACCGGCGAAGCTCTTCCGCATCGCGGATCCTGGTCCCATCCGGCGCAAAATAAATGAAGCTCTTACCGTTCTTGCTCCGCTTGTAACCCGGCGTCGCATCGCTGACATAACGCAGTCGCGCCGCCTTCGCCGACTCGAGCGCCTGGGTGGCCAGGGCGCCGCCGACAGCTTGGGTGTCCGTTTCGACGAGCTCAGCACGAGCGGAAGCTTCTCGAATCACTTCTAAGCATCCCGCTGGCCTGAGCACAGTTTAAATGTCAGCAATCGCTTCATGCGCGTACGCGCGTATTACAGCAAGACGTATACCACGGCTCATGAAGCGGCAGCGGTGATTAAATTCCGTATCACGGAGTATCGCACTTCGGCGCCAGCTTGACCTAACACCTGAGTTGTTTGAGGGAGGTAAAAAGCTTTCCTGTTTTTACATCACCAGCCAGGAAATCTGTATTGGAAGTGAGACATTCTTGCACAGTGCCCCATGATCATTGACGAGCTATTCACCTGCTGCTGTGCAGGCAAACAAGCGGCATCAGCATCGGTTGTATTCGCCCGCGAACTGGCTCACCTTTTGCGTTCCTCATAGGCGGAAAAAGATAGGCGCAAAAAAAGTACCCAGAACTCGACGACGCCGATGCTCTAAGAGTTCTGTGAATTTGCGTTGAGCGGATGATCGGCGCCGCGCTCGAGACGCGGGCGCTGTAATTCACGGAGGCAAAGTATGCAAACCCTGATCGGGAAGCTATTCTCAAACTACCCACAAGCAGCGCTCGGCTCAACGGATCCGGCGCCCTGCCGAGGCGGGTGCTAGTCGGATCGTCGTTCTGGCATAACGGGAGAAACAAACAAGGCTGAAAAAGCGCCGCCGTTGATAGGCATCACGTTCTACGAGTTCTAACCCCAACGGCGGTCAAACGGCCCTGCAAGTCCTTTTGCGCATAGTCGAGCTGTACTCATAAGCTGACGCCTCTAACGCAAACCGCTCTCGGAACCCGCCAATCGACGACCGTCGTCGGCGCAAGAGCCTGCGATGCGAATTGCCCAAATCGCCCCCTTGTACGAGCGCGTGCCGCCGCTGCTTTATGGCGGCACCGAACGGATCGTCTCTTACCTCACCGAAGAATTGGTGCGGCAAGGCCATGACGTCACGCTTTTCGCCAGCGGAGATTCCAGCACGAAGGCGAAGCTGATAGCGTGCTCGGAACGGTCGCTGCGCCTCGACGAGCGCGTCATCGACCCCCTGGCTCATCATTTTGTTCTGCTCGAGGAAGTTTTCGCTCGGGCCGACGATTTCGATATCCTGCACTTTCACATCGATTATCTGCACTATCCGCTTTCGCGCCGGCACAACACGCGCCATCTGAGCACGCTGCACGGGCGCCTCGATATGACCGATCTGATTCCGCTCTACAGAAAATTCGGCGATGTGCCGGTAGTCTCGATCTCGCGCGCGCAGCGCCAGGTCCTGCCTTGGCTCAATTGGCAGGGAACCGTCTACCACGGCCTGCCGACCGAACTCTATCATGAAGGCGGCGAGCGCGAGGATTACCTGGTTTTTCTCGGGCGAATTTCAATTGAAAAGCGTCTGGATCGCGCCGTCGAGATCGCCAAGCGCTCGGGCATGCGGCTAAAGGTGGCCGCCAAGGTCGATGCGGTGGACCGCAAATACTTCAAAACGATCGAACATTTGCTGGACGATCCGCAGGTGGAATGCATCGGCGAGGTCGGCGATGCCGGGAAGCAAGATCTGCTCGCCAATGCCCATGCCCTGCTGTTTCCGATCGACTGGCCCGAACCGTTCGGTTTGGTGATGATCGAAGCCATGGCTTGCGGAACACCGGTGGTCGCCTATCGCTGCGCTTCGGTGCCCGAGATCGTTGAACACGGTGTGACCGGCTTCATCGTCGATAATGTCCGCGACGCCGTGCAAGCCGTTGACGATGCTCGCCGTCTTGATCGAGCTCTTTGTCGCAGCCGCTTCGAAGAGCGCTTTAGCGCCGCTCGCATGGCGGAGGATTATCTGAGGATTTACGAACGATTGCTGAAGGATTAGGCCGCGGGACGGGTTTGCTTGACTTGCAAACGGGAATATCGTTTTAGAGTTTCCGATTTCGTTCTTGGACTTCTTTCTTCCTGCCGCCTAACGGATGACGATGGCGGCGTCGCCCTCGCTCCTTTCCACCGAAACCGAGCGCAGCGAACGGTCGCGCACCAGGTCGACCGAAGCATTTCCGATCCGGAGATTTTTAGCATACACCTTTTCGAGAAACGGCGGCAGCATGGGCGTGGAAAAGCGCACCTCCAACGCCGGAGCGTCAATCGACAGTCCCAACGAAGCTTGCAGCATCAAGAAGACCGACGCGGCCGCCCACGCCTGCGGCGCGCAAGCTGTCGGATAGTGAATCGGCCCTTCTCCCTCACGGCGGCGGAAACCGCAGAATAGTTCCGGCAGGCGCTCCATATCGAAGAACATGCTGGCTTCGAACAGGCCGGTGAAGATTCGGTTAACCTCATCTTTCAGGCCGTAGTTGGCAAAGCCCGCGCCAATGATCGCGTTATCATGGGGCCAAACCGAGCCGTTGTGATAAGACATCGGATTGTAGCGCACCTCTTTGGAGGACAACGTGCGCACGCCCCATCCTGAAAACATATCTTCGTTCATGAACCGGTCAGCGACCCGGCGGGCACACTTATCGGAAGCAATGCCCGTGAACAGCGCGTGACCGGCGTTGGACGCAACCACACGGCAGGGTCGCTTTTCGCCGTCCAACGCCAGGGCATAACTGGAGAGGTCATCGCACCAGAATACCTCGTTGAATTTTTCCCGCAGCCGGCGCGCCTGCTCAAGTAAGGTGCGCGCCTGCTCGATGTGGCCGAGACTGGTGGCCAGGCGGACGCCCGCCTGTTTTGCCGCGTACGCATAGCCTTGCACTTCGCAGAGCGCGATCGGCCCTTCCGGCAGCGAGCCGTCGGCGTGTGAAATCGCGTCCCAAGAGTCCTTCCAACCCTGCTGCGCCAAACCACGTGACGATTGGCGCGTGGTTTCGACGAAACCGTCGCCGTCGACATCGCCGTATTTGTCGATCCATTCCAGCGCCAACAGGATCTCCGGCCAGATCGACTCGATGAATTGGCGATCGCCGGTGCGCTCGTAATACGCTCCCGCAAGCATGACGAACAGAGGCGTGGAGTCGGTGCTGCCGTAGTAGCAGCCGAACGGAATCTCATTGAGCGCTGCCATTTCGCCGAGCCGGACTTCGTGCAGTATTTTTCCCGGCGTCGCGTCTCTTTCAGGAATAGTCTCGGTCGCTTGATGGGCGGCCAGGTAATGCAACACACCTTGCGCAAAGCGCGGGTTGATCCACAAGACAAACAGCGCCGTGATGATGCCATCGCGGCCAAAGGGCGTGCTGTACCAGGGCACGCCCGCATAGGGATAAAGACCATGCTCGGTTTTCGTGATCATCATATGTAAGTCAGCGGACGAACGGTCGAGCCAGCGATTGAATTCTTGATTCGACGTGTGCAGATGACATTCGTCGCTCTTACAAATTCCAATCGACTTTTCGGCCGCCTCGAGCGCCGCCGGCCGCGCGCGGCGGCCCGGCGATTGGTGATCGAGATTGAACCCATAAGTAATTTCAACCTGTTCGGCTTTGCCGGGCATCAAAACACGTCGAAAGTAAGCGCGCGACGCCGAGAGATTTTCCGGCGCCGGCGTGAATTCGATTTCGCTCTGCCGCAGAACACCGTCCAATCCCTGATAGGCCAAGACAACGCGATTTGCGGTAATCTGATCCGGCAAACGCTGGCCGCGTTTTTTCCGGTTGAGGCCGCGCACTTCGAAAATGTCGGCGAAGTCCGCGTCGTATTGCAACGTGAATGACAATTCCACCGGCAACAGACTGTAGTTGGCCAGCTCGATGGTCTCAAAGCAGGCCGCCTGCCAAATAAACTTGCTGCGAAACACATGCAGATCGCCACGCCGCAAAATGACTCTGCCGTTCACGTAAATATCAGGATTGGTCAAATTGATCGTGAATAACAGATTATCCTTTTTGACTGTCGAGTTGAGCAGAAAAGGACGCAGGTTGCCGATCCGTAAGGCGAGCAGCGACAGAAAGCGCGTGCCCGCATGATAAATCCCTTGCTCGCCCAGACCGGCATGTTCAATGTCGCCGCAGCGGGCAAACACGCCGAAACTTTCACCTTGTTTGAGCACCCGTACTTCGCCCGTCATCGAAGCCGGAGTGATGATATAGTAGTCGTCCGTCAGGCGGATGATATCTTCCATAGGCAGTGTGCAGATGGTTCAGGCCAGCTAAGTTGAAACATGTTCACAAGACAAACGATTCATTTCACTACACAGAGTAGCAAGAATCGCAATCGGAGATTAAACCAAAGCGCCAGATTTTCTAGCGCGGATTGCTAGAATTTCGGATGCAGCGTAGCCGAATTTCGTGCTCCGGGAATCCTGTCGCGCGGAGATGGCGGTCCGGTTCTCGTTCATAGCAACCCAGCATAACAAATTATTCGAGCCGAGCTATAGCTATCGTGCGATTATAGCGGACGCGAGTTGGCAGGATCTGCTCGCCCCTTACCGCGCGGCGGTTTGCTCGACTGGATCGTCGTCGCCGTCGTCGTGCACTAGTGCCGGGATAGCCGGGTTCAGAAGTGTTTGTCCGATCCGCCGACGGCGAAACGCGGCAACATCGAGCGGCTCATCGTCGGGCCAGTCCATTTTCGCCACGCGCAGCCCGGACGAGCAGGAGCTCGTCGAGTCATTCGCGCGCTGGTAAATCGGCACCGCGTTCGAGGCGCTCCGCTTACGCGCTTACACGTCATCTTTTGATCACTCGCGAAACCGCAAGCACAAATCGGCCATCAATGACCTTTACACCGCTCTATCCTGAGCGACGCGAGAATTCACTGACCTGCTGTTGGGCTCCTACCCTTGGCGCGGCGAACTCGTCACTCGCCGACCGGCGCCACATATCTTCTTTTCTTTTCTCTGCGCTGCGACAACTCACCAGCTTTGCTGTTGCTCGGCTGGGACAACTCTGAACGGAGAACCGCTCGCAGCTGGAGCTTGCGCGAGCGCGCTTTTAGCACAACGTACATACCACGGCATTCGTCTTTTTGTCTGTCCGTTTCGCTCAGGCATGCATTGAATTGTCGTGGCATGCATGTTGCACAAAAGCGAAACAGAATGCAGCAAACCAGTCCGACAATCCGCCGGCACATCCGTGTGAACTCCGCGTCCCACCGCTCATTGGCATCGCAGCTCCATGCGCTAAGGCAGATTCAGCGCGATTTTAGCGTCCGTCATTACAAAATGGCGCGAACGGCCGGGATCGGCAGGCGGTGCGGATGAGCCGGCGAATTCTCATCACCGGCGGCGCAGGTTTCATCGGCTCCCATCTCGCCGACCAACTGCTCAGCCGAGGCTATGAAGTGCGTGTGCTCGATTCATTGGTCACCCAGGTCCATGATGACAATGACCCCGACTATCTTCATTCAGACGTCGAGCTGGTGCGCGGCGATCTGCGCGATGAATCCCTCGTGCGTCGCGCATTGCGCGGCATCGATACAGTCTATCATTTCGCCGCGGCCGTCGGCGTCGGCCAGAGCATGTATGAAATTCAAAGTTACACGAGCACGAATGCCCTGGGCACGGCGGTGCTACTCGAAGCGTTGGCGGCGCAGCCGGCCGAGAGATTGATCGTCGCCTCGAGCATGAGCGTTTACGGCGAAGGTTTGTATTGCGGCTCGGATGGATCTTTGCACGTGGTCGCCGAACGTCCCCTGGAGCAACTGAAAAGAGCCGCTTGGGATTTCACCGACGAGCGCGGCGAAGCACTCGAACCGGTGGCCACTCCGGAGACCAAATCACCGTGCCTAAGCTCGGTTTACGCACTGACCAAGTACGTGCAGGAATGCATGTGCTTGATGGTTGGACGCTCCTATCATATTCCGACCATCGCTCTGCGTTTTTTTAATGTCTACGGGCCGCGCCAGTCGCTGTCCAATCCTTACACCGGCGTGCTGGCGATCTTCGCGGCGCGCTATTTAAACGATAAGCCGCCGTTGATCTTCGAAGACGGCGAACAGAAGCGCGATTTCGTCAGCGTGCACGACGTCGTACACGCCTGCTTGTTGTGCCTCGATGCGCCGCCGACGGCCGAGCGGATCTTCAATATCGGCAGCGGCGAGAGCTATAACATTCGCGAGCTCGCCGTGCGCATGGCCCAAGCCCTGGGCAAAGAGGATATCGAGCCGCATATAACTCGCAAGTATCGTGTCGGCGACATCCGTCATTGCTTTGCCGATATCAGCTTGGCGCGCTCGTGTCTCGGCTACGCGCCGAGAATAGGCTTGAAAGAAGGCGTTTTGGAATTGAGCGCGTGGCTCGACGGGCGAACTGCCATGGATCGCGTCGAGACCGCCAGCGCGGAACTGGCGCAGCGAGGACTCACATTATGAAGAAAATGCCGCGCCCCCCGCGCGCCGTCGCCAAAGCGACGGCGC
>Ga0075311_1000061_pt1 | contig 15838 bp, 9 predicted proteins | sample MayberryNE_Catta_FD_120044 | JGI IMG/M metagenome (GOLD analysis project Ga0075311, IMG submission 120044) | Natural and restored wetland microbial communities from the San Francisco Bay, California, USA, that impact long-term carbon... | ecosystem: Environmental > Terrestrial > Soil > Wetlands ...
CGGAGGCTCGCGGGGTTTCGACCTCGGGGTCGGTGGCGCCGCGTGGATCCTCCCTTGCATCCATCGGGCTCGGAGCTTAGCATCACGCCTCGAGCGGTATCGATACCGGTATCAATCCGGGGGGAACCCGGCCTGTGGGCCTCGAGAGGCCCGAGACGCGCTGGATCAGAAGGGGGAGAGCATGGCTCGGAGCGCTCGACGCGTCGGCATGGCCCGGCGGGATTTCCTGCGGAGGACCGGGGTGGCCGTCGTCACCATCGGGGCCACCCCGTCGATCCTCGCCGCGTGCGGCGGTGACGACGGCACGGGCGATGCGCCCTCGCCCACCGGCCCGGCGGCCTCGCCCGAAGCTCCCGATGCCTCCGGCACGCTGAACTTCCTGTCCTGGGAGGGGTACGACATCCCCGTCGACTCGATGGAAGCCTGGCGCAAGGATCAGGGCATCGAGGTCAACCCCACGTACATCGCGAACCACGACGAGATCCAGGCCAAGATCAAGGGCGGCGGCGCGGCCGCAGGTTACGACCTGATCACCTACTACCAGGGCTACATGCCGCTCTACACCGAGCTCGAGATCCTCACGCCGCTCGACGAGAACAAGCTCCCCAACCTCAGCGGCCTGTTCCCCTTCTGGGCTTCCGACGTGAACAACTTCTGGATCGACCCCGAGGGCCAGCGCATCGGCGTGCCCTGGACGTGGGGGTCGATCGGGCTCACGTACAACTCGGCCGAGGTCGACGAGATGAGCTCCTGGTACGACCTGCTCGATCCGAGCCTGAAGGGCAAGGTCGCGACGGTCGACGACCCGGCGGGCAACTTCAACCTCTGCTGCAAGATCCTCGACCTGCAGTCGAACGAGGTGCCCAAGGACCGGCTCGGCGACATCGTCGACCTGATGTCGCAGTTCGTCGCGCAGGGTCGGGGCGTGTCGCCCTCGTTCGGCGACATGACCACGAAGCTGGTCTCCGGCGACGCGGTCGCCTGCTTCCACGGATGGGCGGCGATGAACACCTTCGCCGCCGACCAGGGCGTCGACACGATCAAGACGAACATCCCCGAGGAAGGAAGCCACAGCTTCTGCGACTCCTACGCGATCCCGCCGACGTCGGAGAACCCCGACGCCGCGCTCGCGTGGATCAACGAGGCGCTCGATCCGGTGGTCAACGCCGAGGCGGCCGAGTACCTCGTCGGAGGCGTGACGGTCGAGGCGTCGGTGGAGAACCTGAACAAGGCGACGCGGGGCCTCTATCCCTACGACGACCTCGACGGGCTGCTCGAGCTCGCGCCGCTCGCGATCAACGCACCGACCGAGTCCGACGAGTTCGTGACGTTCCCCGAGTGGAACGAGGCCTTCCAGGGGATCAAGGCGGGAGCGTAGCCGGCGGGCGCCCCGATGGCGAGCCTGGCGGAGGCGACCACACGGACCGAGGCAGCGGAGCGGCGGCGCGTTCGGCCGCTGATCGCGACGCTGCCCGCGGTGGCATGGCTCCTGGCGTTCTTCGCCACGCCGTTGGTGATATTCGCCGTCTACAGCCTGCTCACGAACGAGTTGTACGCGGTCGGCACGCCGTTCACGCTCGACGCCTACCGCGACGCTCTGACCTCGACGCTGAACAGGACCCTCGCGCGCAACTCCCTCGAGGTCGGACTGTCGACCGCCGCCGTCACCGTCATGGCCGGCCTTCCGATCGCGTACTGGCTCCGGTTCGTCGCCCGGCGCTCGCGGATCGCGGTGCTGTTCCTGATCGCGGCATCGATGTTCGCAAGCTACCTCGTGCGGATCTACGCCTGGCGGACCGTGCTCGGCAGCCGCGGCCTCGTCAACTCCGCGCTCGACCGGGCCGGGCTCATCGACCAGCCGCTCGGCTTCCTGTTGTACAGCCGGTTCGCCGTGATCGTTGCGCTCGTGCACATCTTCCTGCCATACGTGGTGCTCGTGCTCTACGCGGGCATGGGGCCTCTGGGAGAGGGGTTGCTCGAGGCGGCGCAGGATCTCGGGGCGAAGTCGTCGCTGTTGTGGCGCCGCGTGATCATCCCGATCATGGCGGCGCCCGCCTTCAGCGCGTTCGTGTTCGTCTTCATCCTCTCGGCTGCCGATTACGTGACCCCGCAGTTCCTCGGCGGGAAGGACGGCGTCACGCTCGGCGTGCAGATCCAGCAGAACTTCGTCGGCGTCGGGAACTGGCCGCTGGCGTCGGCCACCTCGTTCCTGATGCTCCTGGCGTTCGTGGCGGTGTTCGCGGTGGGCTCGTTCATCCTGCGCCGGCTCAAGCTCAACGACATCAGGCTGTCGAGCTGATGCAGGGCCGACGCGCTCCCGTGCCGACGGCGATCACGATCGCGGCGCTGCTGTTCCTGTTCGTGCCCCTGGCGATCGTGGTGCTCTTCTCGTTCAACTCCACCGGGAGCCTGACGTTCCCGTTCGCGGGGTTCTCGACCCGCTGGTACCACCAGATCATCGAGTCCGTGGCGTTCCGCGATGCGGTCGTCAACAGCGCGTTCGTCGGGGCAGTCGTGGCCTTGAGCACGCTCGTGCTCGGCACGCTGGCCGCCTACGGGTTGACACGCGCGTCGACGAGGCTTCGGACCCCGATCGCTGTGCTGTTGTTCCTGCCCCTCACCCTGCCGGGTCTGTTCCTCGGGCTCTCGCTGCTGGTGCTCTTCTCCAGGGTGGAGGTGAACCTCTCGCTGGGCACGGTGATGATCGCCCACATGGTCTACGTGCTGCCCTACTACCTGCTGATCGCGGTGGCGGCGCTGCAACGTCTCGACCCCGCCCTCGAGGAGGCCGGTGCCGACCTCGGCGCCAACGCCTGGCTGGTGTTCCGTCGGGTGACCCTGCCGCAGGTCTGGCCCGTGCTGCTGGCGGCGGCGTTGCTGGCGTTCGCGCTGAGCTTCGACGAGTTCATCATCACGTTCTTCGTGATCGGGCCCGATTCCACCCTGCCGCTGTTCATCTTCTCCACCCTGCGCCGCACGGTGGATCCCTCGGTGAACGCGATCTCGAGCCTGCTGCTCGTGATCACCTTGGCTCTGTTCGCGATCGCGTTCGTGCTGACGCTCCGTGGATCGAGGACATCGGGCCTGTCGATCGAGACGGAGCCGATCGGGAGTGCGGCTCGATGAGCGGTCCGTCCGCCGGGCCCCGCGTGCGACTGCGCGACGTCGCGAAGCGATTCGGCGATGTCAGCGCGCTCGAGGACGTGACGCTCGACATCGACGACGGGGAGTTCGTGACCCTTCTCGGACCCTCGGGGTGCGGCAAGACCACGTTGCTGCGCATCGTCGCCGGCTTCGAGCGACCGTCGGCCGGCCAGGTGCTGCTCGGCGGACACGACGTGACGAAGGTCCCCCCTCACCGGCGGCCGGTCAACATGGTGTTCCAGCGACCCACGCTCTTCCCACATCTCGACGTGGCCGCCAACGTGGCCTTCGGGCCGCGGATCGACGGCCTGTCGAAGACCGAGATCGGGCAGCGGGTCGACGAGGCACTGGCACTCGTGCGGCTCGACGGGTTCCAGCCACGGCGCAGCCACGAGCTCTCCGGCGGGCAGATGCAGCGGGTGGCCCTCGCCCGGGCGATCGTGAACCGTCCGCAGGTGCTCCTGCTCGACGAGCCGCTCTCGGCGCTCGACCTGAAGATCAGGCTCGAGATGGAGGTCGAGCTCCGGCGGCTGCACCGGGAGATCGGCGGCACGTTCATCTACGTGACGCACGATCAGCGGGAAGCGCTCGCGCTCTCGGACCGCGTCGTGGTCTTCAACGAGGGCCGCATCGAGCAGATCGGGACGCCCAACGAGGTGTACCGCCGGCCCGCCTCTCCGTTCGTCGCCCGGTTCGTCGGTGATGCGAACGTGATCCCGGTCGACGTCGAGCCGGCCGACGACGGAGCAGCGGAGGTCACGGTCGGCGGGCACCGCTTCCGCACTCCGGCGTCCGACGTGTCCGGGCCCGCCTGGCTGGTGCTGCGACCCGAGGTCGTGGGTGTGTCGGCGCCCTCGGACGATCGCGCCCTGCGCGGGGTCGTGCGCGACCTCTCGTTCCGGGGCACGGGTCACTCCTATCGTGTCGCCGTCGAGGGGCTGGGCGATCCGGTGAAGGCGGAGGTCTCCGGGGGCTCGGTCATCGATCTGGGGTTCACCGTGGACCTCACCTGGGATCCGGGGGCCTGTCGAGTGCTTCCGCGCGACCCGGGCGAGGACTGACGATGGATCTCGGGCTCGCGGGCTCCAGGGTCCTGGTCACCGGTGGGAGCCGCGGGATCGGGGCCGCGATCGCCGAGGCGTTCGTCGCCGAAGGCTGCCACGTGACGATCTGCGCCCGCTCGGCAGACGCCCTGGAGGAAACCAGGCAGCGACTCGGGCCCGACAGGGTGCAGGCGGTCGCGGCCGACGTCCGTGACGCCGACGCGGTGCGAGCGCTCGTGCTCGGCGAGGTCGAGGGCGGTGGCCTGGACGTCGTGGTGGCCAACGCCACTGCGAACGCCGAGGGGGCGGCGGATGCCGAGTACGCGGAGTCCTTCGCCGTCGACCTGATGCAGTCGGTTCGCCTGGCGACGGAGATCCGCGAGGCACAGCCGGGCCGTGCCTTCACGATGGTGTGTCTGGGCTCGATCGACGCTCTGACCGGCGCGACGCCCCACCAGGCGTATTCGGTGATGAAGGCGGCGCTGCTCGCCTGGTCGCAGAACGCCGCGGCCGCGTTCGGGCGCGAAGGCATCAGGGTCAACGCCGTCTGTCCCGGCGCGATCCTCTTCGATGGCGGCTGGTGGGATCGGGTCCGTCACGATGAACCGGAGGAGTTCGCTGCGCACGTCGATCGCATCCCGGGGGGCCGCATGGGCTCACCCGAGGAGGTCGCCGCCGTGGTGCTGTTCCTGGCCTCCCCACAGGCGTCGTGGGTCAACGGCGCCACGGTGCTCGTCGACGGCGGCGAACATGCGGCGGCGGGCTGAGCCCGGATGTCGGTCGTCCTCGCAACGGTGACCGCCCTCGCCTGGGGGGTCGCCGAGCTGCTGATGCTGCAGGGAGCGAGGCGCCTCAGCCCTCTGGCCCTGGCGCGATGGCTGATGGTCGTCGGAACGGTCATGATCCTGCCGATCGCCGTGCTCACCGGGCCGCCGCCGGAGCTCGGCGACGTGCCCTTCGCCGTGCTGCCGGCGCTGTTCGCCCTGGGTGGAACGCTCGCGTACTTCCGCGCCCTGCGCACGGGGCAGCTCACGATCGTCTCGCCCACGGTCGCGACCAGCGGCGGGCTCGCGGCGGTGGTCGCGGTCCTCGTGCTGGGGGAGCGGTTCTCCGTGCTGGTCCTGCTGGGGCTCGCGCTCGGGGTCGTCGGGGTCGTCCTGGCCACGTTCGTGCGAGGCGGCGGCCGGGCCGAAGGCGTGGGATGGGCGGTGCTCGGGGCGGTGCTGCTCGGCGTGTACACGATCGCGCTCGCGGCCTCGTCGGAGCGCATCGGCCCGGTCTGGTCGGTCGCCGCGTACCGCCTGACCGGCCTGATCGTGCTCTGGGCGATCGCCCCGTTCGCCGGAGGGCCGCTCGGCCTGCCCCGCTCCGAGCTCGGACTCGTACTCAAGGCCGCCACGATCGAGACGATCGGATTCGCCGCCTTCACCACGGCGCTCGACCTCGGGCCGGTGGCGGTGGTCGCGGTCGTCTCTGCCCAGTTCTCGTCGGTGGCCGTCGTGCTCGGGGCGGTGGTCCTGCACGAGCGGCTGCACCATCATCAATGGCTCGGCGTCGCGATGATGATCTGCTCGACGACGCTGTTGGTGGCACTGCAATGAACCCGCCGAGCCTCCGGTCCTCACGCGCCCCAGGCGTCCGCGTCGACGACGACGGCGAGGTCGGGGTGCTCCTGCAGGAACGACGCTGGGACCTGCGCGGTCACGGGCCCGTCGAGCGCGCGGTGGACGATCTCATGCTTGGTCCGCCCCGACACGACCAGCACCACACGCCGCGTTGCGAGCAACAGGTCGAGTCCCGCCGTGAAGGCCTCGGTGGGCACCGGCTCTCCAGGAACGTAGGCGGCGTTCGAAGCGAGGCTCTCCTCGGTGAGCGGCACCACTCGCGTCCCCGACATCGGGTCCGATGGCGGCTCGTTGAACCCGAGGTGGCCGTTGGGCCCAAGGCCGAGCACCGCGAGATCGAAACCACCCGCCTCGGCGACGGCCCCCTCGTAACGGCGGCACTCGGCATCGGGGTCGTCGGCCATGGCGTCGAACCAATGCACCGACGCCGGCTCGATGCCGAGCGGCTCGACGAAGCTTCGCCGGGTCCACGAAGCCAGGGATCGTGGGTCGCTCCTGGGGATCCCGAGGTACTCGTCGAGCTGGAAGACGCGCAGGTCTCCGGTCGCATCGGCGGAAAGATCGTCGGCCAGCCGTGCGTACGGTCCCATGGGGGTGCGGCCCGTGGCCACGACCACGGCAGCTCGTGGGCATGCCCGGATCGTGGACCCGATCTCGTCGGCAGCTGCCCGGTCGAACCCATCGGGGCCGTCGGCGACCGTGATGCGGATGCCGGGCATGAGACCAGCATAGAACCAGTTGTTGACATGGCGACGGCGAGGCTCGGAGGATGAGGCCCATGGCGGTATCGCTCACGCTCGCGCTCGATCCCGCCCGCAAGGACATGCCGCTGTACCAGCAGGTGCAGCAAGCGATCGGGGAGCACATCGCCGCGGGACGGCTCGCGCCGGGCCAGCAGCTCCCCTCCGAGCGGCAGCTCTGCGAGCGGTTCGAGATCAGCCGGGTGACCGCTCGGCGCGCCCTCGCCGCGCTCGTCGACGAGGGGTTGATCGAGGCCTCCCCCGGGAGGGGCTGGTTCGTCTCCGACGGGCACCTCAGCGAGCCGGCCGACGCGTTGCAGAGCTTCACGGCCTTGGCGCGAGCGCGTGGCCTCGAGCCGACGGCGAGGGTCCTGCGGCACGAGGTTCGTGACGCCACGATGGACGAGGCCGAAGGACTGCAGGTGGCTCCCGGCGCCCAGGTGCTGGAGCTGGAGCGTGTCCGGCTGCTCGACGGGGTCCCGGTCGCCGTGCATCACTGCCTGATCCCCCTGAACCTGTGTCCGGCGCTCGCCGACGCCGACTACACGGAAGCCTCGGTCTACGAGATCCTGCGAACCAAGGCCCACATCGCCCCGACCCTGGCCGACTGCTCGCTCGAGGCGGCCTCGGCCGGGCCCGTGATCGCGCCGTTGCTCGGGCTCGACGAGACCGAGCCGGTCCTAGTCTCCCGTCAGACGACCTTCGACGAACGCGGCGATCCCATCGAGACCTCACGGGTCGTCTATCGAGGCGACCGGTATCGGTTCCGCACGAAGCTCACGGCCGCATCCCAGAAGCCGCGTTAGGAAACCGGTCTTCATACCGGTCTTTCCCGGGAGACTCGAGGTGCGTATACTCGCGGCACATGGCGACCACCGAGCGAGCGGGCCTCGAGGGCGATCTGCAGGCCAAGCGTTCCGAGGGCACGCCGGCGCCGTCGCCTCGCCCCACGTTCGATCACGCGACGCCGATCCCGTATGCGAGCGCGCGGCTCCACCTGTGGGGGAACGATGACGCGGGGCAGGTGCCGGACTGGATCTACGTGTCGAGCGAGAAGATCCATCACCTCGTCTTCGCGCTGCCGCCGGGAGCGAGGTTCACCCACTCCGATGGATTCCGGACGGTGTTCGCAGCCGACGAGCTCCTGTACGTGCTCTCCGGCACGATGGTGATCGCCGATCCCGAGCACGGCGAGGTGCGCCGTGTCGAGCGGGGGGAAGCGGTGTTCTTCCGGCGCGACACGTGGCACCACGCCGTGAGCTTCGGCACCGAGCAGCTCCGGGTGCTCGAGTTCTTCGCGCCTCCGCCGTCGACGGGGGCTTCCAGCGCATACGCCCGCACGAAGGAGCTCCTCACCGACATCCGGTACCGGATGTCGGTGAGGAGCTCCTTCGTGCGGGCGTATGCGCTGGAAGCCCCCGTCGACGGCGGAGGCGCGAAGAACTCGAGCACCCGGAGCTGCTCGGTGCCGAAGCTCACGGCGTGGTGCCACGTGTCGCGCCGGAAGAACACCGCTTCCCCCCGCTCGACACGGCGCACCTCGCCGTGCTCGGGATCGGCGATCACCATCGTGCCGGAGAGCACGTACAGGAGCTCGTCGGCTGCGAACACCGTCCGGAATCCATCGGAGTGGGTGAACCTCGCTCCCGGCGGCAGCGCGAAGACGAGGTGATGGATCTTCTCGCTCGACACGTAGATCCAGTCCGGCACCTGCCCCGCGTCATCGTTCCCCCACAGGTGGAGCCGCGCGCTCGCATACGGGATCGGCGTCGCGTGATCGAACGTGGGGCGAGGCGACGGCGCCGGCGTGCCCTCGGAACGCTTGGCCTGCAGATCGCCCTCGAGGCCCGCTCGCTCGGTGGTCGCCATGTGCCGCGAGTATACGCACCTCGAGTCTCCCGGGAAAGACCGGTATGAAGACCGGTTTCCTAACGCGGCTTCTGGGATGCGGCCGTGAGCTTCGTGCGGAACCGATACCGGTCGCCTCGATAGACGACCCGTGAGGTCTCGATGGGATCGCCGCGTTCGTCGAAGGTCGTCTGACGGGAGACTAGGACCGGCTCGGTCTCGTCGAGCCCGAGCAACGGCGCGATCACGGGCCCGGCCGAGGCCGCCTCGAGCGAGCAGTCGGCCAGGGTCGGGGCGATGTGGGCCTTGGTTCGCAGGATCTCGTAGACCGAGGCTTCCGTGTAGTCGGCGTCGGCGAGCGCCGGACACAGGTTCAGGGGGATCAGGCAGTGATGCACGGCGACCGGGACCCCGTCGAGCAGCCGGACACGCTCCAGCTCCAGCACCTGGGCGCCGGGAGCCACCTGCAGTCCTTCGGCCTCGTCCATCGTGGCGTCACGAACCTCGTGCCGCAGGACCCTCGCCGTCGGCTCGAGGCCACGCGCTCGCGCCAAGGCCGTGAAGCTCTGCAACGCGTCGGCCGGCTCGCTGAGGTGCCCGTCGGAGACGAACCAGCCCCTCCCGGGGGAGGCCTCGATCAACCCCTCGTCGACGAGCGCGGCGAGGGCGCGCCGAGCGGTCACCCGGCTGATCTCGAACCGCTCGCAGAGCTGCCGCTCGGAGGGGAGCTGCTGGCCCGGCGCGAGCCGTCCCGCGGCGATGTGCTCCCCGATCGCTTGCTGCACCTGCTGGTACAGCGGCATGTCCTTGCGGGCGGGATCGAGCGCGAGCGTGAGCGATACCGCCATGGGCCTCATCCTCCGAGCCTCGCCGTCGCCATGTCAACAACTGGTTCTATGCTGGTCTCATGCCCGGCATCCGCATCACGGTCGCCGACGGCCCCGATGGGTTCGACCGGGCAGCTGCCGACGAGATCGGGTCCACGATCCGGGCATGCCCACGAGCTGCCGTGGTCGTGGCCACGGGCCGCACCCCCATGGGACCGTACGCACGGCTGGCCGACGATCTTTCCGCCGATGCGACCGGAGACCTGCGCGTCTTCCAGCTCGACGAGTACCTCGGGATCCCCAGGAGCGACCCACGATCCCTGGCTTCGTGGACCCGGCGAAGCTTCGTCGAGCCGCTCGGCATCGAGCCGGCGTCGGTGCATTGGTTCGACGCCATGGCCGACGACCCCGATGCCGAGTGCCGCCGTTACGAGGGGGCCGTCGCCGAGGCGGGTGGTTTCGATCTCGCGGTGCTCGGCCTTGGGCCCAACGGCCACCTCGGGTTCAACGAGCCGCCATCGGACCCGATGTCGGGGACGCGAGTGGTGCCGCTCACCGAGGAGAGCCTCGCTTCGAACGCCGCCTACGTTCCTGGAGAGCCGGTGCCCACCGAGGCCTTCACGGCGGGACTCGACCTGTTGCTCGCAACGCGGCGTGTGGTGCTGGTCGTGTCGGGGCGGACCAAGCATGAGATCGTCCACCGCGCGCTCGACGGGCCCGTGACCGCGCAGGTCCCAGCGTCGTTCCTGCAGGAGCACCCCGACCTCGCCGTCGTCGTCGACGCGGACGCCTGGGGCGCGTGAGGACCGGAGGCTCGGCGGGTTCATTGCAGTGCCACCAACAGCGTCGTCGAGCAGATCATCATCGCGACGCCGAGCCATTGATGATGGTGCAGCCGCTCGTGCAGGACCACCGCCCCGAGCACGACGGCCACCGACGAGAACTGGGCAGAGACGACCGCGACCACCGCCACCGGCCCGAGGTCGAGCGCCGTGGTGAAGGCGGCGAATCCGATCGTCTCGATCGTGGCGGCCTTGAGTACGAGTCCGAGCTCGGAGCGGGGCAGGCCGAGCGGCCCTCCGGCGAACGGGGCGATCGCCCAGAGCACGATCAGGCCGGTCAGGCGGTACGCGGCGACCGACCAGACCGGGCCGATGCGCTCCGACGAGGCCGCGAGCGCGATCGTGTACACGCCGAGCAGCACCGCCCCGAGCACCGCCCATCCCACGCCTTCGGCCCGGCCGCCGCCTCGCACGAACGTGGCCAGGACGACCCCGACGACCCCGAGCGCGAGCCCCAGCAGGACCAGCACGGAGAACCGCTCCCCCAGCACGAGGACCGCGACCACCGCCGCGAGCCCGCCGCTGGTCGCGACCGTGGGCGAGACGATCGTGAGCTGCCCCGTGCGCAGGGCGCGGAAGTACGCGAGCGTTCCACCCAGGGCGAACAGCGCCGGCAGCACGGCGAAGGGCACGTCGCCGAGCTCCGGCGGCGGCCCGGTGAGCACGGCGATCGGCAGGATCATGACCGTTCCGACGACCATCAGCCATCGCGCCAGGGCCAGAGGGCTGAGGCGCCTCGCTCCCTGCAGCATCAGCAGCTCGGCGACCCCCCAGGCGAGGGCGGTCACCGTTGCGAGGACGACCGACATCCGGGCTCAGCCCGCCGCCGCATGTTCGCCGCCGTCGACGAGCACCGTGGCGCCGTTGACCCACGACGCCTGTGGGGAGGCCAGGAACAGCACCACGGCGGCGACCTCCTCGGGTGAGCCCATGCGGCCCCCCGGGATGCGATCGACGTGCGCAGCGAACTCCTCCGGTTCATCGTGACGGACCCGATCCCACCAGCCGCCATCGAAGAGGATCGCGCCGGGACAGACGGCGTTGACCCTGATGCCTTCGCGCCCGAACGCGGCCGCGGCGTTCTGCGACCAGGCGAGCAGCGCCGCCTTCATCACCGAATACGCCTGGTGGGGCGTCGCGCCGGTCAGAGCGTCGATCGAGCCCAGACACACCATCGTGAAGGCACGGCCCGGCTGTGCCTCGCGGATCTCCGTCGCCAGGCGAACCGACTGCATCAGGTCGACGGCGAAGGACTCCGCGTACTCGGCATCCGCCGCCCCCTCGGCGTTCGCAGTGGCGTTGGCCACCACGACGTCCAGGCCACCGCCCTCGACCTCGCCGAGCACGAGCGCTCGCACCGCGTCGGCGTCACGGACGTCGGCCGCGACCGCCTGCACCCTGTCGGGCCCGAGTCGCTGCCTGGTTTCCTCCAGGGCGTCTGCCGAGCGGGCGCAGATCGTCACGTGGCAGCCTTCGGCGACGAACGCCTCGGCGATCGCGGCCCCGATCCCGCGGCTCCCACCGGTGACCAGGACCCTGGAGCCCGCGAGCCCGAGATCCATCGTCAGTCCTCGCCCGGGTCGCGCGGAAGCACTCGACAGGCCCCCGGATCCCAGGTGAGGTCCACGGTGAACCCCAGATCGATGACCGAGCCCCCGGAGACCTCCGCCTTCACCGGATCGCCCAGCCCCTCGACGGCGACACGATAGGAGTGACCCGTGCCCCGGAACGAGAGGTCGCGCACGACCCCGCGCAGGGCGCGATCGTCCGAGGGCGCCGACACACCCACGACCTCGGGTCGCAGCACCAGCCAGGCGGGCCCGGACACGTCGGACGCCGGAGTGCGGAAGCGGTGCCCGCCGACCGTGACCTCCGCTGCTCCGTCGTCGGCCGGCTCGACGTCGACCGGGATCACGTTCGCATCACCGACGAACCGGGCGACGAACGGAGAGGCGGGCCGGCGGTACACCTCGTTGGGCGTCCCGATCTGCTCGATGCGGCCCTCGTTGAAGACCACGACGCGGTCCGAGAGCGCGAGCGCTTCCCGCTGATCGTGCGTCACGTAGATGAACGTGCCGCCGATCTCCCGGTGCAGCCGCCGGAGCTCGACCTCCATCTCGAGCCTGATCTTCAGGTCGAGCGCCGAGAGCGGCTCGTCGAGCAGGAGCACCTGCGGACGGTTCACGATCGCCCGGGCGAGGGCCACCCGCTGCATCTGCCCGCCGGAGAGCTCGTGGCTGCGCCGTGGCTGGAACCCGTCGAGCCGCACGAGTGCCAGTGCCTCGTCGACCCGCTGCCCGATCTCGGTCTTCGACAGGCCGTCGATCCGCGGCCCGAAGGCCACGTTGGCGGCCACGTCGAGATGTGGGAAGAGCGTGGGTCGCTGGAACACCATGTTGACCGGCCGCCGGTGAGGGGGGACCTTCGTCACGTCGTGTCCGCCGAGCAGCACCTGGCCGGCCGACGGTCGCTCGAAGCCGGCGACGATGCGCAGCAACGTGGTCTTGCCGCACCCCGAGGGTCCGAGAAGGGTCACGAACTCCCCGTCGTCGATGTCGAGCGTCACGTCCTCGAGCGCGCTGACATCGCCGAATCGCTTCGCGACGTCGCGCAGTCGCACGCGGGGCCCGGCGGACGGACCGCTCATCGAGCCGCACTCCCGATCGGCTCCGTCTCGATCGACAGGCCCGATGTCCTCGATCCACGGAGCGTCAGCACGAACGCGATCGCGAACAGAGCCAAGGTGATCACGAGCAGCAGGCTCGAGATCGCGTTCACCGAGGGATCCACCGTGCGGCGCAGGGTGGAGAAGATGAACAGCGGCAGGGTGGAATCGGGCCCGATCACGAAGAACGTGATGATGAACTCGTCGAAGCTCAGCGCGAACGCCAGCAACGCCGCCGCCAGCAGCACGGGCCAGACCTGCGGCAGGGTCACCCGACGGAACACCAGCCAGGCGTTGGCGCCGAGGTCGGCACCGGCCTCCTCGAGGGCGGGGTCGAGACGTTGCAGCGCCGCCACCGCGATCAGCAGGTAGTAGGGCAGCACGTAGACCATGTGGGCGATCATCACCGTGCCCAGCGAGAGGTTCACCTCCACCCTGGAGAAGAGCACCAGCAGCGAGAGCCCGAGGAACAGACCCGGCAGGGTGAGGGGCAGGAACAACAGCACAGCGATCGGGGTCCGAAGCCTCGTCGACGCGCGTGTCAACCCGTAGGCGGCCAGCGTGCCGAGCACGAGCGTGCTCAAGGCCACGACTGCCCCGACGAACGCGCTGTTGACGACCGCATCGCGGAACGCCACGGACTCGATGATCTGGTGGTACCAGCGGGTCGAGAACCCCGCGAACGGGAACGTCAGGCTCCCGGTGGAGTTGAACGAGAAGAGCACCACGATCGCCAGGGGCACGAACAGGAACAGCAGCGCCGCGATCGTGATCGCCGTCGGCACGGGAGCGCGTCGGCCCTGCATCAGCTCGACAGCCTGATGTCGTTGAGCTTGAGCCGGCGCAGGATGAACGAGCCCACCGCGAACACCGCCACGAACGCCAGGAGCATCAGGAACGAGGTGGCCGACGCCAGCGGCCAGTTCCCGACGCCGACGAAGTTCTGCTGGATCTGCACGCCGAGCGTGACGCCGTCCTTCCCGCCGAGGAACTGCGGGGTCACGTAATCGGCAGCCGAGAGGATGAAGACGAACACGAACGCGCTGAAGGCGGGCGCCGCCATGATCGGGATGATCACGCGGCGCCACAACAGCGACGACTTCGCCCCGAGATCCTGCGCCGCCTCGAGCAACCCCTCTCCCAGAGGCCCCATGCCCGCGTAGAGCACGAGCACCACGTATGGCAGGAAGATGTGCACGAGCGCAACGATCACGGCGAACCGGCTGTACAACAGGAAGCCGAGCGGCTGGTCGATGAGCCCGGCCCGGTCGAGCGCGGAGTTGACGAGGCCGCGGCTGCCGAGCACGGTCCGCCAGGCGTAGATCCGCACGAGGTAGCTTGCGAACATCGATGCCGCGATCAGGAACAGCACCGCGATCCGCGAGCGCCGGGCGACGAACCGGAGCCAGTACGCGATCGGAAGGCCGGCCATGACGGTGACGGCGGCGGTCGACAGTCCGACCTCGAGGGAGTTGCGCGCGAGGGTCCTGTTCAGCGTCGAGGTCAGAGCGTCGCGGTAGGCGTCGAGCGTGAACGGCGTGCCGACCGCGTACAACTCGTTCGTGAGCAGGCTGTAGACGGCGAATATCACCAACGGCGTGGCGAAGAACGCCAGGAGCCATGCCACCGCGGGCAGCGTCGCGATCAGCGGCCGAACGCGCCGCCGCTCCGCTGCCTCGGTCCGTGTGGTCGCCTCCGCCAGGCTCGCCATCGGGGCGCCCGCCGGCTACGCTCCCGCCTTGATCCCCTGGAAGGCCTCGTTCCACTCGGGGAACGTCACGAACTCGTCGGACTCGGTCGGTGCGTTGATCGCGAGCGGCGCGAGCTCGAGCAGCCCGTCGAGGTCGTCGTAGGGATAGAGGCCCCGCGTCGCCTTGTTCAGGTTCTCCACCGACGCCTCGACCGTCACGCCTCCGACGAGGTACTCGGCCGCCTCGGCGTTGACCACCGGATCGAGCGCCTCGTTGATCCACGCGAGCGCGGCGTCGGGGTTCTCCGACGTCGGCGGGATCGCGTAGGAGTCGCAGAAGCTGTGGCTTCCTTCCTCGGGGATGTTCGTCTTGATCGTGTCGACGCCCTGGTCGGCGGCGAAGGTGTTCATCGCCGCCCATCCGTGGAAGCAGGCGACCGCGTCGCCGGAGACCAGCTTCGTGGTCATGTCGCCGAACGAGGGCGACACGCCCCGACCCTGCGCGACGAACTGCGACATCAGGTCGACGATGTCGCCGAGCCGGTCCTTGGGCACCTCGTTCGACTGCAGGTCGAGGATCTTGCAGCAGAGGTTGAAGTTGCCCGCCGGGTCGTCGACCGTCGCGACCTTGCCCTTCAGGCTCGGATCGAGCAGGTCGTACCAGGAGCTCATCTCGTCGACCTCGGCCGAGTTGTACGTGAGCCCGATCGACCCCCACGTCCAGGGCACGCCGATGCGCTGGCCCTCGGGGTCGATCCAGAAGTTGTTCACGTCGGAAGCCCAGAAGGGGAACAGGCCGCTGAGGTTGGGGAGCTTGTTCTCGTCGAGCGGCGTGAGGATCTCGAGCTCGGTGTAGAGCGGCATGTAGCCCTGGTAGTAGGTGATCAGGTCGTAACCTGCGGCCGCGCCGCCGCCCTTGATCTTGGCCTGGATCTCGTCGTGGTTCGCGATGTACGTGGGGTTGACCTCGATGCCCTGATCCTTGCGCCAGGCTTCCATCGAGTCGACGGGGATGTCGTACCCCTCCCAGGACAGGAAGTTCAGCGTGCCGGAGGCATCGGGAGCTTCGGGCGAGGCCGCCGGGCCGGTGGGCGAGGGCGCATCGCCCGTGCCGTCGTCACCGCCGCACGCGGCGAGGATCGACGGGGTGGCCCCGATGGTGACGACGGCCACCCCGGTCCTCCGCAGGAAATCCCGCCGGGCCATGCCGACGCGTCGAGCGCTCCGAGCCATGCTCTCCCCCTTCTGATCCAGCGCGTCTCGGGCCTCTCGAGGCCCACAGGCCGGGTTCCCCCCGGATTGATACCGGTATCGATACCGCTCGAGGCGTGATGCTAAGCTCCGAGCCCGATGGATGCAAGGGAGGATCCACGCGGCGCCACCGACCCCGAGGTCGAAACCCCGCGAGCCTCCG
>Ga0075311_1000064_pt1 | contig 15632 bp, 10 predicted proteins | sample MayberryNE_Catta_FD_120044 | JGI IMG/M metagenome (GOLD analysis project Ga0075311, IMG submission 120044) | Natural and restored wetland microbial communities from the San Francisco Bay, California, USA, that impact long-term carbon... | ecosystem: Environmental > Terrestrial > Soil > Wetlands ...
AAGTATGGAGGTGCTGTGCCTTCTTCACAGATTAGTTCAAGTTTCTGTCTAAGGCAGTCTATGTCATTACAACAGCAGCAGTCGCTAAAAGAAATAATCCAAGCTCTACTTATAATACTAGTAATGATCACGCTCTTTTTCTCTATCCATTAGTGATGGCATTCACTACAACACCCCTAGTCTGTTACCCTTTCACATACCTCTTCTGTATTTCCTTCTACAGACTTATATCCAGAAATTATTTGGTACAATATGGATATTCAGGCTTCACAAAGCCATCTTCATCACAGATATCACCTATTGTCTTGCAAAATGCTGGATCATCAGTCATAAGACAGTATCCTTCAGGATTGCTTTCTTGAGGACAAATGACGTATGGTCTTGGATCGCCCATCCCTACACAGGCCCCACTTGTAGATGCAGGTCGTTTATTGGTAGCATTATGTAAGAAATCCACACATCCTGCAATATCTGGATGAAAAGGACAATAACCTTCTTCTCCTCTTTTCAATTGACATGTATTATCTGTGTCGTCAATTATACAACCTGAATTGTATCCCTGTTCATAATCAGGATTGTATTCGTCACATCCATGATCTCTATCTTTATTGAAAGGATTATCGGCTTTACCGTCTTCAAATCCATCGTTCCAACAGTTCTGTGCATTTTCTTGCTGTAGTGCTTCGTGATCTTCTATATCCACTGGATTGTTCTTGAAACTCTTACATTCATCTGGCATATATCCGGCGTCTTTGCAAGCATATCCCCAAGCTGAATTGTACTGATCAGTCCCTGATCCTAATTCTGATCCTAATTCTTTACATTCATCAGCTCTACTTTTATCATATTTTCCTGCAAATCCTGCATCATATCCATCTACCCAACAATCTGCTTCTTCTTTTGTAACATCATCACCATAATCTAATCTAGGTCCTCCAGCATATACATTAGATATAGTTGCTACCATCAAAAGGGGAATAATGGCTAAAAGTAATTGCTTCATTGTTCTATCACACACCTTGAATCAGGTGGACAGTTTATGATCGTTGTAGTCTGCTCATTGTTTTGGCTCTGGCTCTGACTTTGTTCATTATCTTGGTTCTGGCTCTGCGCTTGGCTATTATCAACTTCAGCATCTGGTGATTTTCTGTTTTCTTCTACTAATAGGTCAATGAATACACGTTCAGGTTGTTTAGCTTCTGAGTTATATCCAGTATCACAGGCTGATTTATCATAATTAATTGTTCTTACACAGGTACGAAATTCACCTGTATCAATTAGACCACTTGGATATTGCAATGTAACTTCATTTGAACCTGAATGAATAACAGCGTTGTGTGTAAAGACTCTATCTCCATATTGGTACGTATTTATTCTAACGTCATCATTTAGGTTTGTATCTATCGTTAGGTAGAGCTTTAATCCTTTACTGCTCGCCAGTAATGTTGTTGTTAATGGAGTTAATAACATGCTAGACATAACCAGGGCAGATGTTATTATCAGCCCTACTGTAAATATCTTCATACTCTTCATGGTTCTGCCCTCATTTCATGTGAATACCTTGTTAAAGTGCTAGCTATGCTGTTTACTTCATCTGATGTATCTACGTATGAGTTTAGGCAATAACCCGAATTCAAATAGATCACCCATAAGGTATTCAATAGGATGGCTCTGCGATGTTTGAACTGTAATACATACACTCCTTTCACTCTGTTAGCAATAGTATTCTCTTATGCATTTGAATCTAATGTAAGGCATGAAACTCAGCCCCACAAGCAAACCCATACAACATATTATATCTCATAGGTTCTAACAAATGTATAGCACAGCCAATATTCTGAATGTCCCCATATAGTCTGGCATCAATATCCATGTCCTTTGAGAAGCCAAAATCGACCAGTCTATAATTTCCTTTGAAAGAGTTTAGTGGATAAAATCTCGAAATCATCCGTGTCACTCTATTGGACGTGTTCCATACACGGCCATCCTCATGATAAGAAATATGACTATCACGTCCTTTCAAAGTAAACGAACAATAGATTCCATCTCTTCTGATTCTGATCCATATTACCCGCCTCTAAGAAACCCCATTAGTTATGACTACTTCCAACCCGGTCATTGAAGACACCATGCAATAAACCAGTACTATCAATCCCCAGCTTCATATGAAGATACTGTAAAATAACAAGTAGTAAACTCTTGGATTCTAGTAACGTCCTACTAAAGATGTCATGCAGTTCTGACATTAATTTGAACAAGAAACGCCCGATCTATGTTTGAGTATTACTTGTCTTAGTTAGTTTCAGCATTGTAGAAATGGCAGAAGTCGCAAGGAAATATCGTATTTAGAAATGGTCCGCTCCATTCGTAAACTATCGTAGTTGGAAACTGCTCATTTTTATTGATATTCCGTCTCCTCTATGAATCCCATCGACAACTATTCTTTTGTTCTTTAAAGAGTCATAAGCGCTCACAATGATCAATCCAGGTCTCTGGTAGGTTGGATCGTCACCATGTAGCCCAATCTTGCAATGTACGGTGTCTAGCCTGAGGGGCAAACCAGTCTATATCATTTCCTCGATCGTCGCAATAACTAACTACAAGACATGTGTTCGCATATGCTTGCCATACCTCTTGAGAAGAAATCCTACATTGTCTAGAACGTATGCCTATCCTATTACATAGAGGTCGTAATATGCTATCCGATATACTAAACCAAGCAATCCTTACTTCTTGGCGAGAGTGGTTTGCAAGAATACCCATATCAAGATCATCCCACGGAACTTGAAACGAATCAATTGCCATGCTTTTGAGTTCCTCGTCTTACTAGTGAAGGTGAGAGGGTATTATTCTGTGTTGTCGGGGGTGCTTTGTATCTGATTGATCCAGCAGCTGGTGAGATGGCAAGACTGTTGGGTCCATCTGTAGGATGCAGGTGAGTCGAACGCGAACGGATTTAGGTTATCACTGCAGTTTCGCAGTTAGTCCCCTTCAAAGCGTCTTTTTTACCTTTATCATATACTTCCTTAATCCTTCTCCAAGCTGCAACAGGTTCGTTATCAAGGGCATGTCCGCCTTTAGCGTCGAGCCATCCCAGCCAGTAGGTTAAGATGAGATTAAATGCAAGTAATCTGATAGGAGGGGCTTCTTCATAAGGTAGTTCCCAAGCAAGTGTCCCATCAGTAAACGTCTTGCGATATGGCATTTTTGTTTCCAACTGCAGATGTCTCGCACAATAATATGACATGTGATTAAGTTCTTTTATCACCACGTCCCACCAAGGGCCCTCTGAGATCTTATCTGCCGAATCTATTTCGCCTAGTTTTCTCTGCAGACGATCGAAGTATTCTTCGAGTTTTGAATCTATTTTATACATAGACATTTCAACCTGAGGAGTAGGTTTTGTTATGTTTATGCGTTACTAGTTCAAGAGTAACAAAGCGCTGAGCATGGAATTGCTAGTGATATCGCGCTAGTACCAGCTGAAAAGCAGTTTATAACCAAGATAACATGGATGTAATCTACCGCCACATGTATGGAGATTTTATATCATATTGTATTGGGAACTACTAAACATTTCTTGTTGCTGGAATTTCCTTATAGTATCATGTCCAGGAACATCACTACGGAACGGTATCAGATTTTAAACCGGCATAGTCGTTTGAGGACGCAAAGTCGGGTTTCTTTTCAATAATATTACTTTCCGACATATCAAATGTAAGAAGTATTGGATATTTGTCATGGCAGTAATTCATCAAATAACTTGACTTCGTGTGGTATAATTGATATGGATTGTTGATGACTGCACAAGCAGAAGAGCTGTTGCAACAGGACAAGGAGTCAAGAATGTCGACGAATGCGCTAACATCACGTAATTGGTTGTTGAGCTCATTTCGATATCAGTCTGATCCAGAAAATACCAAGAAATAACGTGTTATTGTCATAGGATAACAAAAAGCTAAATCATCTTAGATACGAATGATAAGTCTGGTACAAAATATCTAATAGCGACATCAATTGGCACGAGCACACCTATGATAACAAGTACCGTAGGTTCAATTCCAATCTGAAATACACCGCTAAAAATAGAGATATCATTATCATATCATTATAATTTCCTTTTGAAGAGGAAATTTGTCTCCCACAATCATATTTATCTCTTGTAGTAAGTTTCATATTCAGAATCCTTATTTCGTACAAGATTATTTCAAATCGTATTGGTAGAAATAAGTTGTGGTATTCATTCAATCGATGGCTTGGAACATCCGTTTATTCCATCTGGAATTACTCCTTATCTTGTGGAGGAGGGACCAAATGATTTAACGCTCATAGATACCTGCTTTCTTAAGGACCTGCCAAAGCTGGGGACCCATATGCGAAATATAGGCTATAGCATAAAAGACATTAATCGTATAGTTCTGACTCATGTGCATATCGATCATATCCAAGCTGTTAATGAAATAAAGAAGCTCTCTGGAGGACATGCAAAGATATATTCACACTGGGCTGAAGCAGGGTATCTGGCCAATAATCCTGACTATCAGGGACCCCCTACACATGAAGCTATTTCCCAGATACTTCAAAATTATGGAATTAGGAATGAGGATCTAGTAACTAAGTTTGGAAGTTTTGAACGTGAACCGATTATCGTTGATCAAACATTAATAGATGGTGATATGGTAGGGACGAAGCTGCGGGTGATTCACACTCCGGGACACACCCCCGGACACATATCACTTTACCTTGATAAAGAAAGAATAATTTTCGGTGCAGATTCCCTTTTTAAATCTGTAATGAGTGTAGATGGTCTATATGTACCACCTTCGCAAGTCTCCATAGATCCAGCTACAGCAGCAATATCTGCACGCAGACTTTCTCAAATAAAATGTGATAAATTACTTTTGGCTCATCAAGATTCTCCAATATTGGAGGGAGCGCAACAGGCTATAGAACATGCCGCTAGATTAGCATTAGGGAGCTGACGTAGCGATTAGTAGTGTGATTTAATGACACCCATCGACTAACACACGGCAGCTATTTTCAAAGGTTACGATATATTCCTGCAGTAGGCCAAGAGTTGTCTCAATCATCTCATTGAAGTCAGGTCGTGGAGTAGTAGTATACTTAGAATACTTAAAATTCTTAGTTTTTCCAACGATAAGAACTGGGTTAGTCTTCTGGATTCTACAAATTATTCACTCTATCATTATCCGTCGAATTCTTTACCTCATCTATGACCATCTGTAGATATTCTTTCATTTCATCGTTAATAACACTGTGATCAGTAATATCATTTTCTCTATTCATGCAATAATAATATGTGTTGTTTGGTAATCCTATAGTGGGATAATCATTAAATGGAAACCCATTTTCAATGTAGCTAAACTTTTCACCTAACGTAGATGATATCTTTTGAGTTAATCTATGATCTTTTAGGGATGAAGGATTATAATTAAGACTTACACCAAGACTTTTCGCAAATATCTTATTTTTGTTTATCTCCTCAAATATTCTGTCTTGTAATTTTTTGTTGTTATGTAAATAGTAAAGTACATGTCCAAGACCTATTCCTAGACCTCTAGCTAGTGAGTGCTCCTTCGACTTTTGCAGTATTTTGTCTTGTAATTCATCACTAAGATAAGAAAAGACATAACCCAACCCTTCTCCTAAGCCAATAGCAAATTGTGTGTTTATTGCTGCTTTTGCAAATATTCTAAATTCAAGGCCTTTTCTTATATAAGCAAAATTTTTTCCAAAACCAATTCCTAGACCCCTACTAAAGCCGTTACCTTTTATTGTAAATACGTGATCTTGTTTATTACAAATGTTATTACCTTTATGGCCACTCATTTCATCTAAATCTTTAAGTACCGTATCTCTTATTTCATTCTTTAAATAGACAAAAATGTGGCCAAATCCTTCTCCTAAACCAATAGCAAACTCAGTATCTTTATGAGCTCTTATAAACAATTCTGATTGATATTCTTTATCAATAAATGGGAGCATTTTTCCTAAACCAGTTCCTAACCCTTTCATAATTTCACTATTTTTTTCAGCTCTTTTGAATATCTCTTCTTGAAGGTCTTTATCGACGAACATAAATAAATTAGTTAATCCAGCACCTAATCCTTCAGCGAAGTGGTTGTTTGTCTCTGCTGTCTTATACAGATCGTCTTTAAGGCTGTCTTTTAGGTAGACAAAAATGGAGCCAAGTCCTATTCCTAATCCATATGCAAATTTTGTATTTTTCTCAGCTATGTGCCGTATTTCTACTTGTGATTTTGTTGATAGGTATGCAAAGCTATTACGCAGACCAATACCTAAGCCTATTGCAAACTCTGAATTTTTTTCTATTAGTCTGAATACATCTTGTTGTAGTTTTTCACTTTTAGAGAAGAAGAAATACCCAATACCATCACCCAATCCTCTTGTAAACTGACTATTTTTTTCAGCTCTTTTGAATATCTCCTCTTGCAGACTTGACGGCAAATATTCATAGATAAGTCCAATACCTTCGCCCAAGCCATAGGCAAATTGACTGTTATCTTCCATTCTTGCAAATGTATCTTTATGAAGGCCGTTCTCTAAAAAAGAAAAGATATAGCCAAGACCGTAACCTAACCCTTTTGCAAATTCACTATTATGCTCAATTCTTGCAAAGAGATCTAGACGAAGTTGTTTTGGAAGGTAATTGAATATGAACCCAAAACCGTAACTTAGGCCATAGGCAAATTGTATATTTTGTTCTGTTAATCTAAATAGCTTTTCTTGAAGTTCCTCATGTAAATATGTAAATGAAAGACCCAGCCCAAGAGACACACCAGATGCAAATTCACTATTTTTATCTATTTTTGTAAATACTTCTCTCTGCAGTTCTTTGTCCATAAGGTTAAAATTGTATCCTATCTGATAGCCTAAGCCATAGGCAAATTGCATATTCGCTTCTGCTCGTTCAAAAATTTCACTCTGAATGTCTTTGGATAGAGATGCGAAGGTATTGCCTAAGCCCATTCCCAACCCTCTTGTAAGTTCACCATTTTCTTCTGCCAAATTGAAAATTTCACACTGAATGTCTTTTGGTAAAGATGGAAAGATGTTACCAAGACCGTAACCTAACCCTACTGCAAATTGATAGCTTTTAGTCATAAAATTAAATACTCTGCTCTTAACTTCGTCGTTCAGTTGCAAAAAGGTCAGGCCAAGCCCCATTCCCAGGCCTCTTGCAAATTGATAATTCTCCTTTATTAGAAGAACTCTAAATACCTCCTCTTTAAGTTCCCGTGGCATATCTATGAACTTATACCCTAAACTTTCTCCTATACCTCTTGCAAAGGGAATGCTCTTTCTTATCACTGCCTCCAGGATATTGAGTTGATGTTCTTTGTCAAGCGATACAAAGCTGTAACCTAAACCATAACCTAACCATTTTGCGAACTCACCATCTATTTCTACACGTCTAAGTATCTGATCTTGAATAGGATGATCTAGTGAAGGAAAAATCTCTCCGGCACCTTGACCCAAGCCCGCTTCAAAATATCTTTTGCCTTTCATATAACGATAGATATGATCTGGCAGAAAATCGTAGGCTGTGCTTTGTACTATGTCAATGTTCTTACCAAAAAACATGCCAAAAGAATAAATTTGATTATCTTCCTTAGGAATCACCTTTAAAAAATTATCTGCTAGGTAACTAATTATTTTCAATTTTATATCTTTGGAAAATACTATAGCTTCTCGAGGCGCATCGTGCATAGAGTAATACTGCCCAGATAAATAGGTCCATGTACTAAGCTTTCGAGTGGGTTCTTTGGGTGGAATGCTGTTAAACATACCTTTTTGTAACTCGTGTGTAAGAGCAAGAGTTCTGCTGAGACTTAATTCATAACATAGCTTTAAAGTATACAGAAAGTCTGTGTCATTTTGTCTATCTTCTAAATTATTGATGAGTGCAAATTGGTGTTTGTAATAATCAGTGCGACGCATTAATCTTTCAGCCTCTAAAACAACATCTATTGATTCCCCCTTCATTTCACACTGCTTGCGAACTAATTCTCTGTAGTAAGCAATAATGGTTATTGGAAGAGGCTCCTTTTGCCATAATATTGCAGATATTTGATGGATTTTTGGTAAGACGTATTTCTCATATGCATCTGTGAATTGAATCATATTTTTTCCATATGACATGATTATAGACCTCGTTCTTTCCCTATCATAAGCAATCTCGTAGTCATAAAGCTCAGGCACTTTTCTTGTAATTCCTCTGTAGACTTCTAGATACTTGGGCTTAAGAGCAACAAAAAGGTTCATTACATCTTTAACGCTGATTATTTCAATGACTTCCCGTGCGCTTTCAACATCCCTTTTTAGTAAATCGTCAGGAAAATTATCCCAGATTACAATGTCTTTTTGATTCAATGTGTTGGCTAGTTCAGATATGCTAATCCTGCCTGACTCTTCGCCTACTGTTTGTCTTGGATTGATGACAAGGATTTTTTCAACATCATTGAGCCTATCTTTTACAAGTTCATAAATACATCTAGATTTCCCGCAGCCACTTGGACCATAAATAAAGAGCTTATCTTGATGCTTAACAGTGTCAAAATCATTAGAAGAGATCAGCGGAATACTTTGACTATTCTCTAAAGTTAACTGAAGGTTAATGGCAGCAACTACTTTTTGAATAATATCACTACGATTTCTTTGATTGACTGATCTCAGTATAGTATATGAAACCTCAAGAGGTTCATCCGCTTTCTGCCGTCCTTGCCCCATTTGTTTGGATGACTCCATTCAATCTCATTCTCTACATGTTATGATTAGTCTGTTAAATAATGGATATGTAATGGTATCTATAATGCTTTACTATTTCCATATTGTTTCTCTACCTGAGTTTCAGGTAGTTCCAGATGTAAACTAGATTCTAGGTCGTATGTCCCATGTGATTTTATTAGGTCTATAATCAGTCTGTATAAGAATCCATGGAATGAATTGACTTTGCCTTCACGTCTATCGCCTATGTATTTCGATATTACAGGTAATAGTCGCTACGAAGGCAATAGTCAAGCCTTGGTCTCCCAGCATAATCGCTAGGAATTATTGCGATAGGCCACCAACTTTAAATGAAATAAAAAAATTGTTGGAATATCCTGATAAGAGGATCAAACCTATAATACTAACAATGATTTCCTCGGGTATACGACTAGGAGCATGGGACGAAATGAAATGGAAACATATTACGCCTATAGAAGACTCTGAAAAAAACGTAATTGCTGCCAGGCTACTCGTATACCCGGGCGACAGGGAAGAATACTACACTTTCATGACACCGGAGGCCTATAACTTACTGAAAGAATGGATGAATTATAGAGAAGCCCATGGGGAGAAAGTCACCGGTGAGTCATGGGTTATGCGGGACATATGGCAAACATCCGAAAGGAGTTACGGCGCTTATTTTGGTCTGGCTGAAAATCCGAAACAACTAAAAAGTTCAGGGATCAAAAGTCTTATCGAAAGGGCAATTCATTCCCAAGGCCTCTGGAAGCCTCTCCACGAAGGAAACAGAAGAAGAGACTGGAAAAGTGTACATGGATTCAGAAAAACCTTTATGACACAGGCAGAACAAGTGATGAAGTCAATTAACGTAAAGATATGCATGGGCCATAATATAGGAGTATCAAAGTCTTATTACAAACCCACTACGAGGGAAGTCTTGGAAGACTATTTAAAAGCTGTGGATTATTTGACCATATTTGATGAAACTAAACTTTCGAAGCAACTTCAAGGGTTAACCGAGAGGGAAAGAGAAAATCAATATATTATCAAGGTGAAACTTCAGGAAAAAGATGACCAGATCCAAAATATGATGCGTAAACAAGAACAATTTGGGCAGCTAATTCAATCACTTATTGATTCAGGACAACTCAGACCAATTAATGCTCAATAGATATCAGTTTTAGTGCTTCAGAAACCTTATCTTGTAAGATGTTTATATCTCTCATCCATCTGTAAAACCATTCTCTCAATGATGCTTTTCCTTGATCTTTCTGAATGATTAATGTTAGGCATTTCTTTGGCATTAATGATACTGGAGTTCGATAGTTACGATCAACAGAAGAATAATACTTTTTTGGCGTACTAACTCTATTACTAAATTCATACTCATAAAAAAGATGAAAATAATAAAGAGCTGTTATCTCATCAGCAAACTGCTCCTCAAATTCTTTTGACATCGCTCTCAATTCATTTGGTTGCAACTTAATTGATACGGAAAAACCCTGTTCAATTGGATTTAATCCACGTAGAATTTCAGTCAGCTTTTGCCTTACAGCTTTGCATCTCTCTTGATCGGACTGACCTTGAATGTCTATGTCATGAGTTAACATGTAGTCTTCAAATTTGTTTTTTTGCACTTCAAACTTATACGGTACAGCTGAGACATAATTTAACCAACTTGTCCTCCCAGCGTTCGCAAATGCTCCCAATTGTTTTCTGGTTTGCAATACAATTTCTCTAATACTATCAATTAACTCCTTATTCCCGCCTCTGATTACAGAGTCCCTGTCAGAATCTTGCTTACGAATTTCCGTATTTACGATTACATCAAAGTTGTATGCCGAATATATTCGCAATGTATCTTTAAGAAGCTTCCATTTTCCAAAGATTAGGGGAAGTTTATCCGCATAGTTTTCTGCGATTCGGTCATAATAATCTCCAAATGAAATGTTGTTATGATACAAGCCATGATTCAGCTTATCCATGTCATGAAAGCGGATGAGTGTCAAAGCTAATATTACACCAAATAAAGATAGCTCGTAGACTCCTGTACTACCTTTGTTGTCCTTTGTTATAACTGTATTATGCAAAAGGAAATCCCAGTATTTCTTGTTATATCTTTTCCCAATTACATTTTGGTAAATGTACACCGTTTTATCGACTAGCGGTGTATAAGATTCTAATGTATAGGTTGATAACAAGCAGTTTTTTACTTCTGATTTGTTAGCCGCTGTCTTTTCGACTAGTTGTTCAAACGTTATTCCTCTATGCAGGGCCAGAACCTCTACAATCTTTTGTTCTACACTCATTTCAATTGGTTTTTGTATCATTTCATGAAACCATTTATCACGCATATTATCAAAAATATCTAACTGAAATGAAAAATCTCTGTTTTTATACTTTAAATACTTTTTCAGGAAAAGCTCTGAATAATTATCAATCTCATCTCGAGTTAATCTTCTGGTTGAATAATGATGACAGTAACCAAGTATAGCCTTCCAGAATTTAAGAGGATGTGGATCATCAGTTATTAGTAGCTCTAAACCCTTTGGAGTTATCTTGTAATAGGGTTGCGCTAATCCACTCCCCAATTTTGCTTCCTTTAGTTTTTTGATCCGGCCGGCTGATTCTAACTCCTTAAACGCAGTGTATATGTCTGCATAGTTCTTAGTTTTTAGCAGATCCTTGATTGTGCTTTTTGTCTGTTTGCCGTTTAACACTAAATAGGCTAGAATCTTAAGACGCAACCTTGGCTTTCTGGTTTTATACCACCTGTTATTCTCTTGCAAATATATGGTATTTACGTTATACCATATAATATCTTACTGAAATATATTCAGGCCCTCACGCCATACAGTTTACAAGTTGAATAATTACGATCCGGCTATATCGAGAAAAAGAACCACGGTGTCATTAGATATTGAAGTATATAGACGACTCAGATCAAGGGGAGAATTTGGTCAAACATTTTCCGAGGTTGTCGGAAAAATCCTAGATCAGCTAGAGGTAATGAATGGAGGAGCTATAAAGTGATAAACTCCACCATTAATGATTTTACGAGTAGAGAATGCAAAAATAATGCCCACAATCTCTGCGTAGCTAAATGGTATGGTTACGGATTTGAAGTAATATGTATTTGCAGTTGCCACTTAAACAAAAAAAAGCGGCGTTACATTAGGTTGGAAGGCCAGTGAGTAACGCCGGACAAATCAAAGGAGCTATGCCCTATGACTACTACTAGTAATGTAAAACGATCAGATAAGCTTTTCTCTGAAAAGGATTCAGCCTCAGACAATATTGATGATTCGACTGTTGATGATGATTCGACTGTTGATGATGATTCGACTGTTGATGATGATTCGACTGTTGATGATGATTGGATCTCTTCATGTCCCCTAGTTAAGAGCCTACAAGAATCCAGTAACATTCACAAAATTCAAGAATATGAGGAAAGAGATATGACTGACCAGTTTCACAACCAGGATTTGGACTAATTGGCTGAAATTGATTTATCAAATACTAATAACGACGACATCATTGTGAAGGAGGAATCAGTACTATCAGTCAGTGAAGCACTTATAATACCAAATAACGAAAAAGGCGAGACTACTCATACGCAAGTTCTAAGAGTGAGGGGTATGATCTCTAGCATGAGACCAGTCATGAAAATGATATCTGGTGAATACGGCAGATGCCAAGAATGCGGAGAATTATATTATAAGAGATACGAAAAACCTGCTTTTGAGATGCTAAGGATACTAACTCCTTGCGATATGAATTCTGAGAAGCACATACCAGCAATCAATGAAAATACAGGTGATGTATTACACGATAAGGATGGCAATATTATTCGAGCCAAAGCATTACTTAGCACTTGGCCAGAGTATAGAAACGCATCAATTGTTGAGTTACAAGATCAGGAGAAATTTGATGATCTGGAAAGATTACAGGTGATATTGTTTGATGACGATACAAGAGATGTACGTGCAGGCGAACAGATGTTGGTAACAGGACAGATATATTTTGAAAGATTTTCAAAGATGGACAGTAAAATTAACTCAAGACTATATTCACATTCAATTATCTATGAAGCTAGGCGTGAAATATCGCTGTCAAGTATGGATGTTGATGCCATCAAGAGATTTGTAAACAAAAGTGGTAACAATTCAGTTGATAAGCTCGTGAAATTATTTGCTCCTAAAGTGTTTGGATTCTGGAACATAAAGAAGGGTCTGTTATTATGTGCTGCAAGCTGTTGTAATGATACCAAGAGACCACGAGCCAGAATGCATTCCTTATTGGTTGGTGAACCAGGTAATGCAAAATCAATGCTGGTAAGAGAGACAGTTGAAATTGTTCCAAACAGTAGATTTGAGAGTGCTCAAAATTCTTCTGGTAAATCATTGACTGCAATAGTATCAAAGGAGGGAAGAGAGAGTACTACTGTGCTAAGATTAGGACCAATCCCATTTGCAAAGGAGGCCATCTGCGGACTCAATGAATTAGGAAGAATGTCATTTGATGATCAAGCACCATTACTTGACGTAATGGAAGAGGGGGATTTCTCCATTAACAAATATGGAATGAATGCACATATCAGATCTCCAACTGTAATAGTTGGGAGTGCAAATCCAACAGGTTCAAAATGGACTAACATGAGCTCAGATGGAAGAATAAACATGGATGATATTCCTGCGATAAAACCATTGCTGGATAGATTCGATTATGTATTTATAATAAAGACCTCAAGGGATGAGCAAGCAATAAGGGATTATGCCAACGCTAGATCTAAATATGAAGACATTCCAGTTCCCAACTATAACCCATATCTAGAAAAGCATTTGATATACTCAAAAAGATTCAATCCAAAGATGTCCAAAGAAGCAACTATAATGTTAAATGAATACTATGTAGGAATTGCAAAAATAGTCGGTTCTCCAAGGGTACGAGACACTATTTTCAAAACAGCGAAGATGATTGCACGTCTGAAACTAAAAGATATTGTAGATGCAGATGATGCAAAGGAAGCTTGTCAATTCTACAATGTCATACTAAATGAGTATGATAATATTGTAAATATCCCTGCAGATCCAAAAGAGGTAGCAATCATTGAATTTCTTCATACGTTTGAGTCTGCTCATACACCTATTATATTTGAAGAAGCAGCATCACAGACTTGCAAGAGAAATGAATATGTAGGAACGTATATTGGTAATGATTACAAACTTCGAACTAACAAGAAACTTAGAAGCATACTAAACCGAATACTTGAAGATAGTCGAATTAAGAGAGTACAGATCAAACCAACTATTTTACAATGGATCTCCAAGGATCAGTCCAAGAAAGATATTCATACCAATGATGATGAGAAAAATACAGATTCCTCAGATAACAATGTGACCTATGTGACCAATGTGACTAGGGAACAAGTCCATACCAGGGTTGAAAAAGACAGTTATCAAGGCAAAGATTCTGCAGAATATCCTAAAGACAAGGATGTGACTGGGGCACATAGGGCACATAGGGCACATAGCATAACATCAGTACAAACAAACCACATAGATGCAACAAAAGAGGTACTCTCAGGTATATGGCCAACAACTAACAATAAAGAAATTCCAAGCGAAGACAACACTAACGAACCATCAGAGTCTATTACTACCTCAGGTACCTTAGATGCATCAGATTCATTAATTCCAAGACTAGCTCTAAAACATTCTCAAGCAGCAGTTGTGTTCACGAATGAGGATCTAGCGTCTGAAGATAAATCCTGATTTTGGTTTTCATTATGTCTTTAAATGAGAATAAGACAGGATCAAATCAGAAGACTCCTAACATTGAGGGCTATAGAGACGAAGTAATCAATTCTGCTAGTTTTGATTTTGAATGGATACCATTCAAGGGAAAATATCAACACAACAAAACCAGGATTTATGCAGGTTGTTTTTGTACTAATTGGGGAGAAAGAATTATCTTGCATATTTCTAAATATTCTGATAAAATAAATCCAGAAAGAGCTTTGCTTCAAGATATTCTATTTTATCTTGAACAATTCCATCTGACATTTGGTTGGTACACAACAGGAGTTGTGGTGTATGGCGATAAAGGAAATAGGGTAAGAGGCCGTGATTCTGATCTATTCATTTTACATCAAAGATGTTTATTGTATAGTCTACCATCACCAATTGAATTAAGAAAAACATATGCTCAATTCAAAGACAAGACTAAGAAACATATCGATTTGGTCAAAGTGTTTGAAAAACCAATCATTCAAAATGGCGTATTTGAAGGTAGATACAGAACAACAGATCTCAACACAGTATGTGCTTCTTTACTTCATATTGGCAAATACTCAGGTTTGAATGCAGGTTTAGTTGACATCATATCATTATCCATTGAAGAACAAGAAAAGTATGTAATGAGAGATGCTGAGTTGACTATGCTATTAGCACAATACAATAAGTGTCTTGTACTGAGAATTATGAAAATTTTTGCTCATTATGCTAAGCTGGACTACTTCATGACATGTCATACTAACATTAGCTTCTGGTATGCTAACAAATATGATAAGATGATAGAGAAGGGCGAATGCACTGTGTCATTCACACCAAATCATAAATTACCAAAGCTGCCTATAAGCGGTGGGCATCATTCAATACCTGTAAAAGGATTCTTTGAAAATACAAAAATATACGAATTAGACGTTAAAGGCCAATATCCATCAATAGTAATTAATAATAACTTTTCTTTTGACACATTGAATTGTATTTGTTGTAAAGATGATCAGAAAGCACAGCTAAAACAGGAAACAATAAACACAATAAATGACCAGCTTAAAGAAAATAATATCCAAAGACAGG
>Ga0075311_1000067_pt1 | contig 15558 bp, 12 predicted proteins | sample MayberryNE_Catta_FD_120044 | JGI IMG/M metagenome (GOLD analysis project Ga0075311, IMG submission 120044) | Natural and restored wetland microbial communities from the San Francisco Bay, California, USA, that impact long-term carbon... | ecosystem: Environmental > Terrestrial > Soil > Wetlands ...
CCCGCGAGGCCGCGCGCGCGCTCGACAAGGCCGCGAGCAAGGGCGTCGTGCACAAGCGCACGGCGGCGCGGCGCAAGAGCCGTCTCGCGAAGGCGGCCAACGCCACCGGGCAGTAACGCGCACCGCCCGCCCTGCAGTGGGATCTCCCCCGGCGTAGGCTTGCCGTCATGGCGTCGTCGGGGCGTTCTCCCGTGCCGACCTACCTCGCGATGGCCGCCGCCGTGATAGCGGTGGTCGTTGGCCTGAACGTGCTCTCGGGGGCGACACCACGAAGGGAGACCCCGACCGAGAGGGAGACAGCGGCCGGGCCGCCGCCGAAGATGGCGATCATCGGGGGCTTCGGTTCCACGATCGAGCGGGACTTCCTGCCCACCGTCCTGCGGCGTCCTCGAGTGTCCGAGCGGCACCGCTACTGCGACGCGCGCGGTTGCTGCCCCACCTCGCGCACGACGCTCGGCACCACGACCGATGCCGGCGTCGTCGTCGCGACGCTCCGATCGCAGGGGTACGTCACCGACCGGGGCGACCGCGCGATCGTGCGCTCCGGACCGTTCCCCCAGGTCGCGTGGACGGGGATATCAGGTGACGGCACCCGGCAGACGTGGCGCAGGGTGGACGTGTCGCACGGCGTCGACGTCGACCGTCCGGCCTGGCCCACGATCTTCGTGCTGAGCCTGGCCGTGTGCGACGACCGGTGAGCGACGCTTGGATCAGCCGGCAGCGATCGCCACGACCAGCGTCGGCATCACGGTATCGCCCGAGGCGCCGGACTTGAGCGCCCGATCGGCCTCGGCGGCGCGCTCGTGCAGCCGCAGGAGCTGCGTCATCGAGTAGTGCCGGGCCTGCTGCTGGTAGCGCCTGGCCTGCCACTCGAACCGGAGCCCCGCCCGCTTCGCGAGCTCGGCAGGCGGCATGCGGTCGGGAAGCGACCGCACGCGGATCAGGTCACGGAGCCGGCTCGCGACGCCGCCCAGCACCTTGAGCGGATCGTCGCCGCCTTCCTCGAGCGAGCGCCAGGACCGGATCGCGCCGGGCAGATCACGCGAGAACGCCCGGTCGCACATGTCCCAGACCTTCTGCTCGCCCAACCCACGGAACTGCTGCGCGACGATCGCCGGGGTGACCCGCTGCCCATGGAACGCCGCCTCGAGCTGCTGCAGGGCGGCCACGAGCTGCCCCGGCTCCTCACCGAGGATCTCGACGAGCGCACGAGCCGCGGTCACCGAGAGATCGAGGCCGATCGTGTCGGCGCGACGAGCGAGCCACGGCTCGAGATCCTTCCGCTTGATCTCGACGTGGACCACGTCGCCCACGGGCTTGACGAGCTTGTCGAGCGCGGCCGGCACCTTGCCGCGCTCGGCGACCTGGGCGCAGATCACGAGCTGCGCGTCGGGGTCGGGCGAGGCGAGGTAGGTAGCGAGCTCGGCGGTCGCGTCCTTCGTGAGCGAGCGTGCGCCGGCGATCACGAGCGCCCGCGGTTCGCCGAACAACGAGGGGGTCGCGAGATCCTGCAACTCACCGCCCTGCCAGTCCTCGGCGTCGACCTCGCTCGGACGCAGGTCGCCCAGGCGGGCGAGCGCCGCCTCACGCAGCAGGAAGGCGTCTTCGCCCCAGAGCAACGCGATCGGAGCCGGCGAACGGGGCGACATGTGGAGATGGTAGCGCCGGGCCGTGACGCCCCAGATCACCGCTGCCCGGTCACGACCGCCGATCCGCCCTCGAAGGCGATCGTCACGGTGCCACGCTCGTCGGTGCGCCACACCGCCGACGCGGCCCCGGCCAGCGCGTCGAGCGTGCTCGGCACGGGGTGCCCGTACGTGTTCTCGCCGACGCTCACGACCGCGACGGGGGCCGCGACCGCGTCGAAGAACTCGGCGACCGAGGTCGCCGCCCCGTGATGAGGCACCTTCAAGACGTCGGCGCGGAGGTCGAGGCCGGCCTCGTCGCGCTGCTCGAGCAGCCACTCCTGGGCGGGCTCCTCCGGCTCCGTCGCGAACAGCACGACGTCGTCGCCACGGCTGAGCCGGATCACCAGCGCGTCGTTGTTCGTGTCGGACTCGGTGCCCGAATAGCACTCGTGCGGCGAGAGCACGTCGAGCCGCACGTCGCCCGCGACGAACGACTCGCCCGCCCACGGGGTACGGCTGTCGATGCCCTCGTCGGCGATCGCCCGATCGAGCTCCACCTGCAGCGCGGAGGTCGTCGGGCATGCCGATTGCAGCACGACTCCGACCTGGAAGCGGGCGAGCACGGCCGGCAGCCCGACGAAGTGGTCGGCATGGGGGTGGCTCGCGACCACCACATCGAGACGTTTCACACCGAGCGCCGCGAGCTCGGTCGCGACCTGCTCCTCGTCGGGGCCACCGTCGATCAGCACCGTCACGCCGCCCGGCGTGGTGACGAGGGCCGCATCGCCCTGGCCGACATCGAAGACCCGTACCGTGAGCGAGGACGGCGGGCCGGCCGACGTGGCCGAGTTCCAGACGAGGAGGGGCAACGCCAGCATCACGACGAGGACCACCCGCCGTGACGGCCGCCACCCGGTTCGCAGCGCGACCGTGAGGGCGGCCACGAGGGCGGAACCCACCGCCAGCACGAGCGGTCCACCGCGCGAGGTGATGTGGGCCACGGGCGCACGCCCGGCGACGTTGGCGATGAGCTCGAGCGCGCGCATCGGCACCTGCGCTGCGAGCCCGGCGAGGTGCCCGAGCGGCTCGGAGACGATGCCCATGCCGGCGGCGAGGAGCCCCAACAGGAGCGAGGGCGCGACCGTCGGGGCCGCGAGCACGTTGGCCAGCAACGTGACGCCGGGCACGTCGTGGAAGTGGAAGAGCAGGACCGGAGTCACCCCGAGCTGTGCGGCCAGCGTCGTGCCCGCCGCCGCCGCGACCGGCCGAGGCATCACGCGCTCGAACCGCTCGCCGAGCGGGGCGGCCATCGCCACCATGCCGGCGGTGGCCAGCACCGAGAGCTGGAAGCCGATCGACAGCACGAGCACCGGCTGCAGGATCAGCAGCACCAGCACGGCACCCGCGAGCACCACCGCGGTCGATCGAGCACGTCCGAGCAGCAGCCCGATCAGGGTGAGCGCGCTCATCGCCCCCGCTCGCATCACCGACGGCTCCGCGCCGGTGAGCACGACGATGAACGCGACGGTTCCCAGTCCGATCACGACCTGCGCGGGCCTCGGAAGCCCGATCATCGTGACGAGGGCGAGGACGGGACCGAGCACCATCGCGACGTTGCCGCCCGAGACGACGAGCAGGTGCGTGAGGCCGGTCGCCTTGAAGTCTCGTTCCACACCGGGGTCGAGGTGCGAGTCGTCGCCGAGCGCGAGGCCCATCAGCAGGCCTGCCTCCCTGACGGGGAAGACGGCCTCGATCGATCGGCCGACCGTCTCACGCACCGCCTGGGTCGATCGCACGAACGGGTTCGGCGAGCCTCCGACGCGTTCGACCTCGCTCGCTCGGAGCGTCACCGCCACGCCCTTCGCGTGGAGCGCGTCGAGGAACTCAGGATCGTCGGGTACCTGGAGCGCCCCGTCGATCCGGACGAGGTCGCCCCGGACGACCGAGGGGGGCTCCTCGTCGCCGGAGAGCCAGATCGTTTCGCGGAGCGAGCTCGCCGAACCGTCGGCCATGCGAACGAGCCGCACGTCGGCCAACGCATGCCATCCGAGCGCACCCGGCCGCGGATCCTCCCGAAGCGTGGCCTCGGCCTCGACGCGGTCGGGAGCCATCGCGGCGAGCGGGGACGATCCGACCCGCTGCCCGGCGATCAGCGCCCAGCAGACCCCCGTCGCCGAGACCCCGCCCAGCACGAGGGCGGTCACGGCCACGATCGACCCACTTGGTCGACGCATCGGCGGCGTCACCCCCTGGACGACGCCGGCGGGGCGAAGCGCCTCGGGCACGAGACCTGCGACCGCGACCGGATCGCGTCGGCGGACCGCCGGAGCGGCGATCGCGCCCGCGGCCAGCGACGCGAGACCCAGGAGCCCCGGGATCCACGTCGTCCACGAGCGGGCGGGGCCGAAGCCCGCGAGCAACCCTGCCCACCACGCGGCCGTCGCGGCCGGCAGCAGCCACGCGCTCATACCGTGACCTGGTCGCGGATCTCCTCCAGGGTCGCGGGGCCGATGCCGCTCACGCTCTCGAGGTCGTCGACCGACGCGAACGGCCCGTTGTCGGTGCGGTAGTCGACGATCGCCGCTGAGAGCACCTCGCCGATGCCCGACAGGGCTTCGAGCTCGGTCGCGCTGGCCGTGTTGACGTTGATCAGCGACCCGCTCGAGGGGTCCGATCCCGTCGCTCCGGGGACCACGGCGGCGGGGCCGGCAGCCCCCTGCTTCGGGACGATCACCTGCGTGCCGTCGGTGAGCGGCGCGGCGAGGTTCAGGACGCTGAGGTCGGCGCCCTTGCGCGGGCCCCCGGCACGCTCGACCGCGTCGATGACCCGATCGCCCTGCGCGAACTCGTAGACCCCGGGCTGATGCACCAACCCGGTCACGTCGACGATGATCGGTGGACCGGTAGGAGAGACTTCGGCGAGGACGGCGCCCGATGCCGCGGGTGCTTCGCCCTGCGCCTCGGCCGCGATCTGGACCGGCTTCGGAAGCGATCGCACGTACCACAGGCCCGCCCCGGCCATCGTGACCCCGACGACCACGACGAGGCCGACCAGCTCGCCGCGCGACAGCGTCTCGAGCCGCTCCCTGATGCCCATGCGCCGACGCTAGGGACCTCCACCCGCGACGTCGGTGACCCTCGTCACATCCCGACGCGTTCGCGTCGACGGCCCGGGCGTGGTTGCATCCGGACATGGAGCGACTCCGAGAGGACGGGATCGGGCTGGACGAGCTCGCGCAGGCGACCAGGAACCATGGCATGCCGCTGGAGGCGCTCCGAGCCGACATCACGCCCGCGGGACTGCACTACGTGTTGATCCACTACGACGTGCCGTTCCTCGACGAGTCGACGCATGCGCTCTCGCTCGAGGGATTCGATCGGCCACTCAGCCTGACCCTCGACGAGCTGCGATCGCGGCCGTCCGTGACCATGCCGGCCACGTTCGAATGCGCGGGCAACGGCCGTGCCCTGTTCGACGCGCGGCCGTTCAGCCAGCCATGGCTGCTCGAAGCGGTCGGCACCGCCGAATGGACCGGGACCCCGCTCGCCGGCGTGCTCCACGACGCCGGTGTGCCGGGAGGCACCGGCGAGCTGCTGTTCACGGGCGTGGATCGCGGCGTCGAGGGCGGCAAGGAGCAGTCGTACGAGCGGGCGCTCTCGCTCGAGGGGGCGATGCGCGACGAGGTGCTGCTGGTCTACGCGATGAACGGCCGGGCACTGCCGCCGCAACACGGCGGTCCTCTCCGGCTGCTCGTGCCGGGCTGGTACGGCATGACGAACGTCAAGTGGCTCGCCCGCATCACCGCGCTGAGCGCTCCGTACGAGGGGTATCAGAACGCGGTCGCCTACCGGCTGCGCACCGATCCCGACGAACGGGGCGAGCCGGTCTCGCGCATGCGGGTGCGGTCGTTGATGGCCCCGCCCGGCATCCCGACCTTCCCCGAGCGCGAGCGCGTCGTCCCATCCGGCTCGACGACGCTCGAAGGGAGAGCATGGTCCGGCACGGCGCCGATCGAGCGCGTCGAGGTGAGCGTCGACGGGTGCGAACGCTGGGCCGATGCGGCGCTCGAGCCCGCGCCCTCTCCGTACGCGTGGCATCGGTGGACGTTCGACTGGACCCCGACCCCCGGGATCCACGAGGTGGCGTGCAGGGCCACCGACGCCGACGGCGTGACCCAGCCGCTGGAGGCCGAGCCGAACCTCGGCGGCTACGCGAACAACGCGGTGCACCGCGTGCGGGTGAGCGTGACCGATCGACCCCGACGGATCAGCGCCTCGTGACGACGTTCACCAGCTTCGGGGCACGCACGACTTCCTTCACGACCTCGCGGCCGTCGATCGCCGCCTGAACCTTCCGGCTCGCGCGGGCGAGCTCCAGCGCGCCGTCGTCGTCGATGTCGGCGGGCACCTCGGCCTTGTCGCGGAGCTTCCCGTCGACCTGGAACACCATCGTGACGGTGTCCTCGACGGTGAGGGCCGGGTCGAACGACGGCCACGGCGACGTGTGGACCGATGCCGGCTCGCCGAGGTCGACACGCCACAGCTCCTCAGCGGCGAAGGGCGCGAACGGCGCGAGCATCTGCACGAGCGCGCGGGCGGCGCCGAGCGCTCCCCCGCCGGCGCCGAGCGCCGCGCGCATCTCGTTCGTCAGCACCTGCAGCTTCGAGATCGCGATGTTGAAGCGGAAGCGGTCGAGATCGTCGGTCACGCCACGGATCGTCTTGTGCGTGAGCCGCACGAGCGACTCTGGCTCCCGGGACGAGGCCCCACGCTCCACGGCCTCGCCCACCGCGGCGAAGACCCGTCCGAGCCACGAGTGCACGCCGGGACGCCGGTCGGGGTCGTCCCCGGCGATCAGCTTCCAGTCGATGTCGTCCTCGAACGGGCCCGCGAAGAGCATGATCAGGCGCATCGAGTCGGCGCCCCAGCGTTCCACCAGCGGCATCGGCTCGACGATGTTGCCCTTGGACTTGCTCATCGAGGCGCCGTCGTAGATCACCTGGCCCTGATTCATCAGCCGCGGGAACGGCTCGGTGAACCCGACCATGCCGAGGTCGTACAGCACCTTCGTGAAGAACCGCGTGTAGAGCAGGTGCAGGATCGCGTGCTCGACCCCGCCCGTGTACTGCCCGACCGGCATCCATCGATCGACGTCCTCGCGACGGAACGGCCCGCCCTCGTAGCCGGGCGAGCAGTATCGGAAGAGGTACCAGCTCGAATCCACGAACGTGTCCATCGTGTCGGTGTCGCGCGTCGCCTCGCCGCCGCACGACGGGCACCGCACGTGCTTCCACGTGGGATGACGGGCGAGCGGGCTCTCCCCGCCCAGCTGGAAGTCGGCGTCGTCGGGCAGCAGGACGGGCAGGTCGTCGTCGGGCACCGGCACCTCCCCGCACGTGGGGCAATGCACGATCGGGATCGGCGCACCCCAGTACCGCTGACGCGACAGCAGCCAGTCGCGCAGGCGGAAGTTCACGGTCGCCTCGCCGCGCCCCTCCCGCTCGAGCCAGGCCGTGACCTTCGCGATCGAAGCAGGCGAGGGCTCCCCATCGAAGGGACCGCTGTTGACCATGACCCCGTCGTGGGGCATCGCCTCGGTCATCGAGTCGGGGTCGACCGGCTCCGACCCCTCCGGTTGGATCACGACCCGCACCGGCAGCCCGTGCTGCCGCGCGAACGCGAAGTCGCGCTCGTCGTGCGCGGGCACGGCCATGATCGCGCCGGTGCCGTACTCCATCAGCACGTATGGCGCCGCGTACACGGGCACGCGCTCGCCGTTCACCGGGTTGACGGCATGCACCCCGAGGAAGGCGCCCTCCTTCGTGTCGGCCGCCTCACGCTCGGCGGTCGACGTGTGCCGCGCCCGCTCGACGAGCGGCTCGACGTCGCCCCAGGTACCGCCCAGCCTGGCGAGCCGCTCGACGGTGGGGTGCTCGACCGAGAACACGAAGAACGTCACGCCCCACAGCGTGTCCGGGCGGGTCGTGAAGACCTCGATCTCCTCGCCCGTCTCCTCGATCGTGAACGTGACGGACGCACCCTCACTGCGCCCGATCCAGTTGCGCTGCATCGTCAGCACGCGCTCGGGCCACTCGTCGAGCGTGTCGATGTCGTCGAGCAGCCGCTGCGCGTACTCCGTGATCTTGAAGAACCACTGCGTCAGGTTGCGACGCTCGACGGTCGCGCCACAGCGCTCGCACGCCCCCTGGATCACCTGTTCGTTCGCGAGCACCGTCTGGTCGTTCGGACACCAGTTGACCGGCGAGGCCTTCCGGTAGGCGAGCCCCCGCTCGAAGAACCGCAGGAACAACCATTGGGTCCATCGGTAGTACTCGGGCTCGTGCACCGCGAGTCGCCTGGTCCAATCGAACGACATGCCCATCCGCCGGAACGACCGCGCTTGCTGCTCGATGTTCGCGTCGGTCCAGGCCCGCGGGTCCGCACCCCGCTTGATCGCAGCGTTCTCGGCGGGCAGTCCGAACGAGTCCCACCCGATCGGATGCAGCACGTTGTAGCCACGCATCCACCGGTAGCGCGCAACCACGTCGCCTCCGCTGAACGCCTCGGCGTGGCCCATGTGCAGATCGCCGGAGGGATAGGGGTACATGTCGAGCGCGTAGAAGCGAGGCCGCTCGTCGCTCGGATCGTCCGAGGCACGATAGAGGTCCTCGTCGGCCCAGACCTGTTGCCACGTGGGCTCGATCTCGCTCGGCTCGTACCGCCTGCTCATGTCGCAGATGGTAGCGGCGCCGCGACCTCAGACGGCGCCGGGGCTCATCTCGACCATGCCCCACGGGCTCCCGTACTCGTTGAGCAGGTCCATGAACGGCACGGCGTCGAACGCCTCGGGGCCCAGCACCCCGGCGCCCGACCACGTGCCGCTCGCGAGGAGCTCCAGGCCGATCACGGGATTGATCGCGGTCTGCCAGACGACCGCTTGGGCGCCGTCGTCCTTCCACGTCTGCTCGTTGTCGACCACGTGGTACAGGTAGACCTCCCGCGGTGAGCCGTCGGTGCCCGTGCCCGCGACCCACGTGCCCGCGCATGACTTCCCGGTCATCCGGTCGCCGAGCGTCATGGGGTCGGGCAGCGCTGCCGCGACCACGTCGCGGGGAGACACCTCCGTGTCACGCACGCGGACCTTCTCCACCCGGTCGAGGCCGAGCTTGTGGAGGGTCTCGAGCACCTGGATGAACTCGTCGCCCAGGCCGTACTTGAACGTGACCCGCGAACAGTCGATCCACCGAGGCACGAGGAGCACCTCCTCGTGCTCGACGTTCACGCACTCGACGTCGCCGATGCCCTCGGGGAACGCGAACGTCTCGGGATCGCTGAACGGAGCGGTCGTGAACCAGCCACGGTCCCTCTCCCAGATCACCGGCGGATTCAGGCATTCCTCGATCGTGGTCCAGATCGAGAACGTGGGAGCGAAGTCGTACCCCTCGATCTCGAGGTTCGCGCCGTCGCGCACACCGACCTGGTCGACCACGTCGAACAGATGGTCGGCCGCGAAGCGGGCGAACACGTCGGAGGCGCCGGGCTCGACGCCGAGACCGACCAGGGCGAGCGACCCGCGGTCCTCCCACAGATCGGCCATCGCGAACTGGTCGTCGCCGAGCTTCTTCCCCGTCTCCTCGTGCGGCCGCTCGGGGTGCGGCTCCGAGAGCGACATCGCCATGTCGAGGTAGTTCGCGCCCGCCTCCAGCGCCCCTCGGAAGATCGGCATCACGAAGCGGGGGTCCGCGGCATTGAGGACCACATCGCACCCGTGGGCTCGGACGGCCTCGGCGACCTGCGACACATCGGTCGCGTCGAGCCTGGCCGCGGAGAACCTCCCGGGGCCGCCGTACCGATCGGCGACCCGGCGGGCCTTCGACTCGTCGATGTCCGTGAACACGATGTCTTCGTAGAAGTCGCGGCGCGCGGCGATCGGGGCGAACGCCGACCCGACCCCGCCCGAGCCCACCACCAGGATCCTCACGCTCAAGCCACCTCCTCCCCGTTCCGGCGCGCCGACGGATGGGATGGTAGCCGTGCGAGACCCGCGGCGCGCAGGGGCTAGGATGTTCGTTCCGTCCCCTTCGGGACATGTGCACCGACCATCCACGCCCAGGAGCCCTCCCTGGTTTCTCTCGAGCGTCTCTCGACCACGAGGAACCTCACCGGCGCGGCGCTGGCCGCGGTGCTCGTCGCCGCGCTCGTGATCGCGATGGCAGCCGGCGGATCGGGGGACGCAGACCCCCGTGCCGGTCCGGCGTCCGCCGCCGGCGTCACCCCGGTCGATCCGACGCCCGAGCCGGAACCGCTCGGCCCTTCATGGCCCGAGCGCCTCACGTTCCTCAGCGACTCGGTGGGTCTCGGATCGATCACGGCGTTGCGAGAGACCATGCCTCGATGGCGCATCCGGGTGCTGGGCGAACCGGCGCTGATGCTCGACGATGCCGCCGCCCGGCTCCGGAGCGGCGGACGGCTGGACCGGGTCGTGGTCGTCGCCCTCGGCTACAACTCGTTGTGGAGACGCCGGCGTGTCGATTACGACGTCTTCGCGGAGCGATTCGACGGGGAGGCAGATCGGCTCCTGCGCGTGATCCGGAACAAGGGTGGCCGCAAGATCGTCTGGATCACCCTGCGGGAAGCCTCGAGACCCAACGTCCCTCCCGACGGGAAGCGGCAGCACGCGACCTACGCCTGGTACTTCCCTTACGTGAACGAACGGCTCGATCGGCTCGCGCGGGGCAACGGCGACGTGGTGCTCGCGGACTGGGCGGCGATCTCGAACCGGCCCGACATCACCTACGACGCGTTCCACCTCGATCCCGACGGGGCGCTGCTGTACGCGAGGCTGATCCGTCGCACGGTGCTGCGGGCTCCGTACGAGCCGTCGAGGCCGTGATCCGAGGCGACGTGCCGGCCCGGCCGGACTTCACCAAGATGGAGACTCATCTACGATAGGCGGATGGTGGACGGAACGCCCGGGTTCCTCGATCTGCTTCCGCGGAACGAGAAGCCTCGCTCGTCCGGCCTGACGCACGTGCTGGACAAGGGCGCGTCCCCGGCCGAGATCGAGATCCTGCTGACGAGGGCCGGCGACGCGATCGACCTCTGGAAGCTGGGCTGGGGCACCGCGTACCTCGAGCCCGACGTGCCGCTGAAGGTCTCGATCCTCGCCGACCACGGCGTACGTGCCTGCGTCGGTGGCACACTTCTCGAGGTGGCCTGGGGACAAGGGCGAGCCGAGGCGTGCCTCGAGTGGGCGGCCGAGATGGGCTTCCCATGCGTCGAGGTGTCCAACGGCTCGATCGGCATGCCGCTCTCGGAGAAGCGCCGCCTGATCGCCGAGGCATCGCGCGCGTTCGTCGTGGTCTCTGAGGTCGGCTCGAAGGACCCGACGACGCCCGTCTCCCCCCGCGGCTGGGTCGAGGAGATGGCGGGCGACCTCGAGGCCGGCGCGGTCTGGGCGCTCGCCGAAGGCCGAGAGAGCGGCACGGTCGGTCTCTACGATCCCGACGGAGGGGTGCGCGAGGAGATCGCCGAGGCCCTGATCGAACACATCGGCCTCGCGAGGGCGATCTTCGAGACCCCGCGGAAGGACCAGCAGGCCTGGTTCATCACCCGGTTCGGGAACGAGGTCAACCTCGGCAACGTGCCGATCCAGGAGGTGTTCGGTCTCGAGGCGCTCCGGCTCGGCCTGCGCGCCGACACGATCGCGTTGTCACAGGAGACGACGAAGCGGCCCGGATCCGAGTCATGAGCAATCTCGTTCCCCGTCGGTACCGTGGCGTCGCGGTGGCCGACGTCGACGTCCCGCTGAGACCCGAGGACCTCCGGGATCACTTCCTGGGACGCGAGGCGTACCGGCGGACCGAGTACATCGTCGCTCGGCACGACGACGCCGTCGCCGTGGTGCGCGTGCGGAAGGCGTCCGACGAGCCGTTGTTCTCGCCGATCACCGAGGCCGAGATCCTCGCCGAGCCGCACGAGACCACCGAGGTGCACGCGCCCGACGTCGACACCGGCGTGCCCACCCAGCTCGCGCGCACGGCTCGACAGGCGGCGCCCGGTGCGCGCTGCGTGGTGGTTCGTGGCCGGTACGAGCACGTGAACTTCATCCTCGAGCCGGAGCCGGTGCCGTTGCGGATCGTCGAGGTGGCGCCGCCGGAGCCCGCCAAGCTCGTGAACCAGGTGGAACGGGTCCTCGACCTGGCCGAAGATCTCCCGCCCGTCGACGTGCGCCCCGACGTGATGGATCTGCGCGACCTCGCTGCGAGCATGCCGGCCGACCGCTACCTGTTCCCCTGCCGGGGCTCCGGCGTCGATGCTCCCGGTGCGATCGTCGACTTCCTCGACACGAGGCCGCCGCGGGCCGACTGGGTCCTCGTAGGCTGCGCCCGCTCGCGTCAGATCCACGAACACTTCTACGGCGACGTGCCTCCCTTCGTCGAGATGTGCCCGCGGGAGCGGGTCGGCGTCGTCGACGGGCCGACCCTCACGAAGTGCTGCATGCTGGAAGATCGCATCGAACACGACGGCTCGCTCGTCGTCGTGCCGTGGGGAGCGAGCCTCGAGGAGGTCCGGCTGGGGCTCGGCATCGTCTTGGGGGCTGCGGAGTCGGCGTGGGCGCCCGCCTGACGGAATCGGCCCTGTACGGGCACCTGTGGGCCACCGATGAGCTGCGGGCGATCTTCGACGAGCGGGAACGGCTCAGGTCGTGGCTGGAGATCCTGGCGACGCTCGCCGAGGCGCAGGCCGAGCTCTCCATCGTTCCGCTCGAGGCGGCCGAGGCCATCCGCGACGGGGCCTCGGTCGACGCGCTGGACCTCGAGTACGTGGCGGCCGAGACGGCCAGCACCGGGCATTCGACCCTCGGGTTGATCCACGGCCTCCGGCGGATCCTGCCGCCCGAGGCACGTGAATGGGTCTACTACGGCGGCACCGTGCAGGACCTGACCGACACCTGGACCGCCCTGGCGATGCGACGGGTGGGCGAGATCGCCCGCCGCGACCTGGGGGCGATCGAGGATGCCGCTCTCGACCTGGCCCGGCGCTACCGCGACACCCCGATGCTGGGCCGCACCCACGGCCAGGCCGGCTCGCCCATCACGTTCGGGCTGAAGGCGGCGACATGGGCGGACGAGGCACGTCGCCATCTCGACCGTCTCGACGAGGGCATCCCCCGGTGGTCGGTGGGCCAGCTCGCGGGCGCGGTCGGCAACCTCGCGTTCTTCGGCGACAGGGGGATCGAGCTGAGGCGGGTCTTCTGCGAGCGCCTGGGGCTCGGCGATCCCGGCGTGTCGTGGACCACCACACGCGACCGTCCGGCCGAGTTCACCGTGGTGCTCTCGATGATCGCGGGAACGTTGGGCCGCATCGGCAACGAGGTCGCCCAACTCCAGCGGTCCGAGATCGGCGAGGTGCGGGAGCCCGCCGGCGCGGCCAGCGTCGGCAGCATCACGATGCCCCACAAGCGCAACCCCGAGGTCGCCGAACACCTCGTGACCCTCGCACGGCTCGTGCGTGCCGAGGGCGGCGTCATGCTCGAGGGCATGGTCGCCGAGCACGAGCGCGACGGCCGGGCATGGAAGGCGGAATGGATCGCGCTTCCGGAGGCATGCTTGCTGACCGGCGCCGCGCTCTCGTTCGGGCGCCGGCTGCTCGAGGACCTCGAGGTCGACGAGGAGGCGATGCGCCGGAACCTCGAGGCCTCGCCGTTCTCCACCTCGGAGCGTGTGCTCATAGCGCTGTCGCCGGCGCTCGGCAAGCATCGCGCACAGGCACGACTCCAGGAGCTGCTCGAGCGAGCACGCCGAACCGGCACCACGCTCGAGGACGCGTTGCTCGCCGACGACGAGGTCCGGGCGCGGCTGCCCGAGGGGCTCGTGCCCTCGCTCGCACACCCGGATACCGGCGGTGCCGGCGCGATGGTCGACGAGGTGCTCACCCGAGCGGCGGCCGCGCGAGCGAGCCGGTCCGGGCAACGGATGTGAGGACCCTCCCGCGGATCCGGCTCGCGGCGCTGCCGACGCCGCTGGTGCGAGCGGAGCGGGCCGAAGCCGCCCTCGGATCGGGGCCGATCTGGGTCAAACGCGACGATCTGACGGGGTTCGCCCTCGCGGGGAACAAGGCGCGGAAGCTCGAGCTCCTCCTCGCCGACGCGCTCGAACGCGACCGCGACGTCGTGCTCACCGGCGGTGGTCCCGGTTCGAACCACTGTCAGGCGACCGCCGCCGCGGCACGGGTCGCCGGGCTGCCCTGCCACCTGATCATGTACGGGAACGAACCTGCTCGCGCTCCGGCGAACCTTCGACTGGCACGGGCGTTCGGGGCCGAGGTCTCGTTCACGGGCGATCCCGATCGGTCATCGGTCGACGCCGGGATCGAGGAGGCGGCTGCATCGCTCGCCGCCGCCGGCAGGCGCCCGGCGACGATCCCGCGGGGTGGCGCCTCGCCGCTCGGCGCGGTGGGATACGCGCTGGCCGCCGGCGAGCTCGCCGACCAGCTGGCAGCGGCGAACGTCGAACCCTCGGCTGTGGTCGTCGCCGCCGGCTCATCGGGCACGCAGGCAGGGCTCGTCGCGGGCTCGGCCGGCCGATCCCGTCGATGGCGGGTCGTCGGCGCCTCGGTGAGCCGACCCCAGGAGGAGTCCGCGCGCAGGGTGCTCGAGCTCGCGCGCGGCTGCGCCGAGCTGCTCGGCGTGCCGGGGGCGGAGCCGGGCGACGTCGAGGTCCGTGACGCGCGCGGACCCGGATACGGACGCCGGTCGCCTCAGGGAGCCGAGGCGGCCGAGCTGTTCGCTCGCACCGAAGGTCTGCTGTTGGACCGGGTGTTCACGGCGAAGGCGGCCGGGGTGCTGATCGACATGATCCGAGGCGGCGAGGACGGACCGATCGTCTTCGTGCACACCGGCGGAACGGCCACGATCCTGGACGAGGAGGCGGACGCATGACCGTGCCATCGAAGAGCGGGCCGTCGACCGAGGCACCGGCCCCCGAGCTCGTGGAGGCCGGATTCGCCCTCGAGGTGGCCGACGCGCCGCTGCTGCACGAGGGTTTGAACCTCGCCGACCTCGCCCACGTGCTGGTGCTGCACGAGCAAGGGCTGATGCCGGACGACGCGGCGTCCAGGCTCCTCGGCGTGCTGCTCGAAGTGTCCAGGACCCGCGCGGAGGACTTCCCCTACGAAGCCGAGTACGGCGACCCCTACAACTGCCGGGAACGGTACTTCGTCGAACGGATCGGCAACGACGCGGGGTGGCTCCACGCCGGCAGACCCCGGCGCGAGGCCGCCCGGATCGCCCTGCGGGTGAGCCTGCGGCGCCTCGTGCTCGGACTGATCGAGGACACGGCCGGCTTCGCCGACGCCGTCGCGACCACCTCCGAGCGGCACGCCGAGACCCTGATCCCCGATCAGACGTACCTGCAGCAGGCGCAGCCGTCGACGTTCGGGCACTACCTGTTGACGTTCGCATATCCGGCGCTCCGCGATGCCGTTCGCCTGCGCCACGGGTTGGAGTGGGTGAACCGCAGCCCCGGGGGCGCCGGGTGCGTGAACGGGAGCCGCTTATCGGTCTCACGCACCCGCGAGGCCGAGCTGATGGGGTTCGACGGGGTGATCGAGCACACCCGCGACGCGATGTGGCAGACCGACGGCCTGGTGCACCTGCTGGCCACGAGCGCGAGCCTGCTCACGAACATGAGCAAGCTCGCCGAGGACCTCGAGATCTGGGACAGCCAGGAGTTCGACTACGTCGACCTGGCCGGCGCGTACACCAGAGCGAGCGTGCTGATGCCGCAGAAGCGGAACCCGTACGCCCTCTCGATCGTGCGCGGATCGGCCGGCGTCGCGATCGGGCGGCTCTCCGGCTTCCTCTCGGTCGTGAAGACGCCGTCGGCGCGCAGCGACAACCTGATCTTCGCCTACGGCGAGGTGCCGC
>Ga0075311_1000083_pt1 | contig 14455 bp, 10 predicted proteins | sample MayberryNE_Catta_FD_120044 | JGI IMG/M metagenome (GOLD analysis project Ga0075311, IMG submission 120044) | Natural and restored wetland microbial communities from the San Francisco Bay, California, USA, that impact long-term carbon... | ecosystem: Environmental > Terrestrial > Soil > Wetlands ...
ACCTGCCGGCTGCGGAACTCTTTGACAAACAAACTGATGTGAGGATCCCGCATATAATTTGTTTCGAGGCGGCGGCGAATCTCTTCCCTGAGCGCTTTATCCGTCATTCCGCTGGCATTAATGACTCCCACGAACGGCAGAGCGATCGTGCCTTCACCTGTGACTCGCTGAGTGATAATCTTGATCTCTTCCATTCCGGGAACGCTGATCTCGATCACATCGCCCGGTCCGATCGGATAATCGCCGGCAAGACTTTCTCGCTTTCGTTGCTCCCACAGCCGGTTCAGACGCACGAGGTCGTTATTTTCCGGCGCGCGCGAAAGCCGCGGCATACGTTCGCTATCGATTGTTTGGGCAGGCGATGAATCCGCTGGCCGCGTAGCACTCGCGGAACAGCCGTTGAGAAGAAGAAAGCACAATACACCGAGGACAGGAAAAAGAGCCGACGGCTTCGTTGATGCTTCTACTGGGCGCCAAGTGTAAAAAGAAGCCAGCATTCAAAAGCGCAAATCCGGTCAAAGAAAGTGTAAATACGTTCTTCTTTTTTTTACTTCTTTTTTTTCGGTTTTGTGCGAATCGGTCTCGTTCTTTTTTTCTTAATTGGGTTTTAAGATTTAGCTTAATTTTAACATTAGGCTGGTAACCCCATTCAAACCGAAGCTATGCACAGACGAGGGAAAAGTGAGAACGCCGCCGTTCGAGGCGGGAGTACTGGTTCGGTACCGAAAACGCCCGTGCAGTTACGGCAAACACGGCCAAGGCTGAAAAGTTAAATAGCGAAATGAACAGCCGATGGAGGACGGCTCAGTCCACAGGTGAAACGTTTATGCCGTTGTTCGGGGGACTTTTCATGCTTCGAAGCAAACTGAGAAATTCCAACGCGGCAGGCGACAGAGGCTTCTTTTTGCTATAGACGATAAAACTGCTACACACTATTTTTGGCAAACCGGAAAACTTCAGAGGTTTAAGATAGCTCCTTCTAATATCTAATTGTACTAGATTGTGAAACAAAACCCCTATTCCCATTTTTCTACGAACTGCCGCTTTCACCGCATCAGGGAAGGCGCAGCGCAAAGCGACATTTACCATTAAACCTCGGGAATTGATCTCTTTGAGCATCTTTTCGGTTGCGTCCGTCCCATGTCTGACGATTAGAGGAGTGTGCGCAAGGTTTTCTACGTCTAAGTTTTTCTTTTTGGCTAATGTGTGTGTGGGATGAGCGAAAAACGTTAGATGGTCATCGGCAAACTGTTCCATATTAAGATCATAGGATTTAGAAGGATTGTGGATAATAGCAACGTCAACCTCCGATTGCCGCACGGATTTTTCAATAGTCGGTCTATCGGAAGTGATAAATCGCACTTCAATAGCCGGATGTGTTTTGCTGAAGACGGCTATGGCTCGGGGTAGGTATTTCACTGACGGATTATACGTACCACCAACGATCAACGTTTGATTCGCTACTTCTGACCGGGGATGCAATGTCTTTCGCAGAGTTTCTAGCTGGTTCAACACACCGCTTGCAGTCCCAAGGAAAGTCTGCCCGGCCTCGGTTAGTTCGATACCGTCTTTATTTTTCCTATACAGTTTGGTGCCGAATTCGTTCTCGAGAGATTTAAGCCGCTGACAAACCGACGATGCACTTACGTGCATCTCTCGGGCGGTTCTCCCAAGATTCTGATGCCTGGCAACGTTCACAAACAGTTCGATACGTTCAAGTAGCATAGACGACGGACTAAGAACCGTTCGACGTCGATATTAAACCGAGTAGCGTCAAGTTCACTTCCAATGGCCGAGGGATTTCCACTGAATTACCTGGCTGAGACCTCCAAAGGAGCCGAAGTGAAGAGATCGTTTGCGTCTTCTCGCGGAAAGACTGATCTCGGCTCTCACGCCGCTTAGTATCTATTATTCGGAATTACGTTTGAGTGATTTGGAGCTACGTTGTTATTTGGAGCAATTTTTAGGCCGAACAAAAGATCGCGTAAAGGCTCCGGTAAACTGAATCTTAATAGGACCAGTTACGCGTTCGAATTGGTATCACGGCTTTCTGGAATCAGCGGAGTTTCTGATGTGTTTTCGTAGGCTTTTGAACGTTTTCCATCTTTTTTCTGCTGTTAAAGCAGTCAGCTGAAGTGTGTCACCCTTGAAAGAAGCGCATGATTATCAACCCGTATGGATCATCCTTCTACCGTTGATGGTTTTTATCAGACGGTTAATTACAGATCTACATTCAAAATCCCGCTCAGCTCGGCTTCACAGTCCTCCGGCTGCAGCCTTTCCCGGGCGGCAGCACCTCGCTCAAGAAAAGAATTTCACGAGTATCATCGAACGTCTCGTGCACAGGTTCCGTCGGACCGCCTAGCACATCCAACGCGGCACGACTGAGGCCATGCCAGGTCCGGCTACGCTATCGATGAAACGCCGTGCCACTTAAAGTCTTTTTGGGTCCCGCGATCGAAAATGGAGAATCAGACCCCGCTCTGCCGGATCGCGCTGATGCGTTCGGCCGGCGTGGGATGAGAATAATGGTACGCCGAGTACCAGGGGTGCGGCGTCAGGTTCGAAAGGTTTTTTACCGTCAGATTAATCAATGCTTCTTCCATCGGCTTGCCGTCACCTAAAGTCAGCGCCGCGAAGCGGTCCGCTTCGTATTCGTGCTTTCGCGATAAGAGATTCATCACGGGCCCGAGATAAAACGTGACGGCTCCCGACAACAGGCTGAACAGAACTAAGGCGCCGTGGTGGCTCGGCGCTAAACCGAAAGCGGCATAGAGCGGCGCAAAATCCAGCAGTAAACTCAGCACATACAAGCCGACGAGCAAAAAAACCGTCTGGACGATCAGCATTCTTTGAATATGCTTCATTTTGTAATGGCCCATCTCATGTGCCAGCACCGCCAGTCCCTGTTCCATGCTCATCTGTTCGAGTAGCGTGTCGAACAGGACGATCCGCTTGGATTTACCGATACCCGTGAAATAGGCGTTCGAATGCGACGAGCGCTTGGAGCCATCCATGGAGAAAATCCCGCTGGTCTTAAAGCCCACCTGGTCGGCCAGAGCCAGGATACGCTCGCGGAATTCTCCTTCTTCGAGCGGCTCGAATTTATTGAACCACGGCGCGATGAAGGTTGGGAAAATGACGATCATCACCAATTGAAATGCGCTGATAAACACAAACGCCCAAACCCACCAAAGGCTGCCGGTCGCCTGCATCAGCCAGAGTATGACGAATAGAAAAGGAACGCCGATCAGCAAACCGAGCACCAGACCCTTGAGCTTGTCGGTAAGATAAAGCCCGAGGCTCGTCTTGTTGAAGCCGAACCTGGCCTCGAGAGCAAAAGTCGAATAAAGATCCGGCGGTAAACCCGCAACTGTGAAATAGACTGCCACGGCCAAACAGAAGATAATGCCCTGGCCGTAAACTCCCAGAGAAAACTGCTCTGCCAGTCGCCCGGCAAACTGATCGAGAAAAGCTAAGACACCGCCGAACAGGATCACCAGCGTGATCGCCCGGCCATAGATCTCAGACCAGCGCTGGAAGCGGCCTTTGGCGAGAGTGTACTCGACCGACTTGTCGTATTCGCCCGGGCTGAGCTTGCCGCGAAAGAACTCAGGAATATCCTGATCCACGCGCCGCGCCCTCACGTAACGCAGATTGAGTTCGTTGAGAACAAATTCGACGACAAACTCGAGGACGAAAAAAATCAGGAAGAGTGAAACGACCAGTTGTTCCATTTAGCAGGCCATCGAGATAGACGACTGGGCTTTGTTTTGCGCGATCGCCTAGCGCGATGCGTGGTCGTGGGCGTGGTCGGCTTGATTCACCTGTCCCGTTTCACGGACAATTTCACGATACAGACGCCTCACTTTCGAGATCTTTTTGAGTTGCCTGCAATCAGAATTTTTCGGCAAGCTGCTCGGAAAGGAATTAAACCGCTCAAGTCGCCGGTGACGCAGTGGCCGGAACGCTGGGGGTGCTATAAGCAAACAGCAACTGACCCTCGTTTTCATCGACTTCGACTTTGCCGCCGTTTTGCAGCTTCCCAAACAAAATCTCGTCTGCAAGAACGCGCTTGATTTCGTTCTGAATTAGCCGCGCCATAGGCCGCGCTCCAAAAGTCGGGTCGTAGCCGCGCTCGGCGAACCAGCGCCGAGCTCGCGGCGTGAGGTGCAGAAAAACCTTTCGGTCATTGAGCTGTTGATCGAGCTCAATGATGAACTTATCGACAACGCGCTCGATATTCTCCAGGGTAAGCGGGTTGAACGTGATCATCGCGTCGAGCCGGTTGCGAAATTCCGGGCTGAACATTTTCTCTACCGCTTCCTTACCCTTGCCGGCATTGGTGAGCGCGCCGAAGCCGAGCGGTGCGCCGCTCATCTCGCGCGCCCCGGCATTGGTGGTCATGATCAGAACGATGTTACGAAAGTCAGCCTTCTTGCCGTTGTTGTCGGTCAAGGTCGCGTGGTCCATCACCTGGAGCAATATATTGAACAGGTCCGGATGGGCCTTCTCGATTTCATCGAGCAGCAAAACCGCATAGGGGTTGCGGTTGATCGCATCGGTGAGCAACCCCCCCTGATCGAAGCCGACATAGCCCGGCGGGGCGCCGATCAGGCGCGACACCGTGTGTTTTTCCATGTATTCGCTCATATCGAAGCGCAGAAACTCGATACCCATGATTTTCGCCAGCTGTTTAGCCAGCTCGGTCTTGCCGACGCCGGTCGGTCCGGCGAAAAGAAAACAGCCGATCGGCTTTTCCGGATGGCCCAGACCCGAACGTGAGAGCTTGATCGTGCTCGCTAAGGTATCGATGGCCGCATCCTGGCCGAAGACGACGAGCTTTAAATCGCGATCGAGCGTTTGCAGCTGTTCTTTATCCGAGCTCGACACGCTGCGCGGCGGAATCTTGGCGATTTTGGCAACCATTTTCTCGATATCTTTGGGCCCGATCGATTTGCGCCGTTTTTCCTCAGGCTGGATCTTTACCGCCGCGCCGATCTCATCGATCACGTCGATCGCTTTGTCGGGCAAACGCCGGTCGTTGATATGCTTGGCCGACAGTTTGACGGCGGCGCGGATCGCGCCGGAACTATAATGCACGCCGTGGTGCTTTTCGTAATGCGGCTTTAAACCTTCGAGGATCTTGACGGCATCCTCCTGGCTCGGCTCGGATACTTCAATTTTCTGGAAGCGCCGCGCCAGCGCTCGATCTCTTTCAAAATAACTCTTGTAGTCGTGATAAGTGGTCGAGCCGATGCATTTTAATTCGCCGGAAGCGAGCGCCGGTTTGAGAATATTCGAAGCATCCATCGACCCGCCGCTGGTGGCGCCGGCGCCTACGATCGTGTGAATCTCGTCGATAAAAAGAATCGAGTTGGGATGTTTCTTAAGGCCGCTCAACACTCCTTTTAAACGCGCCTCGAAATCGCCGCGAAATTTGGTGCCGGCCAGTAGGGCGCCCATGTCGAGCGCATAAATGACCGCGTCCTTGAGCGCGTCGGGCACATCGCCGTCATGGATCTTCATCGCCAAACCTTCGGCGATCGCGGTCTTGCCGACCCCCGGGTCGCCAACGTAGATCGGATTGTTTTTGCGCCGCCGGCAGAGCACGTGAATCGTGCGCTCGATCTCGTCAGCGCGGCCGATCAAAGGATCGATTCGTCCCTGCGCCGACTTCTCGACCAGATTGACGGTAAAAGCTTCCAAGGGATTGACCCGCCGTTTGGGCCGTTCATCGCCCTCGTCATTGTCTTCCTCGGATGGAGGCTCCTGCGGCTCATCGCTAGCGATCTTGGAGACGCCATGGGACACATAGTTCACCAAATCGAAGCGCGTGATGCCCTGTTCTTGCAGCAAAAACACCGCATAGGAGTCCGGCTCGCGGTACATGGCAATCAGCAGATTGCCGCCGTTGATCTCTTTACGCTCGGCCGACTGGGCGTGAATTACCGCGCGCTGCAGCACCCGATGAAAGCTCAATGTCTGCTGCGGTTCCTGATTCCATCCCTGTGGCAGGGTTTCCATTTGGCCGGTGAAATATTCTTCCAGTGATTTACGCAGTCGTTCGATGTCGCCGCCGCACGCGATGATCGCCGCTTTGCCGTCCTTATCGCGCAGCAACGCGAACAGAAGATGCTCGAGACTGACGTACTCATGGCGCCGCGTCTTGGCTTCGTTCAAGGCGAAATTCAGGGTCGCTTCGAGTTCTTTGGTAATCATCCTAAGCCTCTTCCATCGTGCATTTCAGCGGATACTCATGCTGGCGCGCCAGGTTCTCGACCAAGGTGACCTTGGTTTCGGCGACCTCATAACTGTATACGCCGGCCACGCCGATGCCCTTCTTGTGTACATGAAGCATGATTTGGACCGCTTCGGTTTGTTCTTTGTGAAAAACGTACTGCAGAACCTGCACGACAAATTCCTTCGTCGTATAATCGTCGTTATGCAGCAAGACCTTATAAAGCGGCGGGCGTTTGACCTTCTTTTTGGTCTCGGTGACCAACTCGTGTTCATGTTCGGTTTCCCTGCGGCTCATGGTCGATTCGCCTCGCCTGAAACTTGATCCAAATCTAACACGGCCGCGTACCGGGTCGCAATATTGTCGCGCCGCTAGGTGACAGTCGCGCAACTTGTATTGAATGGCGATGCGGGTGTTATAATACAGACTGGATCGGCAGGCACCGCATCAGCGGCGGCATCAGATCCATCACGAGGAGGAGGCGCGCCTATGCTTTCGAACAAAGTCAGCGAGATCATGACGACCAATCTCACCATGGCGCCCGCCTCGGCGAGTATTTTTCAAGTGATGGAAATCATGGTCGCCGAAGACGTCGGCCGCATTATTGTGACCGATGACGGCGTGCCGATCGGCATCTTTACCGAAAAGGACGTTTTGAAACGGGTCGTCAACGCCGGCATCGACGCGCGCAAGACCGACATCAAAAGCGTGATGACCACGCCGGTCCGTGCCGTGCGTGAGGAGACGCACATCATCGACGCTTTCGGTAAGATGTATCGTGGCAAATTTCGCCATCTCCTGGTACGCGGCCGGCGCGGGAAGATCATCGGCATCGTCTCCATGCGGCGGATTCTGAATATCGCGGTGGAGCTCGGCCAGGGCCTGAGCGAAACTCGAACCTTGGGCGACATCGCCGCCGCGGCCATCGAGACGGTCGTTCAAACCGCAACGGTTCATCAAGCCATCGAGCTCATGGATAAAAAGAATGTCACCGCGGTGGTGGTGACCGCCGCGGGCAAACCGGCCGGCATCTTTACCGAACGCGACGTGCTCAAGCGGGTGGCGGCCAAGGAAATCGCTGTTGAGCGAACGACCGTGCAGCAGGTGATGACGGCGCCGATCATTACCATGCCGCAAACGGCACTCGTCGGCGACGTGCTCGCGGAGATGTACCGTCGCGACATCCGCAATATGCCGGTCCGCAATGATAGCGGCGATCTCGTCGGGCTCGTTTCGATGCCCGAGATTCTCCAATACGCGCGCGCTTTTAACGTCGACGAGCAGGTCCGCAAGACGTGGAAAGAAGTCGCCGAGTATCTCGACACGGAAGATCAATATACCCCGGGCTAGGAGTTCTAAACAATTGTCTTTCCGGCGATATGTGATAGAATTCGCGAGTCGCTAAAGAGCTGCAGGAGGTCTTATTTTGGACACACCGCTAATCAACGACCTTAACATCTGCGTCGCCACCGAAAATGGTTCCGGAAGCGCGTCGTCGAACAATATTCTTTTCAAGGCGATCTTCAAGATGGGGATTCCCTGCTCGTCGAAGAATATGTTTCCCTCGAATATTCAGGGGTTGCCGACCTGGTACCAGATCCGCGCCTCGGCCGACGGCTATCTGAGTCGAAAAGACGTAATCGACGTGATGGTGATGTTCAATGAAGCGACCGCCGCCAAGGATATCTACCGTGTGCGCGACGGCGGCGTGATTCTTTACGACGATTCCACGCCGCTGGCGTCAAACTTGAAGCGCGACGGTGTCCAGTACATCGGGTTTCCCGCCAACAAGCTGGTCGCAAAGCTCGTGCCCGCCTCACCGCTACGTGCCAAGCAGCGTAACATGGTCTATGTCGGTGCGCTGGCTTATCTCTTCGGCATCGATATGTCAGTGATCAAGGCCGTGCTCGAAGACACTTTTGGTAAAAAGCCCGCGGTGATCGAATCCAACTTAATCTGCATCGATGCCGGCTATCAGTACTGCAAAGAACAGAATTTCAAGCAAAGTATCGCTCGTCTGGAGACGATCCCGAACGGCAATAAAGGTAAGATCATCACCGAAGGCAACACCGCAGCAGCCCTGGGCGCGATTTACGGCGGCGCATCGGTTATCTGCTGGTACCCGATCACGCCTTCAAGCTCGCTCGCCGAAGCAATGGAGTATTACCTGCCGCGCTTGCGCCAACCCAAGGACGGCAAGAAAATGTACGCGATCGTTCAGGCCGAGGACGAGATTGCTTCCGCCGGTATGGTGGTCGGCGCCGGCTGGGCCGGGGCGCGCGCTATGACTTCCACTTCCGGGCCCGGAGTCTCGCTCATGAACGAGACCATCGGACTGGCCTACTACGCGGAAATTCCCAGCGTTTTTTTCATCATTCAGCGCGGGGGTCCGTCGACCGGGCTGCCGACTAGAACCCAGCAAGCCGACATCTCGCTCATGTACGGCGCCTCCCACGGCGATACCCGGCATATTCTTTTGATTCCCCACGACATGAACTCATGTTTTGATCTGGCGCGCCGGAGTTTCGACGTCGCGGACCGGTTCCAAACGCCGGTGTTCGTCGCCATGGACCTCGATCTCGGTATGAACCTGTGGCCTTCCGAGCCGCTTAAATTGAACCAGGAACCGTACGACCTCGGCAAACGGCTAAACGCCCAGGATCTCGAAGAATGGACCAAAGCCGGAAAAAAATTCCGCCGCTATTTCGATCAAGACGGCGACGGAATTCCGTACCGAACCGTGCCCGGGAATCAAAACCGCATGGCGTCCTACTTTACCCGCGGTTCGGGTCACGACGCTGACGCCAGGTACTCGGAAGACGAGCACGATTACAAATATATTCTTGACCGCCTGCGGAAGAAGTTCGAAACGGCGCGCAAGTTTGTGCCGAAGCCGATTGTCGAAAAGGAACGAGGCGTAAAGACCGGCATTATCTGCTATGGCTCGAGTTATGAGCCGGTGCGCGAAGCGCGCGACCGTTTGAAGGCGCGCGGACTGAAAACCAACCATTTGCTGATCCGCGCCTTACCCTTGACGAGTGAGGTGAGAGACTTCTTGGCCGAGCACGATACCATTTATCTGGTCGAGCAAAACCGCGACGGGCAGATGGCCGCAATTATCAAAGACGAATATCCCGAATTCGGCACCAAGATCGTCAGCGTGTTGATCTATAACGGTCTACCGGCCACGCCGCTCGAAGTCGTCAATCAAATTTTTGCCGCAAGCCAGTCGGCAAAAACAGCCTAAGGACAGGATAACCCAAATGGCAGAAGCAAAACTCAATCGACTCAATTTAACTGAAAAGGACTATGACGGCGCGCCCTCGACCATGTGCCGCGGCTGTGGCCATGACGCGATCTCGGCTTCCGTGCAGCGCGCTTTCTTCGAAAACAGCATCGATCCGCGCAAAGTCGTCAAACTGAGCGGCATCGGCTGTTCATCGAAAACACCGGCGTATTTTTTGAGCCAGTCGTTCGGCTTCAATGCCGTCCACGGCAGAATGTCGGCGGTCGCCACCGGCGCCAACCTGGCCAATCACACATTGCTGCCGATCGGCGTTTCCGGCGACGGCGATACCTCGGCGATCGGCCTGGGCAATTTTTGCCACATGATGCGCCGTAACATCAACATCACCTACATCATCGAGAACAATGGCGTATACGGCTTGACCAAAGGCCAGTTTTCCGCCACCGCGGACGTGGGTTCGATCATGAAAGGCGGCAAAGTGAACGACATCCCCGCCATCGATTTGGCGGAACTTGCCATCACCCTCGGCGCTACCTACGTGGCCCGGAGTTTTTCCGGCGACCGCAAGCAGCTTGCGCCGCTGGTGCAAGGCGCGCTCTCGCACCGGGGCAGCGCCATCTTGGATGTCATCAGCCCGTGCGTGACGTTCAATAACCACGAAGGCTCGACCAAGAGCTTGAAATACGTCAAGGGGCATCTGGATCCGATCCATGATCTGGATTTCATCCCGCCCTACGAAAATATCGAAGCGGATTATGACGAGGGCACCGATCATCAAGTCGAGTTGCACGACGGCTCGCGCATTATCTTGCACAAGCTCGGCAAAGACTATGATCCGACGAACAAAGCCGACGCGATCCAGGCGATCCACGCCTCGATCGCCGAGGGAAAATTCTTAACCGGGTTGATCTACTACAATCCGAACCGCAAGGAGTTTGCCGAAGAACTGACCCTGTGCGATATTCCATTATCAGAATTGACACAGGGTGACCTCCAACCGCCAGCCGAAGCGCTGGAAAGAATCAATGTCGAAATGATGAAATAGGCTGATTCAAGCCGAAATGCCAAAGACCTGGCAGGAAAATCCTGTCAGGTCTTTTTTTTGGCGGTGCGGCGAGCTCAAACCGGGATTGCGCATCCAAAAAGCGAGGGCCGAACCGGCACTCACTTCCCTTTCCACTGCTTCATTCGGGTTAAAGTCCGGCCGCTTGTTTGCTCGGCAGATCGCGCCAGGTCTCGATAATTTCATTCGATGACGCGACCAGCCCGAAATGCCGCCGCATGTTATCGAGCGTGCCGAGATGTAACTTCGCTTCGTAGGCCGCCGAGCAGTCGTCGATCATCGTGACATAGTAATCGAACATGTAGGCGTCGCGCGCCGTCGTTTCGACGCAAACATTGGTCGCAACGCCGCACACCAGCACGCTCTGGATGTTGCGTGCCTTGAGCACCGTGTTGAGATCGGTGTTGATAAAGGCACTGTAGCGGTGCTTCACCACGACTCGCTCCGTCGGCAGCGGTGCAATTCCTTTGTAGAATTCCGCTCCCCAGGTGCCCTCGCGGCAAGTGCTCAGCCCGCCTCGCTGCGATGTGCGGTAAATCCACGAGGGCGTATCCGTCCACTCGCTATGAGTCGTCCGGATATAGACAACCGTCAGACCTACCCGACGAGCTTCGTCGATCAGGCGCAGCAGGGGAGGCATGATCGCGAGCGCGGCGCTCACGTCTTCGCCGCGCTTGCCGGCGCTGCCATCCGGACTGACGAAATCGTTCTGTACATCGACCACCACCAGCGCCGCATATTTAGGATCACAACGTTCTTTTAAGCTTTTTAGTACGTCCACCGATGACCTCCATCCTGTTTCGCGCAAGTTTTTTGTGGCTGAGTCGATATTGGCACCTGATATCCGGTCTTAATGATCGTGCTTTTTTTGCAAGCCGCCATGACCCATCGCCATGATGTCCGCCCGCGTGATCTTTTCTCCCGCAAGCAAGCGCGGCAACAACGCATCGAAGGCGGTAAACGGATCGTGCAGCACACAGCCCGAAAGCCCCAGGACGGGAATCTCACCCAGATAGGCCATGACAAACATCGAGCCGGGCAATACGGGAAAGCCGTGAGTTTCCACTTTCGCGCCGCTGCGACGGATGCCTTCCGGCGTTTTGTCGTCGGGGTCTACCGACATGCCGCCGCTGACGAGAATAAGGTCGGCGCCGGCCTGCTTCGCGCTGTTGATATCGCCGGCGATCACATCGGAATCATCGGGCGCCAGCTTGACCGATTCGATCGTCGATCCGAGCTCGGCAACTTTTCGCGTCACGATCGGGCCAAAACCGTCCTTGATTCGGCCGCTAAAAACTTCACTGCCGGTCACGACCAAGTGCACCTTCTTCGGCGACATCGGCAAAAGGGTGACGATGGGTTTTTCCTTGCACAACGCCTCGGCTTTCCGAATTAACTCTTCTTTAACCACCACCGGGATCGTTCTTGTGCCGGCGACCACCGTGCCCTCTTCCACGTAGCGATCGCCCGGCAAGGTGGCTAACATGAGATCGCCCAAGCAATTGAAGCGATAGAGCAGCTCGGTATCGACCTTGAGCAAGCCGGGAATCTGCGCGACCAAATTAATTCGGCCTTCGCTGGGATCTGTCAATTTTAGGTTCGGGCCGGCGGCAGCCTGAGCAAGCCGACGCGCGGCGTCTTCCTCGTGCAATTCGTCTTTTTCTAGGTCGATGACATAAAGATGTCGTTTGCCGACGTCGAGAAGTTTGGATATATCCTCTCGGCGCACGATATGGCCGCGGCGAAACGCTGGCCCTTTGTGCTTGCCGGGCACAATCTCGGTAATATCATGGGCCAAGGGCAAACCTACCGCTTCTTCCACGGGGATGACTTTAAGCATTCGCTCGCATTCCTATTGGGTTAGATCTATCAATCAATATATTCTCACCACGCTGGCTTTGTCCAGGATCGTAATTCGAGTCGGTCGTCGGATGCGGCGCCGGACCGGACTAAGGGCGGGCGAGCGCGCCGCGAGTTTAGACAAACCCCGTCCGATTCGGTAGTCTCTGGTCAATCTGTGAGTGATGGGACCGATTATTAGGAGCAAACGTGCCTAACATAGGTTTTGAAATCGTCGCAATATTTCTACTTCTGATCGCTAACGGCATCTTCGCGATGTCGGAAATCGCCGTGGTCACCTCCCGCAAGTCGCGCCTACAGGAGTTGGCGAATCAGGGGTTAGCCAGAGCGCGGGCGGCGTTGGAGCTGGCGAAAAACCCTAACCCTTTCCTCTCGACGGTGCAAATCGGCATCACCCTGGTCGGCATCCTCGCCGGAGCCTTCGGGGGCGGCACCGTCACCGAGTGGCTGGCCGCGCAGTTGAATGCCGTCCCCGTCCTCGCGCCCTACAGCCGATCGCTCGCTCTCGGTGCCGTTGTGCTCACTATCACCTACTGCTCGGTCATCATCGGGGAGCTGGTGCCCAAACGTCTCGCTTTGGGGCATCCCGAGCCGATCGCCATGTTTATGGCGCCGCCGATGCGCTTGCTGCTAAAGCTCTTCGCTCCAGTAGTCGATCTCTTGGGCGCCTCTACCGACCTGGTGTTTCGGCTCTTCGGCAAGCGCTTCGAGGAACAGTCGTCCGTAACCGAAGAAGAGATTCGAACTCTGATTCGACAAGGCACGGAGGCGGGAGTCTTCGAGGAAACAGAGCAGGATATGGTTGAAGCGGTGTTTCACCTTGGCGATATGAGCGCGCGCGGTCTAATGACCCCGCGAACGCAAATTATTTGGCTCGATGTCAATGACACGATCGATCAGATTCGCGCTAAGCTAACCGATAGCGGCCATTCGCGCTTCCCGGTCTGCGAGAAAAGCTTGGACGATGTCGTTGGCGTCGTTCAAGCAAAAGACATCCTGGCCAGTCTTCTTCTGGGCAAGGGTGTCGATCTTAGGGCAACCGTGCAGCAGGCCGCGTTCGTGCCAAGGAGCATGACCGCCCTGCAGGTGCTCGATAACATCAAAAAGTCGGGTAGTCATATCGTCTTGGTGGTCGACGAGTACGGCGGCATTGAAGGCCTGCTGACGCACCATGATCTGTTGGAGGCGATCGCCGGCGATATGCCGCTGGGTAAAATGCCGGCCCAGCCCAAAGCCGTTCAACGTAAGGACGGCTCTTGGCTGCTCGATGGTATGATGTCCGTCGACGAGTTTAAGGACGTTTTTCAGCTGGAAAATTTACCGGGCGAAAAGCGCGACACCTTCCAGACCTTGGGCGGTTTTCTTTTTACCCAAATGGGACGAGTTCCAGCCGTATCCGAACAGTATGAATGGAATCATTTGCGCTTCGAAATCGTCGACATGGACGGCAAGCGCATTGACAAGGTCCTCGTGACGTCGGTCGAAAAATCACCCGCGCCAGACTAATTCATGGGGGGCAAAGAACTATCCCAGACTAGAGCTAGTGTAGTGACTCTTAAATGAAGGCATTTATTGTTCGAGATAACAAAGCGGAAATTCTCGAACAAGGGAATAGACTCGCGCCAAGACGCAAAGCACGCCAAGTTCGGAGGGAAGAGTGAATTATCTTGCAACAATTATTGGCCCTTATTCTCCGACCTTTGCGGCCTTGGCGCCTTTGCGCGAGATATTCCGAGTTTCAGTTGCGACTCTGCCGCGTCGGGATCTTCGTGATGGTTATACACCGGATAAAGTAACAAGAGCGTGAGACACTACACTAGATCATGCACGCTTGATGTGGCGCCGGCGCGAGCGGTTACGCGCCGCGCCCCGGACCTCGGCTTGGTTAACCTATCATTCCGCTATAGATCGCCGCTCCGATCGCATAGGCCAGAGTCCCGCCAACCGTTGTCCAAACCACAAGCTTTAACCAAATAGGAAAATCTTCCATGACAGTTTCCTTCCCATAGGTTTGGCTCAAGCCAAACCAGTTTCGTAAGTATTG
>Ga0075311_1000084_pt1 | contig 14336 bp, 17 predicted proteins | sample MayberryNE_Catta_FD_120044 | JGI IMG/M metagenome (GOLD analysis project Ga0075311, IMG submission 120044) | Natural and restored wetland microbial communities from the San Francisco Bay, California, USA, that impact long-term carbon... | ecosystem: Environmental > Terrestrial > Soil > Wetlands ...
AGATGTGGTGGCTCGAGCAGGCTCGCTGCATCGAGGAGGACCCGGAGCTGTTCTTCCCCATCGGCAGCGCGGCCCCGGCGGCCGAGCAGACGGCCAGGGCGGTCGAGGTCTGCCACCGGTGCCCGGTTCGGGCGGAATGCCTGGTCTGGGCGCTCGACACCTGCCAGGACGCGGGCGTGTGGGGCGGCCTCGGCGAGGAGGAACGTCGCGAGATCCGCCGTGCCCGACGGCGCGAGGCAGCTGCCACCGTCGTCACGGACGATCTCGCGGTCGTCGGCTGAGCCCGGCCGCTCACGCCTGGCTCGCCGGACACAACGGCTCCACGGGGCACTCCGTACACAGCGGCTTCCTCGCCCGGCAGATCGCCCGTCCGTGATCGATCAGCTGGTAGCTGAACGAGAACCACTTCTTCTTCGGGACCAGGCGCATCAGGTCCTGTTCGATCTTGTCGGGGTCCGACTGCTGGCTGAACCCGAGCCGGTTCGCGAGCCGGCGCACGTGCGTGTCGACGGCGATGCCTTCCACCTTCCCGAAGGAGTTGCCGAGCACGATGTTCGCGGTCTTGCGCGCGACGCCCCGCAGGGTGATCAGATCCTCCATCGTGTCGGGGACCTTCCCCCCGTACGCGTCGACGATCCGTTGGCACGCGGCGCGGATCGACGCCGCCTTCTGGTTGAAGAATCCGGTCGGGCGGATGTCCTGCTTCAGCTCGTCCTCGGGCACCGCCAGGTAGTCCGCCGCGGTGCGGTACTTCCGGAAGAGCATCGCCGTGACCTCGTTCACCTTCTCATCGGTGCACTGGGCCGAGAGGATCGTCGCGATCAGGCACTCCAGCGGGTTGCTGAAGTTGAGGGCCACGCGTGCACCGGGATAGGCGCGCTCGAGGCCCCGGACGATCGCCGGAGCGCGAGCCTCGATCGGGGACGTGCGGGTGATCCGGGAAGCCATGCGGGAACCCTACGGGAGCCCGTGCTCCTCGCCCACGAGCCCTCAGACGCCGATCGTCAGCGGGAGCTCGAACCGGACGCCGTCCCTGTGGTGGACGAACGAACCGTCGACGCGGACGTGCACCGAGCCGCGGCCGCTCACCCGCCAGCCTCGACCGTCGCCCAGCATCGCGGTGTCCTCGTCGATGCCGACGAACACGTCGCCGGGGGCGACGGACGCGACGATCGATCGAGACGCGCCCGGCACCCACGTGTCGACGATGTCCCAGTGGGGGCCGAACACGGTGCGGCGCACGAGGCCCAGCCCCGGCTTGAAGATCGAGTCCAGGTCGTCGCTGTCGCTGTCGAAGGTGGTCTCCGTGAGGCAGGCGACCCCGGCGCTGCATCCCGCATATCCCATGCCCCGAGCGAGTCCGCCGACCACAGCCGCCCACACGACCGTGTCCCGCAACACATCGGCGAGATGGGACGGGTTCCCGCCGGAGAGGTAGACGATCGACGCGCCGTCGAGGCGCTCCGCCAGGTCGGCGCGCCCGGCGTCCTCGCGCGAGCGGACCGGCAGCACCTCGGCCGGCACCCCGAGCGCCGCGAAGTGCTCGAGCCCCCTGGCTCCCCATCCGTCGAAGACGTCGTCGCCCTCGAGCGACGACGCGGTGGGCAGGATCACCACCCTGCCGTCGCCGGTGGACGTCTCGAGCAGGAATCGGTCCGCGACCTCGGACCAAGGCTCGAACTCCCCCGAGCCGAGCAACGCCCACGACGTCATCGCAGCTCCCCGGGACGGAGCTCCCCGTCGAGCATGCGCCCCGTCTCGGCGGCGATCTGCAGGAGCGCTTCGACGTCGCCGGCCTCCGTGCGGTAGTTGACGATGCACGACCGAAGGCAGAACCGGCCCTCGAGCACGGCGTTCGAGCAGAACGCTCGGCCGCCGAGCTGGATCTCGGTCATGATCCGCTGGTTCAGCTCATCGAGGTACTCCTCACGGCCTCTCCCGCCGGACAGCCCCTCGGGCACGTATCGGAAGCACGTGATCGACAGCCCCACCGGCGTCATGAGCTCGAAGTCGTCGCGCTCGTCCACCAGCTCGCCCAGGTACCGAGCGAGCGCCGCGTCGTGCGAGATGCGTCGGGCATAGGCGTCGCGCCCGTGCGCGAGCAGCGAGACCCAGATCCGGAGCGCCCAGAAGCCGCGGCTGAAGTTCGGCGAGTGGCGCCCGAGATCGATGCCCCAGTCGGTGTGCTCCTCGTCCTTGATGATGTACGAGACGTACTCGGGGTCGAACGACCGGCGCATCTCGTCCATGTCGCGGACGAGCACGCATCCGCCGGGCAGCGGGGTGTACAGCCACTTGTGCGGATCGAACGCGATCGAATCGGCCCGGTCGATGCCCGTGAACAGCGGCCGGAGGTCGTCGGCGAGCACGGCGGGACCGCCGTAGGCGGCGTCCACGTGCAGCCACAGCCCCTCGTCGCGACACACATCGGCGATCTCCGCTAGGTCGTCGATGGCGCCGGTCGAGACGGTGCCGGCGTTCGCGACGACCGCGACGGGGCGGACACCGCCGTTCCGGTCGAGCCGCACGGCCTCCCGGAGCTCGTCCACGCGCATCCGGAACGATCCGTCGACCGGCACGTGTCGAACGGTGCCGGCGCCCACGCCCAGCATGTCCAACCCCCGATCCGAGACCACATGCGTCTCCGTCGACAGGTAGAAGCCGAGCGGCGGTCCCGCCGAGACCCCGTCGGCTCGCACGTCCCACCCCGCGCGCACATCCCTCGCGATCTTCAACGCGATCATGTTGGCCATGGCGCCACCCGAGGTGAGGGCGCCCCCAGAGCCCTGCGGCATGCCGAACATCTCGCACGCGAACCACCGCGTGAGCTCCATCTCGATCTCGGTCGCCGAGGGACCCAGGCGCCACCCGCCCGGATTCATGTTGATCCCCGAGGCCAGCAGGTCGGCCGCGGCGCCGGGCACGGTTCCGGCGCCTGAGACGTAGGCGTAGAACCGAGGGTGACCTGGGAACGCCGAGTGCTCGAACGTCATGCGCCGCAGGTAGCCGATCAGCTCGTCCTGAGCCATCGGCTCGCGAGGCACGTCGATCGCGACTCCGCGCCGCACGTCGCCGGCACCCTCGTCGACGATCACGGGCAGCGACGGCAGCTTCGCGAGCAGTTCCTCGTAGATGTCGGCAACCCCGTCGACGAACGCCCGCGCCCGAGCGGGCTCCCAGTCGAGGTCGCGGACCGGCTCGGGCCGCTCGGCCATCAGGCGCGCTTCTCCGCCTCGAGTCGGAAGTACTCGACGGCCATCCATTCCCGCATGCGATCGCCGAAGACCGTGAGCAGACCTTCCACCTGGCTCTCGTGCGCCTGGATCGCGCGGAACTTCAGATCGAGCACGTCGTCGGGCAGGGTGAGCTCGATCGCGACGTCTTCGGAAGCGACCACCGGCGGGGTGCCGGGCAGGAAGATGTCGAACGGCTCGAGCATCGGCAGCCATGTCTCGGCCCAGGTCTGGGTCGTAGTGGCGTGGAACAGCCGGGCGCCCGGCTTCGCGGCCTCCTCGAACGCCGCCCCGACCCAGGCGGACACGCTCTTGTGTCCCTCGTGACCGGTCATGCCGTCGGGCCCGAACGTGAGCACGGTGTCGGGTTGCACCTCGCGCACGATCTCGAGCACCTGCGACGCGCCCGATCCGTCGAGCGGCGTCTGCATGTCGACGTCGACCAGCCCCTCGAGGAACCGATGCTCCGCGACGCCCAGGATGTCCAGGCTCCGGCGCATCTCGGCGGAGCGGACGTCGGCCATCGTCGCCGGCGGCCAGCGTTCCTCGTCCATCGAGCCACCCTCTCCCCGCGTGGCGGTGACGTCGACCACCCGGCGCCCCGCGCCGGCCGCCACGGCCATCAGGCCCGAGGAGAGGTAGATGTCGTCGTCGGGGTGCGCCCAGACCCCGAGGATCGTGCCCAGGTCCTGCATCGTCGCGTCAGGATACGGCTGGCGGTTCCTCGAGGAGCGCGCGGATCCGGTGCTCGAGCGCGGGAGGGACGGCGTCGCCCGTGCACTTCGAACGGACCATGATCTTCACGTGGCGCCGGAACTCGGCTCGCTCCATGCACGGGTTGCAGTCGGAGAGGTGCACGGAGATCTTCTCCTGAACGGAGACGTCGGCCTCGCCGTCGAGGAACGATCCGATCTCTCGGAGCGTCTCTTCGCAGTTCGGCTCGCAGTCAGGCGTCGTCATCGTCGACCAGTCCTCGTTCCTTCGCCGTGTCCCACAACGCCTTCTGCAGAGCTTTCCTTCCCCGATGCAGCCGCGACATCACGGTTCCTATCGGTGTCTCCATGATCTCGGCGATCTCCTTGTAGCTGAACCCTTCCACGTCGGCCAACAGCACCGGCAGGCGGAAGTTCTCCGGGAGCGACTCGAGCGCTCCCTTCACGGCCTCGTCGGGGATGCGATCGAGGACCTCGGTCTCGGCGGAGAGCTCGACGTTGCGCCCGCCGAGGCGGTCGTACAGGTACCACTCGTCGATGTCGTCGGGACCCTCGACGGTCTGCGGTTCGCGCTGCCTCTTGCGGTAGGTGTTGATGTAGCTGTTCGTGAGGATCCGGTAGAGCCAGGCCTTCAGGTTCGTGCCTTCTTCGAAGCCCGCGAACCCGCGGTAGGCACGCAGATAGGTGTCCTGCACGACATCCTCGGCGTCTGCAGGATTCCGCGTCATGCGCATGGCGGCCGCATACAGGCTGGGCAGCAACGGCAACACGTCGCGCTCGAAGCGCTCACGCAGTGCTGGATCTTCGGCGGCGGCGGTCTGGGCCATCGGCGGCAGTATCGCGCATCCAGTCGGGAGTCGACGGTGCCGAAGAGGTGTGTGGAGGAACCGTGGCGCTCGGCACCCTTCGGTCGAGGAGCCTGGCATATCTCGGCGACGATGGGAGGATAGAGACACGATGCCGGACGACGACGACCGAAACCCCTTCTCGCGCCGCGGCGGCGACGGCGGCCCCCCCTCGCCGAGGCCGCGCTTCGCACCGTGGCTGATCGTGCCGATCCTGCTGGTCGCGCTGCTGGTCTTCAACAACCTGCTCTCCAACACCCAGCGGGAGTCGATCACCTACAACGAGTTCATCTCGGCGGTCGAGGAAGACCGCCTCGACCCCGAGACGACGGTGAAGATCTCGGACTCGTCGATCACCGGGGCCATCTCGAGCGGGGACGAGGTGCAGCAGTTCTCGACCACGCTCGCGCCGAACTTCCAGACCCAGGACCTGGCGACGTTCCTGCAGGAGAACGACGTCACCTTCGAGTTCGAGCAGCCCAGCGTGTTCCTCTCGCTGCTGATCAACATCCTGCCGTTCGCGTTGATCATGATCGGCATCTACTGGTTCGTGTTCCGTCGCATGGGCGCGGGAGCGTCCGGCGCGCTGAACATGGGCAAGAACAAGGTCAAGATCTACGACCGCAAGGAGATGAAGACGACGTTCGCCGACGTCGCCGGCGTCGACGAGGCCAAGGACGAGCTCCGCGAGATCGTCGAGTTCCTCTCGAACCCGAAGAAGTATCAGCGACTGGGGGGCCGCATCCCCAAGGGCGTGCTGCTGCTCGGCCCACCGGGCTGCGGGAAGACCCTGCTCGCCCGCGCGGTGGCAGGCGAGGCGAACGTGCCCTTCTTCTTCATGAGCGGCTCGGAATTCGTCGAGATGTTCGTCGGCCTCGGTGCCGCACGCGTCCGCGAGCTGTTCCAGCAGGCGAAGGAGAAGGCGCCGGCGCTGGTGTTCCTCGACGAGATCGACACGATCGGCAAGGGCCGCGGCGGCGTGAGCGGCGCCGGCCTGGGCGCGCACGACGAGCGCGAGCAGACGCTGAACCAGCTACTGGTCGAGATGGATGGCTTCGACGCGTCGAAGGGCGTGATCATCATGGCCGCCACGAACCGGCCCGACGTGCTCGACCCCGCGCTCGTGCGGCCCGGACGGTTCGACAGGCAGGTGGTCGTCGACCGGCCCGACCTGAAGGGCCGCGAGGAGATCCTGCGCGTGCACGCACGCGGCGTGGCGCTCTCCCCCACCGTCGAGATGCGCACGATCGCGGCCCGCACGCCCGGGTTCACCGGGGCCGACCTCGAGAACGTCGTGAACGAGGCCGCGCTGCTCGCCGCGCGCCGCGAGAAGAACGCGGTCACGATGGACGAGCTCGAGGAGGCGATCGACCGGGCGTCGATGGGCCTCGAGCGCAAGTCGCGCGTGATGAGCGAGAAGGAGAAGGCACGCGTGGCCTCGCACGAGATGGGCCACGCCCTCGTCGCGCACTACTCCGAGAACATCGACCCGGTGCACCGCATCACGATCATCCCTCGCGGCACGGCCGCGCTCGGCCTCACGATGACCCGGCCGCTCGAGGACCGATTCCTCGCGACGGAGCCGGAGCTGCACGACACCCTCGCCTACGCGATGGGCGGGCGCGTGGCCGAGGAGCTCGTCTACGGCGAGATCTCGACCGGCGCACAGAACGACCTCGAGAAGGCCACCCAGATCGCTCGCGCGATGGTCTCCCAGTACGGCATGAGCGACAAGGTCGGCCCGCTCTCGCTCGGCCAGGACGACCCCAACGCGTTCTTCACGGGACCCAAGATCTCCGGCGCCACCGCCGAGAAGATCGACGAGGAGGTCAACCGCCTGCTGAACGACGCGCACGATCAGGCGGAACGCATCCTGACCGCGCACCGTGACATGCTCGACCGGCTCTCGGCGTTGCTGCTGGTGACGGAGACGATCGACGGCGAGGACCTCGAGGCGTACACGGGCGGCACGAAGCCCATCCCCGGCGCCGACCAGCTCAGGCAGCAGGAGGAAGCGAAGGAGCGGGGAGCCGCCGCCGCGGCGGCGGTCGCGAAGGAGCCCGAGCCGGAGCCCTCGCGCACCCCACAGATCGCGATGCCGCCGGCGCCGCCGATGCCGACCGTCGACTGACCGCGAGCTGCCTCAGGTCCCTGCCGGCGGGCGCGGGTCCAGCACGAGGTCCCATCGGTCGCGCCACCGATCGAGGAACCGGTAGAAGTTCCGCTTCGACCACTTCGCGCGCTCGGCCGGCGCGGTCTCGAACCACATGCGATGTTCGTGCCTGATGACCGGCACGGGAACGACCTCGGTGCGCAGCCCCCGGTCCTTCACCCGGAACGACAGCTCGATGTCGGCGGTCCGGTACCAGCGGAACCGCTCGTCCACGCCCCCGACGTCGACCAGCACGTCTCGTCGCAGCGCCATGCAGTACCCCTCGATCGCGTCGCAGGGACCCGGATCCGTCGCCTCGTCGAATTCACGCAGGTCCTGCGTGACGAGACCGAAGGGCCCGACGATCCCGACGCCGGGATCGTCGAGGGCTCGTTCCAGGGGACCGATCACGTCGCCGGCGACCTCGATCGAGCCGTCCATCAGCAGCACGGTCGGGCCCGTCGCGCGACGGATCCCCGCGTTCAGCGCCGCTCCCCAGCCCGTGCCGGCTTCGAGGGCGAGGACCTCCACGTCGTCACGTTCGCCGGCCCCGAACGTCTCGGGGGCGGCGCCGGTAACATCCGTCACGACGAAACGGACCAGCCGGTCGTCGCTCAGATACTTCCGGAACGACCCGATCGCGCGGACCACGTCGCCGGGCCAGCCCTCGACGACCCAGTGGACGCTCACGTCGTCGGTCGGCGGCTCGTGGAGCACCGACGGAACGTCGGCGGGCCGGATCGCGCCGGTCGGTTCGGGCGTGGCCGCGGGTTCCAGTCGCCACGCCCCGTCGCGCTCGTCGATCACGCTCCAGCCGGAATCCTCGAGGTCCCGACGAAGGGCGTCGGCCGTCTCGAAGTCCTTGCGTCTCCGCGCGGCCGCCCGTCTCTCCGCGAGGGAGACGATCGGTGGCGGTGGTTCCCCGCTCATCGGCCCGACCGCTTCGGCGATCGCCCATCGGGGCGAGGTCAGGCGACGGCGGCCTTCGTGGCGTTCCGAAGACGGGTCGCCATCTGCTGCAGCGTCTTGACCGCGATCGAGGGATGCTGCTGCATCAGGCCGCGGAACACCCACTCCGTGAGGCCCAGCATCTGGATGTCGGAGGTCGCGGTCACCGTGGCGGTTCGAGGACCGCCGTCGAGCAACGCGATCTCGCCGAAGAAGTCGCCGGGTCCCAGGGTGGCCTTCTTCACGCCGCCGATCGTGACGTCGGCGTAACCGTCCACGATCACGAACAGTCCGATGCCCGGCTCCCCCTCACGAGCGATCACCGTGCCGGCACCGTGATCGATGTCCTTCACCACGCGGGCGATCGTCTGCAGATCCCGGCGGGAGCAACCCGAGAACAGAGGGACGCGCGAGAGCTGTTCAACCACGTTGTGCCTGGCCACGCCGTCCCCCTTGACTCGGATGTACGTCGCCACATCCTAGCCTTGTTCGCCCACCGCGGGTGACACGCCGGGCTCGACCCGTCGCGCCCAGGGTCACTCGGGCAGGATCCGCGGCAGCCCGAAATACCGGAGCACGCCGGGGTCGAACCGGGTGAGCGCGGAGACCCGTGGGCCGGCGAACGTGACCACCATCAGGCTGGTCGCGCGGAACACGCCCCCGGTGGCGTCGCGGGAGTAGAACGCGAGCGCGGGCTGCCCGTTCGCTCGGGTCTGGACGAGGCGCCGACGCCCCGGTCGCTCGGCGACGATCGCGTAGAAGCGCCTGGCCTCCTCGCGACCGACGAACTCGAGCGGGAGCGGCGGCATGGTCAGCCGCACGTCGTCGGCGAGCAAGCCGACGATGCCGCCGACATCGTTGGCTTCGAACGCGTCCCCGAGCGCCTTCACCAGCTCGCGCTCAGCTGCTGAGTCGGGTTGCGGCGGCGCCTCATCCTGCGGCCGGCTCTCCAGCGTCGCTCGGGCGCGCTTGAGCGCGCTCGTCACCGAATCGACGGTCGTCTCGAGCATCTCGGCGACCTCGGCGGCCCTGAACCCGAGAACGTCGCGCAGGATCAGCACGGCTCGCTGACGCGCGGGCAAGAGCTGCAGCGCGGTGACGAAGGCAAGGGAGATGGCTTCCTTGGTCTCGTAGCGCGCCTCCGGGCCGGGTTGGCTCGCGAGCTGGTTCTCGATCAGGACGTCGGGGTACGGCTCGAGCCAGAGGGGGTCGGCCCGACGAGTCGGCTCGGGGATCGACACGTCAGGCGGCATCTGTGCCTGGGGTCGCCGCCTCTGAGCCCGAAGCATGTTCAGGGCGCGGTTGGTGGCGACGGTGTAGAGCCAGGTCCTGACCGAGGCGCGCCGCTCGAATCCCTCCAGGCCCCGCCAGGCCGAGAGCAGCGTCTCCTGCAGCGCGTCCTCCGCGTCCTGGACCGATCCGAGGATCCGGTAGCAGTGCACGTGCAGCTCCGCCCGGTAGGGCTCGACCAGCTCGCGGAACGCGTCCTGGTCGCCTGCCTTGGCACGAGCGACGAGCTCGGTGCTCACGACTCCATCCTCCCATCAGCGCTCGACACTCTCTTCCCCTGGGGTGTGGGGACCATCGTTCACCTCGAAAACAGGAGCGCCGAGGAATGGGCGTTCTCGACCGCCCAGTTCCGTGTCCCGGCGGTGTCCACACCTGCATGGAGGACTCCACGAGAACGACCATGAACCCGGCGTTGGGCGGTTCTGGATGACCGAGGAAAGGAGAACGATGGTCGATCACACGATCACGACACGGGAGGAGTGGCTCGGGGCACGCGAGGAACTGCTCAAGCGCGAGAAGGAGCACACGCGGCTCGGCGACGAGATCGCGCAGCTGCGTCGGGAGCTGCCGTGGGTTCGGGTGGAGGAGGACTACCGCTTCGAGACCGACGAGGGCGAGAAGGCGCTCGTCGAACTGTTCGACGGCCGCTCCCAGCTCCTCGTCTACCACTTCATGTTCGGCCCGAGCTACGAGTCCGGCTGCCCGGTCAACTCGTCGATCGCCGATTCCGTCGACGGCGTGCTCCCGCACCTGCACGCTCGTGATGCGACGTTCCTCCTCGTTTCACAGGCGCCGCTCGGGAAGCTGCAGGCATACAAGCGCCGCATGGGTTGGAGCCTTCCCTGGGTCTCGTCCTCGCCCGGTGCGTTCAACGTCGACCTCGGCTTCTCACAGACGGAGGAACGATCTCGTGAAGCGGTGGAGCAGGTCCGCCTGCCCGCGCGCTCGATCGAGGGCGCGTTCCCGCCGATCGTCGAACGGAACGCCCGCGCGACGGGGACAGACGTGGTCGGGTATCTCACCGAGAGCCCCGGGTTCAGCACGTTCGTCCGGGACGGCGACGACGTGTACCAGGCGTACTCGACGACGTGGCGTGGGTTGGAGTTCGTGATGACCTACTACCCGATCCTCGACCACTCACCGAAGGGTCGCGACGAGGGGGAGGCGTGGCAGCTCTGGATCCGCCGGCACGACGAATACGACGGCGCGTGACGACGACCATCGACAGGAGCCCGGTCGCCGGAACCTCAGGCTCGGTGGCGACTCACAGGATCGACGCGACACGCGTCCTCGCCCAGCCACCCTCCGATGCGGAACCGGTTGCGGGCGACCAGGCGGTAGAGACGATCGGTCGTCCGTGGGAACGTATGCGCGATCGCCGCGATGGGCCCGCCACCTGGAAGTGCCCGAAAGAGCGGCTCGGCGAGCGTCCCTGCGGAATGGACGGTTCCGTCGGGCGTGACGACGTGGGCAGATGCCAGCCTCGCTGCGACGTCCAGCTCGTGAAGCAGCGCGCCTCCCTCAGCGCCCTGGATGGCAGCCGTCCGCACGCGTCCACCTCGATCCCAACGCAGCACCTTGTCCACGGACCATCGACAGAAGCCGCAGTCGTCGTCATACAACAGGGTGATCTCGTCCATGCTTCGAGTCTACGAGTCGCTCATCGAGGAAACGCGAGGCCGATGAGGAGGGAGCACCATGAAGGTGACGACCACCACGATGGTATCGGTCGACGGAGTGATGCAGGGCGTCGGCGGACCCGACGAAGACCGGAGCGGAGGATTCCAGCGCGGTGGATGGTCCGCGCCGTTCGTCGACGACGAGGGCATGACGGTCATGAACGGGATCTACCAGCGCGCCGACGCATTCTTGTTCGGCCGCCGGACCTACGAGATCTTCGCGGGCTCCTGGGGAACGTGGGACGATCCGGGCGACAGCCCGATCTGGACGGCGCTGAACACGAAGCCCAAGTACGTGGCATCGACGTCACTCACCGACCCGCGGTGGGCGCACACGACCGTTCTCTCCGGTGATCTCACGGCCGCGGTCGGCGAGCTGCGAGCCGAGCCTGGCGGCGAGCTGCAGGTGCCAGGCAGCGGCGCCCTGGTCCGATCGTTGCTCGAGGTCGACCTCGTCGACGAGTTGACCCTGTTCACCTTCCCCGTGGTCGTCGGCCAGGGCACACGGCTGTTCCCCGACACCGGCCCCGACGCCGCGCTCGAACTGCTCGGATCGCGAAGCATGCCCAGCGGGGTGACGATCCAGGTCTACCGGCCCACCGGGCGTCCGCGGTACGGAACGGCCGGTTGACTCCCCGAACAGAGAGGGTGCGGTTCTCCCGACACCCTCTCTGACCTGCGATGATCCTCGTCGCGGGGACAGGATCTGAACCGGTTGACCTCTGGGTCATGAGCCCTTGCCCGTACCCACCCGCCCGTGTAGCTCCATGCGTGTAACGCTCTGACCTGCGGCGTTGCGTCGACCTAGAGGCGCTCGTCGCGCCTCGTTGCGCGGTTTGCCGTCGACGTGGGCGAAAGTCACAGTCGCGGCGTCCGCTCAGCTCGGTCGACGGCGCACTCGATAGCGTAGATGGAGCACGCGGTTGCCTTGGATCGCCTCGTCAGGATCCTCCAACAGGTGTTGGGCGTGGACCGACCCGAAGTAGCGTTTGCCGGACCCGAACACCACGGGTACGACGTCCATGCGCACCTCGTGGATCAGACCCGCGGCAAGCACCTGGCCACCGACGTCGCCAGCGGCGACCTCGACCACGCGGTCACCCGCGAGCTCCTGCGCCTTGGCCATGGCAGCCTCGATGCCGTCGACGAAGCAGAAGGGCGCCTCGGGATGCCAGCCCTCTGGCCTGCCCCGGTGGGTCACGACGACGACGTGGTCGACCCCAGCCGGAGGTGTCCCGTCCCAGCCGTTCGTCATGTCGAAGACGTGGCGACCGACGATCGTCGCCCCGATCTGGTCCCAGTACGGCCGGATGTACTCGTAGGACGTCTGCGACACCTTCAAGACGCCGCTCTCGTCCAACGGCACGTCACCGCTGAGCAACCAGTCGAACAGCGGTCCGGGCTGGTCGTTCTCGTCCGCTATGAAGCCGTCTACCGATACCGAGCTGTACATGACGACTTTGCCCACGGGGCCCTCCTCTACTTTGGGCGTGGGGCGATTCTGGGGCAACTCTGGCGAATGACGGAGGCTCCCGGATCAACCGGGAGCCTCTCTGACCTGCGGATCTCTCGTCGCGGGGACAGGATTTGAACCTGTGACCTCTGGGTTATGAGCCCAGCGAGCTACCGGACTGCTCCACCCCGCAGAACGATGCTAGCAAAGGTCCCCGCAACGCCCAATGCCCACCTCACGCGAGCGTGATCGCGACCCTCTCGAGCGCGTCCATCGACTCCTGCATGCCGGCTTCCATGCCCGACTCGACGATCATGTCGCGCACCTCGGCGCTCGGGCAGTCGGTGACCTGGGTCATGGTCGTGCGGCCGTCGACCTCGGTGAACGTGGTGGTGATCAGCGGCGCCATCGACTCGTCGACGGACTCCGAGCCGGGCCCCGTGTCGTAGACCTCGGTCGTCACGAGGCGTTCGTTCGGAACGATCTCCCGGAACTCGCCATGGAAGCCGACCTCGAACCCGCCGTTGGCCACCATCATGTATCTCCACGTGCCGCCGATCCGCAGATCGACCTCGGCCTTCGTGACCTCGCCTCGCTCGCCGCTCCACCAGCGCTGGATCAGCTCGGGGGTCGTGTACGCCTTCCAGACCAGGTGTCTCGGCGCATCGAAGTCCCGCGTGATCACGATCTGGGTCTGCGTCGGAAGCGTGACCACAGCCGTGCCGCTACTCGTCATCGCTCTCTCCCTCCTCCTGCTCCTTGAGCTCTTCCAACACCTCGTCCATCAGCTGGAAGCGTTGCTCCCATGTTCGTTCGAACCCCTTCACCCAGTCATGGATAGGCTCGAGCGATCGCCCCTCGAGCCGGTAGATGCGCTGCCGGCCGGCGCCGCGCACGTCGACCAGCCCGACCTCACGCAGCACCCGCAGGTGTTTGGACACCAGCGGCTGCGGGAGCCCGAGGCGAGCGACGAGGTCGTTCACGGGGCGCTCGCCGTCGGCGAGGACCTCGAGGATCGCTCGTCGTCGCGGCTCCGCAACCGCGTTGAACGCGTCCGTCGTGGTCGCCGCTCGTGGCATGGTGAAACAATATATGTCTATATCGGCATATGTCAACGCGCCGGTCCACGCCATCCGTCGGTGACGCCGAGTAGGGTTCGCGGCATGGTGGACTTCAAGCTCGAACTCGTGAACGTGCCCGTCTCCGACGTCGACCGAGCGAAGGCGTTCTACACCGACAAGGCGGGCTTCCATCTCGACCACGACCACACGGTCAGCGACGAACTGCGGTTCGTGCAGGTCACGCCCCCCGGCTCGGCATGCTCGATCGCGTTCGGCACCGGCCTCTCCGACAAGGAGCCGGGTTCGGTCGGCGGGCTGCAGCTCGTGGTCGACGACATCGAGGCGGCGCATGCCGAGCTGGCGGGCCGCGGCGTCGACGTCACCGACGTGCAGGACTTCGCGTGGGGCTCGTTCGTCTTCTTCAGCGATCCCGACGGCAACGGGTGGGCGGTGCAGCAGATCCAGCCTCGCGGTTGACGTCGGCCTCGCTCAGCGAGGGCCCCAGCACACCACGCGTCCGGTCGCGGCCGGGAGTGCCAGCAGGGTGCCCTTGGGGCATCGAGCCGGCTCCGACGCGGCGGTGGTCACGACTCCGTCGGCGCGTACGTCGTCGCACGACAGCGGGGCATGCACGTGCTGGTCGTGCACGTCGCCGCAGGTCCCGGCGATGAACTCGGGCTCCGTGGTGGCCGCTTCGACGAGCTCGGGCGCGCCGCGGTGGCGCGACGGGCCACCGCCGATCGGGACCCAGCACAGGTACAGCGAGCCGACGCCGGTCGAGGTCGCGAGCACCGACCCGCGATCGTAGAGCGGGCAGGTCACGGTCGGGTCGCCGAGAGCCCTCCTGGCGCCGACTTCGACGTTGGCACGGCGATCCGAGCACGCGACGGGTTCGACGCCCGCTCCGTCGTAGGCCCCGCAGTCGCCGTACCTCGGAACGTTCCGGGTCACGACGGGCACCG
>Ga0075311_1000085_pt1 | contig 14320 bp, 8 predicted proteins | sample MayberryNE_Catta_FD_120044 | JGI IMG/M metagenome (GOLD analysis project Ga0075311, IMG submission 120044) | Natural and restored wetland microbial communities from the San Francisco Bay, California, USA, that impact long-term carbon... | ecosystem: Environmental > Terrestrial > Soil > Wetlands ...
GGAATTTCGCACGCTCAAGATTGATTCCGCGCAGCATTCGCGGATTGACAAATGCGCCGTTGACGCTCGTGCCGATTGCAAGGATATGCGTGTGGAAGTCGATCAGTCTTTGCGCGTCAATGCCATCAAAGGCTTGGTCGATAAGGCGACCTGCTCCCCGCGATGCGTTTTTCTCAAGCTCCTCCGGCTGATGCGTAAAAGCGCCGCCGAGTTGATCGATCAGACAGCCGGACAGGAACAAGGAACTGATGAGCCAGGCCGCGGTTGTTTTTTGGAAAAGACGCACCGAAGAAGCCTTCTGATTCGTAGTTTCCATTATCGCCGACCCTGTCAAATAATGGTGCAATAAGCAGAAAATTTTGACCGCCGCCGTATCAATGGAAAGCATCACGTTCCGCTAAAATGCCCGGAAATACCAACCGTCGTTTGGTATGCGATTTGCGGATATCCACGGTAACTTCTCGAACTGACGGTGGGCGATTCAATGAATTCATGGCAAGAACAAGTTCTTGACTCCATCAACCATCGAGGATGCGGCATTCGCGCGGCATCTTATGCGCTCGGACCGCAGGCCTGGCTGCCCGAAGCCTGTATGTGGCTGGAGACCGAGTCCGGATTGCGCAGGTTGTGGGTCCGTAGTTTCGCTCACTGCTTTGATGCCGAAAAGCTGACGTTCCCAAACAAATTGGACGCCGACAATTGGGCGCTGAGCGCGGCGAGGATGATCATCGATCGCGCACTGGAACAATTTGCGTCCAAAGCCGCTCCTGATGAGCGCGTCCCGGCGAAATCATTCACCGCTGCATGGAAAGTGGCGCGCCATGCCGTGCTCGCGCTTTTGCGACTCAAGAACCTCCGTTCATCTCGCTAGTTTCTGGCGTTCTCCTCTTTTTGATCTCATCGCGGCGAACCTCCCGAAGCTGCCGCCGTGCGGGTTGATGGCTTTCTGGTCGGATTCCGTCACTCCCGCCGCGCTATAGCGGAGCCGGCGCCACTGAAAGGGATATGTCGAACCGTTCGGGGCTGATACAATCTGATCGCCGGCTCCGATGATATGCACCTCGCCCTGGGGAATAGTTGACTTCGGCGAGTTCATCCAGTTCGGCTTGACAGGCTTCAGCGCCGTTTGTAAGGAACTATAGACGGTTATACCGCGCTATGCACGGAGGGGCTTATGGACCTGCAGGATTTGAGTCACTGGATGAAGGAACGAAACCTGAAAGGCCACTGGGAGCATTCGGAGTGGTCGCAGATCGTGAAGCCTTATTTGTGGAAGGGCAAGGATATTTTCCAGGCGCTCAATTGGGCCGGCGATCTAATCACCACCGGCGAAGCAGGCCGCCGAACCATCCAGATGCGAAATCCGGGCCTTGCCGCCGGTATGACCAACACGGTGCATATCTCGGTGCAGTTGGTCAAGCCCGGTGAAATCGCCGCAGCGCATCGGCATACCGCGGCGGCGATCCGTTTCATCGTCCAGGGCACCCCCAATGCTTACACAATCGTCGAAGGCGAGCGTTTCCCGATGTTGGAAGGCGATTTTATTACCACGCCAAACTGGACCTGGCACGATCATTTCAACAATTCGAGCGAGCCGGTCATGTGGCTTGACGGTTTGGATGTTCGTCTCGTGACTCATTTCGGCGCGATGATCCAGGAAAATTTTGCCAAACCTCAACAGCCGGTCGAGAAGCCCGAAGATTTTTCAACGAAGGTTTTTGGTCACGCGCGGCCGACGTGGATCAAGAAAACCTTCGAGGCGCCTCCGTATCGCTATCCGTGGGAAGAGACCTACGCAACACTGCAAGCGCTTAAACAAAGCGCCGGCGATTGCTTCGACGGCGTGTTGCTCGAATATTCGAATCCTCATACCGGCGGTCCGACCTTGCCGACTTTTTCCTGCCGAGTCCAGCTTCTCCGGCCCAAGGAGAAAACCCAAACGCACCGCCACACCAGCACCACCGTTTACTATGCGTTCCGCGGCAGGGGCATGACCAAAGTGTCGGCCAATGTATTCAGTTGGGACAAGAGCGATATTTTCGTCGTCCCGTCCTGGCAATGGCACTCGCACGAAAACACGGCCAGCGAAGACGCGATTCTGTTTTCAATTACTGATCAGCCGGCCAGCGAAGTGTTGGGATTGTACCGGGAAGAGGCGGAAAGCTTATAGCGAGGCGCTTTGAGGATCGAAGATCGAGGATAGATCCTCCATTATCGATCACCAACGAATCATCTGAGGGCGGCGTTTTCTCCGGCCAAGATACCCGTTACGACGGCTTGCATTAAACCGCCGGTGTAGCCGCCGCGATAGCCGCCCATGAGACCGCCGATGGCGTCGCCGGCGGCGTAGAGGCCGTCGATCCGTTGCTCGTCTTCATTCAAAACTTCAGCGCGCCCGTTGATTAAAACACCGCCCATGGTGAACGTGATACCGGGGATCACCCTCAAGCCATAGTAGGGCGGGCGCAGCGGTCTGGGTTTGCCGGTTCGGGGGATCCTTAACGAACTTGCATCCTTTGACGCGGCCGCGCGATTGTACTCTTGGATCGTCCCCGCTAAACGCCCGGAATCGACACCGATTGCATTCGCTACCCTTTCGATCTCCGGGTCAGAGAAAATCTCACCATCGTTGTCCATCAGCCAGGGATTGGGCGCCGGAGTTTTGACCGATTTCGCAAATACATCATCTCTGGCGGCCTCCCAGGATTCCTGGTCGAAGATGAGCGTGGCGCCGGTCGGGTGCTCGGCGCGCGCCAGCTCGTTGGCGACGGCGACATCGCCGCGGCCTTCGTCGACAAAACGTTCGCCCTTGCGATCGACAAGAATTCCTTCATCGACAAAAGAGTCGAGTCTCGGGTAAGGCCAGAAACGGTCATCGACCAGAGCTTTGCGCGAGATCAGATGGCCGTAGAAGTAATTCAAGTTGACCGCCTTGGCGCCGACTTCGAGCGCCATGCGCAAGCCGTCGCCGGTGCACTGCTTCGATCCGCGCAGCTTGCACTGATCGGCGCGGGGCCCGACGTATTGCCGCAGCATGCCCTTGTTGGCGCTAAAGCCGCCGGTCGATAAAATCGTCGCTCGGCTGTGCAGCTCGATTTCCGCCCCGCCTTTTTGGGCCGACACGCCGCAGGCTCGGCCGTTTTCCAATAATAGTTTTCGACCTTCCGTGCCGTTCAAGTAAGTCCCGCCGAGTTGCAGGAAGCGCTCTTTGAGCTTGGCAAGCGCGCGCGTACCGACGTCTTTCTTGTACACCGGTGCAAGCGATAGTTCGCCGGACTGATCGAGCCAGAGTCTGCCGGGCTCGCTCTCGGTAACTTTGACGGCGCTGCTGATGAGCCAGTCCACCGCCCGGCCGCAAGTTTCCGACCAAGCTTTACCCAGGTCCGGATACGCCACCCCTTCCGACATGACGAAACGATACAGTTCGGTCGGATCCGTTCTGGGGCTCTTGCCGCCGGCGCGCAGGCTTCCGGAGGCCATGAGTACATTGCCATCGCCCAGAGCACCGGGGCTCTTATCGATCAAGACGACCCTTGCGCTTTTTTCCGAGGCGCGCACGGCGGCGGTGAAGCCGGCCAGGCCGGCGCCGACGACGAGAACGTCAGAAGATATCATCTCCATCATTTTTCCGTGTCTGTCATCTTGAGGCGGTGGCGAAAAGATCTGAGTTTGCGCGCTTAACGCTCAGCGTTCAGCGCAGTGAGTCACCGCCAAATGCCCAAACCGATTCGCGATTGTAATAGCGCCGGTCCGCTTGCTTCACGGTTCGGGTCATTGTGTCACTGCAGCTTGTATCCCAACTCCTTCGCCACATCCGTCGCCAACCGATCATCGGCGATTTCGTTAAACGCGACTTTGCGGGCGACGTGGCGGCCCTGCGATTGGACCGCTTTGACCAAAGTTTCCATGCCGGCGCGGCTGGGAATGCCGGTCGGGCTGAGCGTGGTGAGAAACTGATCGTAAGTTTCGCTGGCGGCTTCCTTGTCCATCTTGAGCAGCTTGATGATCAGGTCGACGGTTTTCGGCTTCGATTTTCTGATTTCATCTTTCGCGAGTTGCAGCGAACGGATGACCCTTTTGGTCTCTGCGGGTCGTTCCTGAATCGTCTTCACCAAGGTCGTTAAGCCGCCACCGGGCATATCGACCGCGCCTCCGACATCGAAAATTTTGTTAAAGCCTTTCTTCTGGGCACCGAAGTTAACCGGCGGAGAGAGCAGTGCCGCATCGACGTAGCCGGACTCCAACGAAATGAGTTGTTGAATTTGCTGTCCCGGTATCGATACCAGGACATAATCCTTGGGGTTGGCGCCGGCCCTTTCCATCGCGAGATTGAATGCGACATGGACCGTACCGCCGAGACCGGTAATAGCAATCTTCCTGCCTTTCAAATTTTCGAGAGTTTTAAACTGCGGCTTGGCCATAAGCCAGTACGAAATTTTGTCGGAGGAGAACCAAATCGCTCTGGTTGCAAAGCCTCTCAACGTCGCGTTAACCGAAGCGGGTCCAACGCCGGCTTGATAGTCGATGTCGCCCTGGGTCAAAGCGGCGGGCACAATTGAAGACTGCATCAGAATGACTTCCATATCCAAGCCGTTAGCGGCAAACATGCCCCATTCCTTGGCCGCCAGAAGCGGCAACGCGGTGATAGTAAAACCGGCGTTGGAAATTCTTAACTTGTTCCCGCGCTCTTGGGCGCTGAGGGAATGCGCCATCGCAAACATCACGGCAATCGCCGTGATCGCCACTCGCCCTGAACGACACTGAGTCATCGAGGTCATCAATTTTTGACTCCTTTTTTTTGGCGTGACGCAAGCGATGCCAGTTTTCTATTTACGATAAATTAGTGTTGCTTGACAACCTATTCTTTCCTTGAAACTATCGCGCAGAGTTTTTGCCTCGAGGAGTACGTTAAATGAAAGCGGTGCCAGTTCAGGACTCGTCGACAAGCCCGGAAATTGATCCCATTACACTCGAAGTGATTCGTCACGGCATCATTTCCATTTGCGATCAGATCGACGCCAACATGACGCGCACCGCGTTCAGCCCGTATATTTACGAGTACAAAGATTACGCCGTCGGATTCGTCGGCTCCGAGGGCGAGTTGCTGGCGCAATCGACCGGCGGCATGCCGGTGTTCGTCGCCGATTCGGTCGGCATGGCGGTGAATGACGGTCTGAAGGTATATGGGCGTGAGCATCTGCACAAAGGCGACGTCATTGTCTGCAATCACGCCGCGGTGCAGGGACAACATCTCAACAACACGGTCATGTACACGCCGGTGTTCGCCGGTCCCAAGGGCGACGACCTGATCGGTTTTTTCGCGGTCAATTGCCACTGGATCGACATCGGCGGCTCGGCCATCGGTTCGGTTTCCTATTCGTCCACCGATATTTTCATGGAAGGATTGCAGCTGCGCTCGATCAAGCTCTGGTCCAAGGGCGAGCCGATCGAGGAAGTCTATCGCATTATTGAGAACAACACGCGCTTTCCGCTCGAACTGCTCGGTGACATCGAGGCGCAGCTCGGCGGCTGCCTGCTCGGCCGCGATCTGACGCAAGCCATGGCCGACAAATACGGCACGGCGGTTTTTCTCGGCGCGCTCGACATCATCCTCGATCAATGTGAAGCCGCGACACGGGAGAAGATTTGGGCGATACCCGACGGTGTTTATCAACACGAAGCGTTTCTTGATAACGACGGTGTGCGCGATGAAAAAATTCCCATCAAAGTCAAAGTCATTGTCGCCGGTGACGAAATGACCGTCGATTTCTCCGAAATGTCGGATCAAGTCAAAGGCTGCATCAACTCGGGCTACTACGGCGGCGGGCGAACCTGCGTGCGCGTAGCCTTCAAGTATCTGATCGCCAATGACGAGCCGGCAAACGAGGGAACTTTCCGGCCGGTGAAGATGATCCTGCCGCAAGGTAAATTGCTCAGCGCCGAGGCGACGGCTCCGATGGGGCTTTACAGCATTCCTTTTCCGACCGTCATCGATTGCATCATTAAAGCGCTGGAGCCGGCGTTGCCCGAGCGCGTCACCGGGGCTCACTTCGGGACCTTTTCTTCGCTGAGCTTCGCCGGCAAACGCTTGGATACCGGCGCGCTGTTCAAAGCCAACGACAGCGGCCATGGCGGTTGGGGCGCGTGCGCGACCCATGACGGCGCCGGCCCGTTTCGCACCATGGCGCATGGCGACACCAGACTCATTCCGATCGAGCTGCAGGAATCCATGTACCCGTTTCGGGTCGAAGAGTTCAGATTGCGTCAGGACTCCGGCGGCGCTGGCAAATGGCGCGGCGGTCTGGGATTCGACAAACAGTATATCTTGCTTGCTCCGTGCGAACTGTGGGCGAACTTCGACCGCATCGGTTGCCCGCCGTGGGGCGTGCAAGGAGCCAAGCGCGGGAAGTCGGGGCAAGTGCTGATTTACAACAACAGCAATCCAGAGCCTGAGCTGCTTTACAAAACCGAGAATCGCCAGCTCCAGGCCGGAGATCGTGTGCGTATGTCCACCGGCGGTGGCGGCGGCTACGGCGATCCGCGCGAGCGCCCGGTCGAATTGGTGGAGCGCGACGTGATTCGCGGGTTCATTTCGCCGGAGAGCGCGCGCACCGATTACGGCGTCATCATCGACGCAAACGGCAACGCCCGCCGCGAGTAACGTTCAAGGTTCAAGCGTTCAAAGGTTGCAACGTCCGGAAACTAAGACCCGAACCGAAGCATTGAACTGTTGAACCGTTGAACTTTTGAACGAGAGTTGTGCATGAGTTACGCCATTGCCGTCGACATCGGCGGCACGTTTACTGATTTAGTCGCCTTCGACCACGAAACCGAGAAAGTCATTTACGCGAAAAGTCCGACGACTTACGAGAATCTCGTCGACGGCATTCTCGACTGTTTCAACAAAGCGAAGATCAAGCCCGCCGGCGCGTCCCTGGTGAACCATGGCACGACCCTGGTGATCAACTCCCTGGTTCAGCGCAAGGGGGCCAAGACCGCGTTGGTGACGAGCAAGGGCTTTCGCGATATTCTGGAAATCGCCCGCGGCAACCGGCCCGATCCGTTCGATCTGCACTATCAACGCGACGAGCCTTTAATTCCGCGCGAGCTGCGCCTCGAAGTCGCCGAAAGAACCGGCAGCAAAGGCGAAATCATCACGCCTCTGGATACCCCGGCGCTGGAAACGCTTGCCGGGAAGATCAAACAACTGGGCGTCGAGTCCGTGGCGATTTTTTTCATGAATTCCTACATCAATCCGGCGCACGAAGAAGCCGCCGCAAAAAATCTGAAAGAATTATTACCAGACGTTTACATCACCTTCAGCACCGATCTCGCGCGCGAGTGGTATGAATATGAGCGCTGTTCGACCGTTGCCGCCAACGCTTACGTCGGCCCGCAGGTGAGCACTTACATCCGGCGGTTGGACAACGATCTCAAACGCCAAGGTTTCGGCGGCGCCCTTTTCATGATGGGCTCCAACGGCGGCTTGCTCTCCGCCGAGCGCACTTGCCGGCAACCCATCGGACTGGTCGAGTCCGGTCCCATTGGCGGCTGCATCGGCGCCGCGGCGTATGCTGAAAAATTAGGATTCAAGAACGTCGTCGCCTTCGACATGGGCGGCACGACGGCAAAGTGCGCGCTGGTCGAGAACGGCCGCTTCTCAGTCAACTCCGTCTACTACGCCAACGGCTATATCAAAGGTTTTCCGATCAAGTCGGCGGTCATCGACATCGTCGAAGTGGGCTCGGGCGGCGGTTCCATCGCGTGGCTCGACTCCCAGAGACGACTTCACGTCGGGCCGCAAAGCGCCGGCTCGACGCCGGGCCCGGTGTGCTATGGCCGCGGCGGCGAAGAGCCGACGGTAACCGACGCGAACTTGGTTCTTGGAAGGCTCAATCCGGCGAACTTTCTCGGCGGCGAAATGGAGCTCGAGGTGCGGGCGGCGCAACAGGCCGTGGCAAGAAGAATCGCCACGCCGCTCGGCTATGCGGGCGACGGCGGCATGATTCAGATCGCTGACGGGGTTGTCTCTATTGCGACCATCATCATGGCCGGCGCGATCCGGAAAATTTCCGTCGAGCATGGGCTCGACCCGCGCGATTTTGTTCTGTTCAGCTATGGCGGCGGCGGACCTCTCCATTGTTGCGCGCTGGCCCATGAACTCAACATTCCAACGATGGTCATTCCGCCTGAGCCGGGAAATTTTTCGGCCATGGGCATGCTATTGGCCGATGCACGGCTTGACACCGCGGAGACTTTCGTCGGGGCCTTAAACGAACAGACGATCTCCGCGATGGCCGAGATTTTTGCCGCTTTGGAGAAGAATGCTGCGGCCGCACTGTCGGCGGAGTTCGCCAGTCGCGACATGTTTTTCGAACATCATGCCGAGATGCGTTACCGCGGCCAGCGGCACAATATCAAGGTGCCGGTTTCTGGTCTCAAAAACGCTGAGCAGATTCGCACTGCTTTTGAGAGCGACTACAAGCGCCGCTACGGTCATGCCGATGCGAAAGCGCCGGCGGAATTCCAAGCGCTGCATCTGTCCACTTTCGCGCGTTTGAAAAAACCGGAGATCGCGCGCTTGCCGCGCGCCGCGGCAAAACCGCAGCCGGTGCAGACGCGGCACATCTATATCGACAACGCAGGTGGTTGGCTGGACGCACAAATTCTTAACCGAGATGCCTTAGAACCAGGGTTTAGCGGCACGGGTCCGGCGGTGATCGAGGAGTATGGTTCGACGACGCTCGTTTGGCCCGGCGATCGTTTCACCATCGGAGACTTGCATGAGATTCGGATTCAGTGCGGTGGCGCTTAGTGGCGTCAAGGTTCGAGCTTCAAAGGTTCAAGATGTCAGCGAGGGTGATTCGCAGGGGCTAGGATCGGAGCACCGGCGCATCTAAATAGCGAGCCGCTTCGACCGTGTCGAGCGCGGGCGAAAACAGAAAACCCTGGCCGAGCTCGCAGCCGAGCTCCTTCAGAATGCTTAACTGATCGGCGCGTTCTATCCCTTCGGCGACGACTTGCATACCCAGGATTTGCGCCATCGCGACGATCGTGCGGACGATCTCAAACGGCCGCTTCCTGCCGCGGTCGTGGGTGAACTTGAGTCGCAGCCTGCGTACGAACGAACGGTCGATTTTCAAAACGTCGATGGGGAACCGGTGCAGGTAGTTGAGCGATGAAAATCCTTTGCCGAAATCATCGAGGCAAAGCTTGATGTGGCGCTTCTTCAGCAGTGCCAACGTTTCTGCCGCGGTGCGGGTATTCTCGACAATTGCGCTTTCGGTGATTTCGATTCGAAGATGCCGAGGATCTAAGCCGGTTTCGCTGAGCACGTCGTCGAGCTCACCGATCAATTTGCCATGAGAGACCTGTTTGCTGGAGACGTTCAGGCTGATGAAGCATTCATCATCCAACCGATAGTGATTGCGCCAGTCGCGCATCTGTTTGCAAGCTTGGCGAAAAACTCTGCTGCTCAGCGGGACGATGAGTCCGCTTTCTTCTGCGACCGGAATAAACTGGGTGGGGGAAATCGCGCCTCGGCCATGGTGCTGCCAGCGCGCCAGAGCTTCAAAGCCGGCGATTTTGCCGGTTGCTAGCGAGACGATGGGCTGGTAGTGGACGTCGATTTGGTTTCGTTCAATCGCCCGTTTCAGGTCGATTTCCAAATTCATCCGTTCCAAGGCTCGGAGGTGCATCTTGCGATCGAACATCTCATAACCCGAACGCCGGGCTTTGGCTTGATACATGGCCATATCGGCATCGCGTAGCAAATTCTCAGCCTGTTTTTCGCCGGATAGGCTCAATGCGATACCGATGCTCGCGCTGACTGATACTTCGTTGTCGTCCAGGGTCAACGGTTCGGCAAGTCGTTTAAGGACACGTTCGGCGACGCGTACGGCGTCCTCCGGACCCCGTATCTGTTCGAGCAAGATCGCAAATTCATCACCACCGAGGCATGCCAGGGTATCTTCCTCGCGCGTGCATTCCAGAAGGCGCTGGGCCATCTCAATGAGCACTTGATCCCCGGCCAGGTGACCGAGACTGTCGTTGATGACCTTGAACCGATCCAAATCAAGGCAAAGCAGAGCGAACGGATGATGACCATGCCGTTTGGACACGGTATCGAGGCGAAGCAGGTTATCCAGAAAAAGGGTGCGATTGGGTAGACCTGTCAAGCGGTCGTGGAACGCCGTGCGTTTGAGCTCCGACTCGATACGCTTGCGCTCGGTGACGTCGACAACGGTCACCAACAATTCTTTTCCTGGCGGCGCATCAATTGGGTCTAAAGTGATCTCGATCGGGAACTCGGCGCCGTCTTTACGCAAGCCGTAAAACTCGTTGGCGATATTTCCGATCCCAGGGTTCGGACTGGCAAAAAATTTCTTGCGCTGTGCGGCATGGCGTAAACGGAACCTTTCGGGCAGCAACAGGTCAATGGACCCGCCCAGGAGCTCACTTCGTTGGTACTGAAACTGTTGTTTGATCTGCGCATTCACCACTCTGATCGTGCCGTTTTGATCGATGATCAGTATCCCATGGGGCGCTGTTTCTATGGCGACTTGAAGCTGCGCTTGCGCGGCTGCGCGGTCGTTCGTGACCGCTTGCAAAGCATTGCTCAACCTGGCGATTTCAGCCATTGCTTGGCGCATCTGGATTTCTAGTTCATCGTGCGCCCGCTGGCGAGCGCCGCCGATCTCCATATCCACCGTTAATTCCCCCGGAACATGGCTCTAACTGGCCGCTGAAAGAGAAGTCTAGGGTGGCGCTCAATGGCTGGGTACAAGCCAGACGTGTCCTGTAGTACCAGAGTCATGGAATTGCCAATTACCCTAATATTCCTGTACTCCAACAAACCATTTCATCGAGTTCTCTGATATCCTCGTCGGCAGCCCGCAAATCAAAGTTTTTCAGCATCTGTAGGAACACTGGTCAATTTTGTTCTCCGAAGGAAGCCGCTTGTGGATCTCGCCGGAGAACGTTTGGAGCGATTCATGAATTCCAGGGATATCTTGGATCGTGTGTCAAGCGGATTGGATTGTGACCACGATACCCTACGAGTAACCATTCCAAAGTAGCAACCGAGGTGCCAGATAAAGATGGTTGGGCACTCGGTGTATTCACCAAAAAAAAGGGCTGCGTAACCACGCAGCCCTTTGGCAAGCACGATTTTTTCGGCTGAGCTAATTTTTTTCTTCCGCCCGGCGGATCGCTTGCCACAGTTTTGGCGCCGTATAAGGCATGTCGATGTGATCGATACCGAGCGGCGCAAGCGCGTCCATCAGAGCGTTGGCCACCGACGGCGGCGCGCCGTTGGTGCCGCATTCACCGACGCCTTTCACGCCGAGCGGATTGAAAGGATTGGGTGTTATCGTTTCACCCAGGACCATCGGCGGCATGTCTCCGGCGCGCATGATGGCGTAATTCATAAGCGTGCCGGTTTGCACCTGGCCGTCCTCTCCGTAAAGCATTTGTTCACGTGTCGCTTCGCCCAAGCCCTGGGCCACGCCTCCGTGAATTTGCCCCTCGACGATCATCGGATTGATGACCACACCGCAGTCGTCAACCAGCACCAGCTTCTCGATCGTCAGCTTGCCGGTGTCGCGGTCGACGCTGACGAGAGTGACGTGAGTACCGAATCCCCAGGCTTCGCGTTTGGGATCGAAGAAAGCGGTTTCTTGCAAACCGATTTCCATTCCCTTCGGCAGTCGTCCGCTGTAGGCAGCCGTCGCGATCTGGCGCCAACTGATTTTCCGGTCGGGAACTCCCTTCACGGCGAAACCGCCATCGGTCTGCATCATGTCTTCCGGCGCGGCTTCGACGAGATAGGCGGCGATCCGTTTGCCTTTTTCAATCACTCGCTCGGCCGCGACGGCAAGCGCGCCGCCGCCGACCACAGCGCTGCGGCTGCCGAACGTGCCCGTGCCTTGTGGGCTCACGTGGGTGTCGCCGTGGAGAATGGTCACGTGGTCCATCGTCGTCTTCATCAATTCGGCGGCGATTTGCGCCCAGGAGGTTTCATGTCCCTGGCCGTGGGAGCTCGAGCCGGTCATCACGGTGATTTCCCCCGTGCGCTCGACGCGCACGGTGCCGCTCTCGAACCCTGCGCCGCCGCTTGGTTCAACGAAGGTTGAAAAGCCGACGCCGACCAGTTCGCCGCGCTTGCGGCGCTCGTCGCGCTCGCGCAGCATTTTTTCATAGTCGGACATTTTAAGGGCTTCGCGCAGCGGCTTTTCAAAATCGCCCGAATCGTACTCGACTCCGGTACCGGTCGTGTACGGGAACTGCTCCGGTTGAATGAAATTCTTTCGGCGAAGTTCCAAACGATCCATGTCGAGAACTGCGGCGGCCTTGTCGAGCAGCCGCTCGATGTTCAACACCGATTCAGGCCGGCCGGCGCCGCGATACGGACCGGTCGGACAGGTGTTGGTGAACACTGCGATAATCTCGACGCGGCAGTCTTGGATCTGATAGCTGCCGCAAGCCATGCCGAGCATGCGCTGCGGCGGCCCGGCCGTGCTCGAGTGCAGATACGCGCCCAAGTTGGCGATCACTTTGACCTTCAAGCCGAGAATCTTGCCGTCTTTTCTGAGCGCCATCTCGGAGGTCATCGCCTGGTCTCGACCCTGGATGGTCGTGATGAAGTCTTCGCTGCGCGTTGCGACCCACTTGATCGGTTTGCGCATCTTAAGAGCGAGATAGCAGGCGAGCACATCTTCGCGGTAAACCGGTCCTTTGCTGCCGAACCCACCGCCCACATCCGGCGCGATCAGATGTATCCTATTTTCGGGAAAGCCGAGCACGTTCGCGATTTCGGCGCGGGCCCGATGGGGTCCCTGAGTGGAAAGCCAGACGGTCAAAGCTTTGCCGAACGGATCGGGATTGGCGAGGACGCCGCGCGGTTCCATGGCCAAGGCGACTTGGCGTGGGCTCGCGATGTGCATGGAGAATACATGATCGGCCGCGGCAAAAGCTTGATCGACGTCGCCGCCGTTTTTTGTCAGCGTATAACAAATGTTGCTGTCGATCTCTTCACGCGCAAGCGGCGCTCCCGGTTTGATGGCCTCTTCGGCCTTCGACACCGACGGTAATGCTTGATACTCGACTTCGATGGCATTGGCGGCGTCCTGCGCCTGGGCGCGCGTGCGTGCAACCACCGCGGCGACCGGCACTCCGGCGCAGTGCACGGCTCCGCGCGCCAGGATCGGATGCGGCGGAATCTTCATGTTCGGCAACATTTGCGACGACGTGAGATTTAATTTTTCGCTGAGGTCGTCGCCTGTTACCACGGCTTCAACGCCGGGCATGGATTTGGCCTTGCTAAAATCGATCGACAGAATCTTCGCATGTGGATAGGGGCTGCGCTGGAAGGCGAGATAGAGCATGCCCGGCAGATTAATGTCGTCAACGTAGCAACCCCTGCCTGTAATCAGCGGCGGGTCTTCGACTCGTCTGATGGATGCTCCGATGAGGCCGTTGGCTGAATGTTCGTTTGTCATGGGCTACACCTTTAAAATCGTGATCGTCTTCATACTCGTGGACGAGATTTCATTTTTTCGACGCCAGTCACGATCACGAGCACGGTTTCTAGTTTCACGCTCTTGCGATCGCCGCTTCAATCGCTTTGCGCGCGTAAATCGTCGCCACGTGGCGCTTGTAGTCCGCGCTGGCGTAGGCATCGTCGTCCGGATCGGATCCATCGGCCGCCTTGGCCGCCGCCGCGGCGATTAACTGCGGCGTGAGCGGTTTGCCTTGCAACTCGATCTCGGTCGCACTGGCGCGGACGGGGCCGCTGCCGAGGCCACCGATGGCGATGCGCGCCGCAGCGCAGGTGCCCGACGCTTGGCGGGATATCAGCGCGCCGGCGCTGACGACCACGTAGCCCGACGCCGGATGCGGCAGTTTCGCGTACGCTGTGCCAGTTCCATTTGCGGGGATTGGCACCCGAATTTCTGTCAGGATTTCATTCGCAGTCATCGCCGTGGTGAAAAAATCGGTAAAGAAGTTATCCGCGCCGAGCACGCGGCGGCCGTTTGAGGACTGGGCGACGAACGATGCATTGAGCGCGGTCAAAATGACCGGCAGGTCGGCTGCCGGATCGGCGTGAGCGACGCTGCCGCCGATCGTGCCGCGATTGCGCACTTGCATGTCGCCGATGACGGAGGCGGCGTCCGCCAAACCGGGCATATGTTTGCGCACCAGGTCCGACGCGGCGACATCGGCATGAACGGTGAGCGCGCCGATAATAAGATGGCCGTCGTCCACGCGGATACCGCTGAGTCCGCGCACGGTGCCAAGGTCGATGAGCATGCGCGGCGAC
>Ga0075311_1000091_pt1 | contig 13977 bp, 13 predicted proteins | sample MayberryNE_Catta_FD_120044 | JGI IMG/M metagenome (GOLD analysis project Ga0075311, IMG submission 120044) | Natural and restored wetland microbial communities from the San Francisco Bay, California, USA, that impact long-term carbon... | ecosystem: Environmental > Terrestrial > Soil > Wetlands ...
TGCTCGGTTTAGGATGATAATTAGCTAACAATAATCGATCAATTTAAATCGAGATAACGGATACAAACAAATACAGGTTGGAACAACAAAAATGCCGCTTCAGTTAGCCGATGTTCTTGAATTTGAAAGCACTCCAAGCAAGAGTATAAGAGCTAAAATTGAAATCTTCGATAGCCCCCCCCCCCGGGGGATGATTTTATACCCACGCTGGCAGACAGCTGCCTGTAATAGTTTTATCTAATATTGCGCATTAGATAATGTCGAGAGAGGTTCTGACATGTTCATCAAGAAGACAGGTTGATGGGTAGGCTCTTCCCATCGACTACTGTCTTTTGGCAGTAGCCATATCAAGCCCATCAAAAGATTGTCGAATTAGTTTTTGATCGAGTTGCATTGACATGGTTTGTTTCACAAATTTGTCTGTTAGTCAACCCCAACTCTATAGAGGCTTCTCTTGAAACTTTTTCCAGCACCCCTGTCAATTGGATCTACATATGGACTTAATATGCATCTTGTAATGAGCGCCTATTAGTAGTACAAGACATTCGTGATGAAAGAAGTGAAAGACAGAAGTGAATTGATTCAGTTACGACTATGTCTTACAACCTATGCCATCTCCATCGCGATCAAATCCAGGGGATCTGGCATTACAACTTCAAAGTTCATGCCTGTGACATCGACACAATCCAAGTCAGGTGGAAAACAACGGAAATCAATACCAGTATGATCAATTGCTAAAGTAACTATTCCTTTTAGTTTTATTTTTAACCGTTTTATAATATGTTATACAAGTAATACCAGATTATGGAATCACTGAGAATAGCTATCGTAGCAGCACTTTCTATTGGTCTAATTTTCTCTGTAGTAGCAATCGGTTCAACTGCCCATGCTCAACAGGGAAATACAACATCAACAACTGGTCAAATAACCAAAGGTGAGATAGTAAAGGGCGAGCTAAAAGGAGGTAATATTACAAAAGGAACCGTTCAAAATGAGACCGTCACTGGGGCGGATATTAAAGCAGCTAACATTACGGGGGCTGAGATGACTGGTGTTGATTTATCACAGGTACAGAACACTAGTTCACAGTCCTCTGGTTCTAGCCAAAATGCTAGCTCAGCAATCGCACAGCTAGATGGAGGTCAAATATCTTCTGGCAATATTAACGGAGGAAATCTAACTAAGGGCACCGTGACCGGTGGTCAAATACAAGGAGGCAAAGTTACAGGAGCTAACGTTACAGGTGCTGAAGTAACTATGGCAGATATAACTGGAGCCAATCTGAGTGGAGTGAAGTTGAAGGCAGGTAGCGAGGAAGCAAGCAAGGAAGGAGAAGGACCGTTAAGCCAGATAGGTGAAACATTAGAAAAGCTTAATCCCCTGAAGTAAGGCAACACAAAAAATTCCCTTCTAATTTTGTTGAAAGAAGCTTAAAATCTTTTTGGAGTAAAGGAACTGCACCGTTGGCGAGCAATAACGAAGTCGAATTAGCTAACTATACAACTTAGGATAAGGCCGATCTCAAAATCAAGATAGTTCAAATATTTGTCCACTAGCTTAAGATGTGATATCCCCCCTCCCTTTTCGTGTAGTAGTACACATTCTACAGTACTGTAGAACATGTCCGTGTACAAATGATTATAACATGATCGTTCTATTCTATCTCTTGTTGTTAGATTTATCTATAAAATATTGAATGTGATGTGATGTATTATGAACAAGTGTGTTATGGCAGCGGTGATGGTCATGCTGATAGACATAGCCGATAAGCACAGTAATTTATAGTATAATGCACTAAAAGATTACAGAAAATGCCGCGACGGTTCACACTACGATCCAGAACCGAAATGATTTCATCCATTCTTAGATCAACCAGTTGTCGTACAGGTGCAAAAATATCTCAAATTCAATATGAAACTTATATTTCATACAATCAATTAAAACAGTACTTGACTATGATGATTCAAACTAAACTAATCATATACATCAAAGAAGAGAAGACATTTAAAATCACTGAATATGGAATCCACGCTCTTAAACTGTATGGCGAAATGGATAAATTATTAGTTTCCGCAACCGACTGACGCGGTATAATAATGAGATTCAAAATAGTTTCTACCAATCTGGAGAATATCAATAGGAAATTTGTAGCACTAAATATTTCAATGTTAGTTCACTGGAAAACTGACTACTAAAGATTAGGATACAGGAACATGGACTTGAATATGTAATTATTACCCTGTTATGATAGGATAATGTGAAGAATTAGATTGGTCTTAAAACGAAAAACGAATTTGTAAAACACCAGATCGTAATAGATGGTCTACCTGTCGGTCATCATAAGATTGAAGTCGACATTGTTCAAATTATAGTCCGGCAGATGAACGATTGATACAGATTAAGGTTCGAAAAGTTACATTACCTAATTCAAGGGTTAGTTATCCGTTGCACTCTCACCTTTGCCACTGTCCAATAATGGGCGACCACAAGATTTAACTAAGTTTTATTACCATGCCGTTCGAGTTCATGTCTAACACTATGTTCTGTACAATATTTTCTGCCGCAATAAACACACTCTTCTGTAGCCGGAGAATCACAGTCGAGCCAACTGCATTTCTTCTTTGCGTTATCATTATTGGTTTCGTTATTGTTCAATATTCTTATCACTACTTGATATTATATGAATATCCTGGAACTAGACTAGTCAATGTAATCTTCTCTCCTCCCACATTTTTTACTATATACCCTAGACAACATCAAAAGTCACATGTAAGATAATTCCATTCTATTCTGGAATGAATAACAACTTTACTATATCGTTATCCGATTTTGATGGAAATGCTCTTACGAATGTTAAAAAAAAGTTTTCTTGATATTTAATAACATACAGGCTGGACTAGGACCAATTTCTGCTGAATTGATGAAGGTAGAGGAAGGTGAATATAGTGGATCAGTTGGGGCGATCTCATAGGAGATTGGAGGGAAGTATAAGAAACATATAATCAGGGCCGAAATAATTAATAACTATTGAGTGTATTATTAAATTATGAAAGAAAATGAAGAAAATAGAACTGGATTTGTAAAATGAATGTATATAAAGGAAAAGGCACAGCTAATAATCCTATCCAGCCAAAATCGAAAGCAATAGGCAGGATACTGATAGCCGATGACGACGCAGATACGGTACTTACATACAAGTCAGCTTTGGAAAAAGCCGGATATGGGGTTATCGCAGTCGATAATGGAGAAGATTGTGCAAAAGCTTACATGGAGGAATTTCAGAAATTAAGGATTTCAAGAGCTGAAGATCCCATAAATACATCAACTCACTGGAATCAGCCATTTGAGGCAGTAATTCTGGATTATAGAATGCCACAAATGAACGGGATGGAAGTTGCCAAAGAGATCCTTGCCGTAAATCCTCATCAACGGATCATCTTTGCCTCAGCCTATATACAAGAAACAGTGAAAGACTCTGTGAAGGAGCTCAAACAGGTTGTAGAGTTATTGCAAAAGCCCTTCTCCTATCAAGTACTTCTAGATACTGTCTCAGACAAACAGATTTACAATCGGCTAAAAAAATATAACGTGAATATTGGACTGCTTAAAAGAGCAGAGTTAAGCCATGAACAGCTTGTTGAAGTGTTCAATATTATGAAAAGTTCAAGAAAAGTGGACCAAACGGAAGATGATGAAGAAGAAACTGAAAATAAGCAAGATGGTTAGAAAGAATATTTGGGGTGATAGATAATTACTCACATACAGGATAGAAGAAAGCAGACTATCCAGAGACTAGTAAAGGATTCAGAAGTTTGGGAAGGATTTATCCAATGATATAGAAAGCCAATAGCTTTACTAGAAATATTTCTTCAGTATCTCATCCAATTGCTCATGAAACTTTCTGTAAAGTTCTGTATTCTCTTTCTCGTCAACACTCACTTTCCCTATCTTTTCGACATTCCCTATTGCTTTGTCAAGCTCTGATAAACCGATGGTACATTTTGCTAGTCTGTTTGCCAAAAAAAATACGGAAGAAAGTACATAATTCACTTTGTCATTCACTTTGTCACTCTCCAGTTCAATACTTTTTGAAGGGGGAATGACATTATCAAGACAGTTTCTAAAGTGTTGTGTGCACTCTTCTAGGCAATTACTGTTCCCATTGCATTTAGCTGCTGCACTACTCCAATCCTCAAGACATCTAATGATATTTACTGAAAATTCTGTCATATCATTCACGTACAGATTGCAAGAAATAAAACGGTTGTCAATATTTAGAAAAATGTTAAAGTAAATTCAGATAGAAACTAATGAATGACAGGAAAAAATAGTATCCAGCAGAAGCATTAGAAAATTAAATGTATAGTCAAGGTTAATAATTAGGGATTTTCTTATTATGATTGCTGTTCAAGTGCGATAATAACAGTATTCTCGGTAACGTCACAAGATGATTTAGCTTCAAACGCTACTTCCAAAAGGTACCTAGAGATCTCCTTAATTAAATACGAATATTTTATGCCCATATCGTGCTCAATGATAACCTTACAACCATCTCCTTTAATCTCACACCTATAGGGCATTTGTGCTATTCTTAACCAAGTTTCTGTAATATTTGAGAGTGAAGCAATTGAAAATCCTCCCCGTAGAAACAGACTTATATCAACAAGATCATTTTTTGCTGTATCCCTAGCTAGCTCACGTATTTCTTCTTCTGTAAGTTCATTAATTAATCTAATCAAAAATGATTTTGGCAAGTAGTATAGCCTGGCATGTGCAGCTCTACTGTGCCAATCCAGATGTGCTTTGAATATTTGGTTAACTAAGGTGTTTGGAGTGACATTTTTAGCTTCAGATACACTACGTAATTGATTTAACCTTTCTTTTGATAGCCGGAAAGTAACACAGGTAGTTAACGGCTTTGGAATGCCAACTGACTTCAAAGCAAATAGGATTAACGTTTATGCCATATTTAAATTTAAATTTTGATTTGCAATAATTGACATACTGAATTTACGGATTTAAGAGCCTAGCTTAGCGTGAATCAGCATATTTATCTTGCTTAGAAGTGTTTCTCCACCTACTGGTTTTATTATAAAGTCATCTGCCCCATACTCTAAGATTATATTTTTTGGATTATCATTATTAGCTACAACCAGAATTCTTATGTCTTTATTGAGTTGTTTTATTCTAGACACAACCATTGCCCCTCTGTCTTCAGCTATTTTTCCATCCACTAATGCTGCATCTATCTTGCTAGGACTGGATTGTTCTAAAAATCTTAGACATTCATTAGAGCTAAACGCCATATTAACTTCATAACCTGACAATTTAAAGAGGGCATACAGGTAATTTACTAATATCTTATCTTCATCTACTATCAATACTACAGGCATACTCACTCTAGTATTATCTCTAACAGTTTGCTAATATATTAAGAGATAGCATCTTATTATTGTGTATTGATTTTCTTAGTTATTGGTTAACCTTTACATTTTAATCTAATTTCATAAATATCTAGAAATTGTTAGACTAGCCTTTGGTGTTTCGTCAACACGAAGCGAGGTAGTATTATTATTAATATTCTCCGAAACTTTATCGTAGGGGGTTATGGTCTTCTTTTATCTTGAATCGTCTAAAGTGTAATTTGAGTAAATATTCCTTTTGGTCAGTTTGATTCAGAATATTAAAATCTTTGACATTATACAGACACAATATCTTGACATTAAGATCTAGTTTAGCTGGTATTACCTCCTCATATTCCATTAGTGAGTTTATTCCTTTCTCGACCTGACTGCTTATTCGATGATGGTAATAGTGAAAGCCTACATCCATTAAGACTAGTATTCCCTTCTTATTTCTTTTTGATGCATTTGCATTCATTAGGTTCAAATAAAACAGGAAATCTTTTGCACATCCGAAATAATCTTTGGCAGAATCAATTATGAGCAGAGATCTTTCTTTTTTCTCATAATTGTATACGTCTATATCCAATTCACTTAGATATGTTAAAACTTCATCTCTAGTTTCATAGTGTAAAAGCATAATGACTGCTTCGTTATTTTCAAGAGCTATTTTACAAGCTCTAGAATATATCTCTCGAAGAGCATATCGATCCGGATAAATCAGTATACTATGTTCCCCGAAGCTTGATTGTTTTTTGAATTTATCTAATATATCCAAAAGAGGGCCTTCCTCTATATTTAACATTCCATTTTCACTATCCCCGGGACTCAAATGAGAACGGCAGCTTTTAGACAATATTGCATTTAAGATTTATACATTCTATTTCTGCATTTATTCAGTCTTTGCAACTACCTTATAGGAATTTGCAATAAATACTGGTATCATCTTTTTGCTGAAAAGTTGAAGCTTCTTTAGAAGATTCAGAATGAACCTCTTTAGAAATAGTATCAAGACCTTGGATATCTAGTCCTGCTGCTACTAAAGTCTGAGCCAATTTCCACCCATTATTGACTCCATGCGAATTATGCTTGCCTGCTTTTTTTCTACCTTTGTGGAGGCATCATAACCTGATACTAGTATGCAAGTTTGATATAAATTGCCTCCTTGGAGGCATTGAAGGCACTCCATTTAGATTTGTGCTTTCTTTGATTAGTAGATGTCCTACGTACTACTCATAAATGCTAAGGTTCAAACGTTGTCTGATATCATTCTGATCCTAGTTGATAGCTGCAGCAAAGGGCCATCTCATGATACTTTCAGAATTCTATTGATTAGTATAGATATAACTCTCGTGTTCCATCTGTTTCGCTTTGTTCAGTAGGTCGCCGGCCAATTTATTTTCTTTTTCTCTTTCCATCGATTTAGCTAATCTTTTATAGAATCTTGCTTTAAGCATCGGTATCTCCTCAGGTCTGATGATATTTCTGACGAGCGCTATCTCTATTGCCTTAGAAAAACCGTCACAATCTACCCTTGTTTTTATTTTGTTGAAACTGGATGGACCAAGCCTAGTTCTTGAGGCCTGATATTTCATGAAGCTTAGTACTCTGTACCTCGTTGGAATTAAAGGAGTATATTTGAAATCAGCCCCAAATGCAGACATCCTCATCCAGGAGTGAAAATCCTCTGATGCTCTTTCATTTGGAAATGGACATTGGTATGCAAACTTTGCCCTTACAGCTGTTGAGGAAGTTGCGTTGGTATATCCAGTGTCTGTTCCCATTTTGATCCATATATTACTGCCTTCTACTGGATTTTCTTCATGCGATTCTAAAATCTCCAGAATGGGCGAAGAGATCCTATTTCTAGGAGTCCGACGATTATTTTCGTCTATTACCTCAAATGTCGAATAAACCACATCTACCTCAGGATTTTCTGAGAATATACTTTTAACAACTTCTAACCGTTTCGGATGTGATACATCATCTGCGTCATTAAAAAGTACTATAGAGCAGCCTCGTTCAATAGCTCTAATGATTGCAAGATTTCTGGCTACTCCTGGACCTACACTTCTGTCTAAGAAAATGATATCAATTTTTGGATAGTACTTTTCCTTTAAATGATGGAGATAATTTCCAACCATACTTTCAGAATACCCATCTACTACGAGAGTGGCATTCCAGTCTACATCAGTTTGTGCAAACAATCCTTCAATAGTATCGGTAATGAGCATTTTTTCGTCCTGCTCTTCTTGAACATTTGCTACGTGATACGGGATGATGAACATGCTTTTTACTTCGCCTGTGTATATAGTCACGTTTTCCATCCTTTCGTATGCAGCTTAATATTTAGCGGTTTAATGTAGATATGCTATTCAATGAAAGCAGAGGTTTTATCATGATTCTAGTCGAAATAACAAATTAAATGTTATCTGAGAGCAAACTAATGAAACAGATGCTGTGATATTTTAACATTTGAAGACTTACCTCAAGAAGAAATATCGAATTCATAGTCCTGCGTAGATATCTTGCAGAAGACTTTATTCTAACGGTAATACAAGGAACGATTTTGGTGTATTTTGAAAGCGCTTTTATGATAGAAAATCACAGACAAATTAGTCCACCTCACTAAGGAGCAAGAGGTTATGACACACTAATATCTCTTAGAATGCCGCTAATTCATTTAATATTGTCCGAAATGCCGCAATATAATGAGAATTTGAGAATTTGTCTATATCCTTACCTATCTGAATTTGCTCTGTCTTATGTACATTATTAAGAACATGCATTATAATTTCCGCAGCATGTTGTAATGTGTTATATTGATACTCTTGTGAAACAAACTCTGTAACGCCTCCTTCATCTGGAACCACTGCGATTAGTCCAGCTGCTATTGCTTCTATTACTGACATGCCAAAATGTTCTCCCACCATTGGATGAAAATAGACCCTGGATTCTTGTATGATAGAAAGAAGTTGATCTAAGCTAGCATTAATCTCAAATGTAACATAATCAGTCAAACCCAGCTCTTTAATCATCTGTTTAAGGCCAGAGTAATAATCCGAAAAACAAGAGTAAAGATTCCCAACAATTTTCATTTCACTGCCAATACTATTATCTTTTAATATTTTTGCGAGTTTAATCGCGTTCTCTATTTTCTTGTGAGGAGCGATTCTGGATATTACAAGGATGATATCCCTTCTTCCACTATCGTCATCATCATTTATTATTAATGCACTATTGCGGAAAGTCTCAATATCTATTGGTGGACTTAGTATGCGAATATCCTCCAATCCAAATGCGTTAACTATTGCCCTGCGGCTAAATTCAGAATTAGTAATCACGATAGAGTTTTTCATCAAATTATAATATCCATATTTTAGTATTTCAAAATATTCTCTTTTTCTGCTGGACTGAAGTTTCGCTTGGCAATCCTTTGAATTGTTGATATCTTCATAGTTTCTATTATCCGAAAAAATAAGAGTATTTTCTGTCATACCAAGATCTGTTCTTAGATATTCAGTATTTTCAAATTCTATGTGATATTTTGTACTGGGATAGTGGCAATAAGTAATAGCGTTATTCTTTGAAAAAGATGGATGATAATAAGGGGCTGCATCACCATTTGTATTAATTGTAATGTCGTAGGTGTAGTAATTATCAGGTTCTCCTTGCTGTTGTTGACGGAGCTCTTCCAAAATGTTTATGACATTAACTCTCTTTGCGCATTTCATGACTGAAACAAGATTTTTGCCAAATGAATTTTCTAATTTCTGTATATCAGGGCTCTTCAGGGTTGTAAGGTCAAAGTCTATTCCCACTTCCAGTAATGACTTCATAGTTATGAGTGATAGTCTTTCAGCACCCCCACAGGGATTAAAGTCTCCATGTATGAGATTTGCTTTCATATTAATCAGCCTATCCTGTTAAGGACAAACCCCTTCGCTATCTTTTTAGCTCGCATGAATCCTTCTTCATCAGTTCACAAAGTATTTAGAGATTAGAGATTGGCATAACACAAGATGGTTCTAAATTTGAGATTACTATGTTGTCATAATGATCGGCAAAACCGTTTTGCGTGTCAAACATGACAAAAATACTGAGTGTTTGGAAAACCATGAATCACTCGAATAATTATTATTAGACATCATGCTCCTACTTATTGGTGCTCGCAAACGAAAGTATTAGTTATAAGTAGCCCTAATTTACCTACTCCACCTCCCGATTATTTTCGGCTTTGACTTGCTGAAGATCGAATGGAGGCCTGGAGGCTGTCGTCATGTGGGTTTGTAAGAACTTGATCAATAAAGCTCATGATGTGACTTTGATATCAGCCAAATATTCTTCTACAGCTAAAGGAGAAAAGGAACTGCCATCCAACTTAGAGATAATAGAAACGATAGAGCCTTCTTGGGAAGGATCGACTGCTGAAGAAGCTCATTATCTCATATATAAGGAACTGCTGGAAAAAGAATATGGAAGCGGGAATGGAATAGTATGGGATAATACATGGCATTGCTTTTCCTATCTTTCGGCAAAGAAATTTCCAAAGATGAAAATAATTCATACTAATCATGGTACGGTAGAATGGCAAAAAGTTCCGGTTAGACAACTGCGATTTCCTAGATATATTGGATTATCTAGGCTTCATGCTAAGTATATGTCGTCCCGTCTTGGAATACCTGTTAGATATGTTCATCACGGAATCCCTCTACCTCTACTGGATAATACAAATAGTAATAATAAGAATAAAAACGGAGATTATCTTCTTTCGATTAATAGAATAGTCATAGAAAAAGGAATTGAAGATTCAATTGATTTGGCTGTGAAAACAAAAAATGCTATAAAAATAGCTGGGGATGATATACATGTACCGGATCTCTCATATGTACAAATAATAAGAGACAAATGCCAAAATACCGACGGCTTGGCAGAATATATTGGACTCGTAGACAATAAAACAAAGGCGCAATTAATCAAAGGATGCAAAGCTGTTATTGCATGCCCTAAACCTACATGGATAGAGGCCTTCGGGCTATATGCCGTAGAAGCAAATGCCTATGGTAAACCCGTACTTGCTCTAGCTAATGGAGGACTAAACGATATAATTGTAAACCATACCAACGGTTTTCTCGCTAAAACTCCTCAAGAATTACAGGGATATGTCGACAAGGTCTACGAATGCTCGCCAGAATCTTGCAGAGATAGAGTTAAAAAGCACTTTACTGATGAAATAATGACTAAAAATTATCTTCAGATCTTTGAGAGAGTAATGGTGGATGATTCTACTTTCAGATGGTAGTACAATTAGGTGGATGTTTTACTAACGCTGTGACTATGCTCTAACTCCCAAGTATTAAGAGCTTCAGATAGATATTTAATTTGTTATTTTTAATTAGATTAGTATGTCTGAGAAACAATCTAATCCAATTCCTGTAGTAGACGTCATTATTGAACAAGAGTCTACGGTTCTGTTCGCGAAGAGAAAAAAGGAGCCGTTTAAAGGTTGTCCAGGTCTTCCAGGAGGTTTTGTGAACATAGGAGAAACGGTTGAGGAAGCGGCAAGACGTGAAGTTAAAGAGGAAACATCTTTGGATATAGAACTGACTGATATTTTAGGTGTCTATTCCGATCCTAAAAGAGATCCAAGAGGACATATCATATCAACTGTATTCATAGGACATGCTCCACCTAATGAGAACGCAAAAAATAAGGCGTAGCTCAAGATAATGTGTCAGAAATAGAATGGATAGATTTACGGATGGCCGATAACAAAAGTCTTGCCTTCGATCACAGAAATATACTCTCACATTATAAAAAATGGAAAGAATCTGGGGGAACATTTTGGTCATCAAAGAAATAAAATATAGCTTATCGATAATAATTAGATGTCTGGCATCCGGTAAACTTAGTCTCATTACAACAAATCAAATAGTATTACCTGTAGTGTGAAAATGCTTTATAGTATGTTGAATATATTAATTGCAAGAGTGAAGACATAGAATCAGCCCAAAAGAATCAAAAAAAGATTGGAGCAGCGGAAGAGAATCCGGAAACATCTGGTCCTGCAGAAAACCTTCGTGAAGAAGCTGCAGAGATGACAAATAAAGATCAGGACACTGAAGATCCAGTTTAGTCAAAATATTACCTAAATTATTTTTGTGGAGCAGAACACTTGCATAAATAGCATCATATCATCATTAATTCAGGAATATTTTCGATAGAACCTGAGATAATATTGTCCAAACTTGCTTTACTTAATAGGTGATTCAGTACTAAATGCTTGTATTCACAATCTGAAAATGAATACTACTCTTCTTCTTTATTGGTATTATCTGTTCACTTTTACTAGGTTATTTTCCAATCGGACTGCTTGGGATCTAGTATGGATCTACTGTTTTAAGTTTTATAACTACAATTCTCTGTAATATCGCAAGACGATTTTGCTTCAAAAGCCACTTCTAACAGATATCTAGAGACATCCCTAATTAGGTAGAATACTTCTGCCCCATATCATGCTCATTATGATTTTAGAGTTATCTTCATTGATCTCAGATGTAAAAAAGATAGAAGGCGTTGCTATATCTTCCCCACCTCTTTATCATTGGCAAGACCAAGCGGAGTTGTCTATGCCGGCCGCAAGAAAGAGGATTTGCATTATTGAATGTTGTTTTGGAAAACAAGATGTAGTTGTAATGCTTCATTAATAGTAATCAATCCGAAATACTGTTACTCATTATAAACGATGTTGCAGTAAGGGGTTTACCATGAATACGACTTCAAAGTATGCTTTAACTTTCCTTGCCTTCGTCATTATGGCAGGATTGATGGCATTTCCTGTCCTTAGTTCAGTACTCAACGAATCTATAACAACAACTGCAGCAACTGTTTACGCACAGTCCCAATCAGAGTCACAACAACAAACATCCCAACCACCAGAAGAACAAAAACCACAAACTGGTACACAGTACATATTCAATAATAAGAGTAGACCTGCAAATGCTCCTGAACACTGTGCATCATTAGCTCAAGTGGTCAGCGGAAAAGGGCTTCCTGATTATGATTTATGCGATATCGTAGTCTACCGTCAAGCACCAGCAATAACTAGAAACGATGGACTGGTAATAAACAACTTTTCAGGTATAGGACATTATATTGAGCTTGCGTCGGCAGCTGCGCTAAACAATACAGAAGCGTTCCAAGCCAATACTACCAACCAAAATATGTCAGCTGCTTTTGGAGAGTGGGCCTTACTTGATTCAGAAGTGGTCCCAGTACAAGATCTTATGCAAAAATATAACTGGACTGAAACTGCTTTGCATCATCATATGTTAGGTGAAACCCCAAAGATTCTGTTTCTGCACTGGTCAGTAACTGGAAATGCTCAAGACTTGATAAAGCAAGCAAAGGAAATAATAATGCTGACTTCGACTTACGATGAACAACAACCAAGAGCCCCCACATCAGCGGGTCCATAATTAACTTGTGGATTTATTATCTTTTATTTTTTGTTTAGATAACCTGCCAGAAAAAACAGCAACATGATTTTACAATAAAGTAGAAAACTGTTTTAAGGAATAATCTACAACCAATATTGACGTTTCCTGCGAAAATGGTATGGCGGTTTTCTGTCCCGTTCCCCGTTATACTATTGAGGTATAGAGGAAAGGCCAAATACGGGACTGGCCGAAAAAAGCCTCTTACCAGCAGGCCGTATCTCTTGCTAAGGAATGCGGAGTAGCGTCACCAAATAGAGTGTAGAGATACTTACTGCTTTGGCCAAGCAAAGTTTTGATCGGAATCATCCAAGCATAGCAGCTAATATAGGATGGTCTTTTAGCAGTAGACTAGGGTCAAAATGAGAGGACGGCAGAGTCCTCATCAGGTTATGTCAGAACTTTAAAGAAAGCCGAAAGTTGAGGATGCTAAACTAATGAAAATAATCTTTAGAGTGCTCGCCACAGAAATACTTTCTGCATTTCTGATATTTGATCGTTGGTATTTCCTCACATCCTAATCACATCCTATTAGTGAACAAAGTTCGCCTCTTGCGGTTCTCGCTATCCAATCATTGCCAGTCGTCAGATCCATTTTCCAAGCAGTAGAATCGCAAAAGACAGATTTAACTTCTTTCCTTTCTATGTCAGCGTTAAATTGAAGACTTAATAAAAGATTCTAAATCCATCAATTACCCGCTCTCGAAACGTCGATGATGCACAAGGTCATCTTGATTTTGGAAATACTTTCCGCACATACTACATGTAAATACAGACATGGCGGTCGGAGTTACCTCTGGATAATCCTTCCTTTCTTCGCTTAGATTTACTGCCTCTTTTTCTTTTATACTCTTGTTGGATCTTGTCTTACGTATTCGAACATCTGGGTCTTGTCGTTTCTGATTACTAATCTGATTTTCTAGTTTCTTTTCTGGAATATTCTGCTCTATTGACTTTCTGATATGATAGAGATCGTTGTACTGGATATAACCATCTAAGCTCTGAAATAACGAGATTGTATCTTCGTCATTGGTTATATTTTTTAAATAGTGTATTATATCGTTCTTGTAGGCAGGAAA
>Ga0075311_1000096_pt1 | contig 13821 bp, 14 predicted proteins | sample MayberryNE_Catta_FD_120044 | JGI IMG/M metagenome (GOLD analysis project Ga0075311, IMG submission 120044) | Natural and restored wetland microbial communities from the San Francisco Bay, California, USA, that impact long-term carbon... | ecosystem: Environmental > Terrestrial > Soil > Wetlands ...
CTGGTCCGTCGGCCGCTGAGAAGAGGAGATAGCTGGGGTGCGGGAGAACCCATGGCTCCAGTACTCCATCACTCCACATCGCTTTGCCTTTTGCCGTCGCATCGTCTAGCCTTCTGCCATGATCGTGGGCGTTCCCAAGGAGACCAAAACCGAGGAAAACCGGGTGGCCGTTACACCCACCGGAGTCGCCGGCTTTGCCGCGCGAAATCATCGAGTCTTGATCGAAAGAGGCGCAGGCCTGGGCAGCGGCCTCAGCGACCGCGCTTACCAGAACGCTGGGGCGACGATCGTCGATACCGCCGCAGAAGTCTGGCAGCAGGCCGATATGATTATGAAAGTGAAAGAGCCTCTCGAATCTGAATTTCCGCTCATGCGCGAAGGCCTTATTCTGTTTACCTATCTGCACCTCGCGGCCAATGAACCGGTGACACGCGCGCTGATGGACCGCAAAGTTACCTCGATTGGTTACGAGACGATCCAGCTCGACGACGGCTCGCTGCCGCTGCTGGCGCCGATGAGCGAGATCGCCGGGCGACTCGCCATTCAGGTCGGCGCCTGGTGCTTACAAGCGGAAAATGGCGGTCGCGGGATTCTTCTGGGCGGCGCTTCGGGTGTCCGGCCGGCCAAAGTCGTAATACTTGGAGCGGGCATGTCCGGCACCGCCGCCTGTCAAATCGCAGCCGGCATGGGCGCCTATGTCAGCATTCTCGACATCAATCCGACCAAGCTCCGCTACGTTCACGATATTCTTGGGGCTCATGTGACGACCCTCATGTCGAACCGGGCCAATGTTGAAGAGGAAGCCGTCGATGCCGATCTGGTCGTCGGATCGGTGCTGATTCCTGGTGCTCAAGCGCCAAAACTCATCCCTCGCTCGCTGGTCAAGCGCATGAAACCGGGCGCGGCGTTCGTCGATATTTCGATCGATCAAGGCGGCTGCGCCGAGACTTCCCGGCCAACCAACCACCGAGACCCCATTTACGTCGAGGAGGAAGTCGTCCACTATTGCGTGACCAACATGCCGGCCATCGTGCCGAACACTTCGACTTACGCACTGACGAATTCGACCCTGTCGTATGGCTTAGAACTGGCAAATCGCGGAATTCCCGCCGCGCTCGTGCGCAACAAGGCGCTCGCCCGAGGGCTCAACACCTATGGCGGTAAAGTGAATCATGAGGGTGTAGCAAACGCTTTCAATCTTCCCTGGGCGCCGGTGGAGAAAGTGATTCGCTCATGAGACTGGTGACCCGGGCTGATTTCGACGGACTGGTGTGCGGCGCGCTGGTCACGAAATTGGAAAAAATCGATGATTTTCTGTTCGTCGAGCCCAAATTCATGCAGGACGGGCTGGTGGAAATTCGCCAGGGCGACATCATCACCAACCTTCCTTATCATCCCAACTGCACGCTTTGGTTCGATCATCACGTCACCAACACGACACCGAATTTTCCCCAGCCGATTATGCTCGGCCAAGGCGGTTTTCGCCTCGCGCCCAGCGCGGCGCGTGTGGTTTATGAATACTACCTGGAACTCGCCCGGCAATCCGCGACAACCATCGCGGCGCATTATCCTGGCCCTAAAACCGCAGGAAATTCTATCGTTCCTCAACCTGGATCGGATCAAATACCTGCTTCATGAGGCCGACCGGATCGACGCCGGAAAACTAGCAATCAATGACGTGCTCGATCCGCAAGGCTATGTTTTGATTTCCATGACCACGGACGGCCGCAATGCCGGGGACGAGCCCTATTGGCTGAGGATCATCGATCTTTTGCGCGATACATCGTTGGAACAAACCTTCGGCGATCCCGAAGTTCAGCGCCGCTGCCAGCGCATCCGTGACGAGCAGGAAAAGCTTCGCAAGCTTTTAGTGGAACGCACGACGATGAAGGGCAATGTGATCTACTGCGATCTGCGCGGCGTCGAGGCGGTCCCCGACGGCAACCGGTTCTTGATCTTTACGCTTTTTCCGGAAGGCAATATTCAGGTCAAAGTCACTGAGGATACACAGCGGGAAAATACCACCGCAATCTCCGTCGGCTACAACATCTTTAATCCGACCTCGAAGGTGAACGTCGGCGAGCTGCTGAAAAATTACGGCGGCGGCGGCCATAAGGTCGTCGGCTCAAGCCGTGTGCCTAATGAACAAGCCGAGCAAGCGATTCGAGAAATCGTCGAAGCCGTTAGCGAGAAGCGCTAGACGCAGCGCCGCCGCCTGCTGCACCGTGCCTCGGTAGTATGAAACTCATCAAGATCGATGCCGCGCTCAAACGGCTCAAGAAATTGAATGATGAGATTCGTTACGTGGACTGTTTCGCGGATCAGAAGTTTACCTCCGGCTTAATTGCCTTCCGGCCGACGCAGAACGCCGATCCAAAACAAATCAATCACCCCGACAAAGATGTGGTTTGCCAAGTGATCAAGGGGATCGGCCGGCTGCGAGTCAACGGCAAGCGCACGCCGCTACGACCCGGAATCGTCTGTCATATTCCCAAGGGAACGCCTCACGATTTCGCGGCGGGCAGACGCAGTGAGTTGGTGTTGTTCTACTCGCTGATCAAGACTGGCTGAGCTTGCGCTGCCGTCGTTTTTTCATTTCGAGCGCGCTTCGAGAAATCCTACGATCCCTCGCTCACCTCGGGATGACGAGAAAGCTCGGACGATATGACCCGGGCGTCACCACCACTTTACTCGCTCGTGCTTGGCTTGAAGAAACCCATTCCAGACCGCCGACGCCGGTTTGGGCTGACCGTCGCTCGTTTGCATGCCGATGTAAGCCCAGATTTGTGCCAGATCGGCGAGCGGCGGCGGCAAGCGCCCGACCAGACGATCGGAATCCGTGGTCGCGAAATTGATGACAAATTCGTAACTGTCGCGCGCTGCGGTTTGGAGCAGGAAATCGGTGAATTGCGTCTGGTCGGCATCGGAGCCAAACAGGATCGTGTTGTACGATTTCAACTCGACATTGCGCGACGTCATGCCGCTCTCGGCAACGGCGATGCCTTTGTTGAAACGTTTTGCGAAATCGAGAAAATTCGACGGGAGGGTTCGCGGCACCTCGCGGCTCATGTGAGGATAAAAGCTCATCGCGAAAAGATCACTGTGGCGCATCAGCTCCGCGACTTCTTTTTCCTGCGGCGTCCCTTTGGCGTCGCGGGTGAGCCGCTTGTAGTGCAGCAGCTCGGTGGTAAAGAAGACCGGCAAAGTACCGTGCGCTTTTTTTACCGCCATATAGGTGTCGCGGTGCAGTTCTTTCAGCTGCCTCCACTTCGAGGCATTGCGCGACAACAACATGTTGGATTCGACGCCGATGGCGAGATAATCGGGCCGCATGGTTTGAATCGCTCGCAAAATGAAATTGAAGTACGCCCGCTTCACCCGCGGGCTGTTCAAGGGCTCGCCGCTCCACGGCCGCGGCAGCGGTTGATTGTCGGTTTCCCCCCAGTAGGGCGCCAACTCGCGCCGGTCTTTGTTCAAGGGAGAAATCGACAAAAACAATTTCTTGCCCTGCGGCGGGCGGTAGCTCATGTTCGCTTGCACATCCTTGGAGAACGGCTTGCCCTCCAACGCCTCGGGCCAAGGAATGCCGCCGATGAACATGACCGATACGATATCGCCATGCGCGTGGGCATACTCGCGCGCCATCGCCACGCCTTCTTCGGTGAGGTCGGCTGGCCAGCGGGTAAAGCCCATCAAGAACGGCCGGGTCACCGGTCCTCGATAGACCGGCAGCGGCGCGGGCGGCGGCTTGGATTGACTCCGCGTCTCGGTCTGTGCCGTCGCCCGACGCAAGGTGTCGATAAGGCCTCCTGGAGCGCACGCGCTCAACGATAAAAGAAATCCAAAGAATACCGGCCAGCGAAACAGACTTTTTCCCATATCCGGCGATTATCAAAGTTTCATTTTGATTGGTCAAGCAAACCGCGGCTTTGGTCATGGTTCGAAGCAGGAACCACAGCGGCGATCCGTAACCGAACTGGCGCCGGTCCGACCTTCACTTGACTTCAGGGTAATTTCTTTGAAAATAGGGACAATCAACTCCCATGCCGCTCCCGACAAGTCGCTTGGGCTAGAATCTTGCTAATTCATTCACGAAGAGTTCATTTTCTCATCGTTGTCATTGTCGCTTTCGCAATCACTTCACTCGCCGGTTGCTCGTCGCGCGCGGCGGCCCCAGAGACGCGTTACGCGCCGGCGGGCGATCTGCTCGATATCGTCAAGGACTTTCAGCGCCTCGCCAAAGAAGATACCTATCGATTCCCCATTCCAAAAGACGTCACCGGCATCAACATCATGAAGGCGAGCTTGGTGCGGCTCGACGACTACGAGCGCAAGAATCGCGGCCAGTTCACCGACATCGTCCAATTCAACAAGGCCTCCGCCCTCGAACGATTAAGAGAATACGATCAAGCCGCGGCGCTCTACCGCAAGGTCGCTGAAACTAACGGCAAACTCGGCAGCGAAGCCGCCAAAAATGCCCAGATCCTGGATGACTTCTTACGCATCTTCGATCGCGCCGTTCCAACCGAGGATCCGTTCAAGTACATCGCCGGTCTCGATGAAAAGGTCGCCGCTTGGAACCAGCTCATTCAGACACATAAAGGCACGCAGTACGAATTTCTCGCTCGCGTCGAGGAAGAGCGCATCGATCGGGCCAAGGTCGCCTTTGTCGAGACCAATCGCTATCGCCTCAAGGAAGGCAATCAACTGACCATCGTCGGTTTTAGCCAGCTGATCACCAAGCACCAACAAAGTAAAAACATTCACCGTTACCTGATCGACTTCGGCGACTTCTATATGCGTCTTGCAAAAGAGTATGCCTCCCAGTACGATCCCGAAGGATTGGCCTTTGATTCCAAGTTTTTAGATCAATTCGTGAAGTCTGCGCTTAAACTTTATGCCGAGGTGGTCCAAGTCGACGGCATCATGGAAAAAATCGAAGCCCAGGGAAAAATCGAAGCGGCGCGCGGCTTTGTAGAGAAAATAACAAGGCTCAATCGATGAGTTCCAAACCGTTCTTACTTATCGCGGGAGCGTGGCTGCTCGCCACCGCCGGATCCTTTCAGGGCGCATCTTATGCCCAGGAATTGCAGCTTGAAAGGATCCTTAATCCGCTCGCCGACTACGACCCTTTCGAGCCACCGGCGGCAGCTAAACCGCGATTTTTCCCGGACGAAGTCGACCGGCGCGCGCGCGAACTGCTCGTCGATGCTCTGACCGGTCGAGACGGCGCCGTCGCCGACCATCTCGAGTTTTTCAAAAGCGCAGATGCCCGATTGCAAAAAGACCGCGGCCATGTGACCGGCCTGTCGGAACACGCTCAGGACATTCTCAACAATACGATCCGTGACCGCGAGCGCTACCTCGCCGCGCAAAAACAAGCGAGCCGAAACGCCTCGACGCCGGAACGTAAGAAATATCTCGAAGCGATCGTCAACCAGGACGACATGATCCAATCCGAGCAATTGATGCGGCAAAGCTCGACAAATTTCTGGGGCGGGATGTTCAATCGCATGCTCGGCTCGGTGGATTTGGTTGGCGTGGCTTCAGGCAATTATATCGGCGCGGCGGCCGAAACCACCATCAGCCAGCTCTATGCGCTGATGGACCGCGACATGTCCGTTGAGGAGCGGCGCGCTCTCGCCCGCCACCTCGACCATTTGAAACGTTTTCCCGACGATCCGCGCAACGAAGCGATCCGAAAACAGGCGGAAGCGTTGGATAAAAAGAAAAAAAACGCACTGACCCGAAAGCAAATCGACAAAGCAAAAGAGGCCTTGAGCAACGGCGATCCGGAAAAGGCCGCGTTCTTCATTGAAATGGCTTCGTTCATCGATCCCCAGTCGAAAGCATTCGACGATATCCGCCAACAAGCAGCCCAGGCGCTGGGCCATTTCGACGACGAGCGCAAGAAATCCCTGATGGCTGCGCCCGAGCCCCGGGCAAACGAGGACCAGCAAGCGGATGTGAAGCGACTGCTCGAAGCATTGACCTTGCGTGACAGTAACTACTTGCAACGTGTGGCGATCGATGTCGAGAAGAAGCATCAGGGTCAACCTTTGGCCGATGCCGCGCGCGACGCCGAGGCCGTCGCCTTGGAAATGAAAGGGTGGCGCGAAGCAGCGAAAAAGGCGCTTGAGCAGTTGGCCGAGTCGTCATCCAACCCGGAAACCAAAAAACGCGCCGCCGCGCTTTTGCAGAGTCCAGAGTACAACCGGCTCACGCCGTTTCAGCAAGCGCGCAGCGAACGGCAGCTGCAATCGGCGAAATATGTTTTGCTGGGCGAAGATGTCCTGCGCAAGAACTTGCTTTTCGCCGCCGGCGCGATGGCCGCCGCCGGTCCTGCAGCAGCGGCGACACTCGGGATGGCCAACGCGTTGATGGTCACCAATAATTTTTATCAGGTCATGACCAAGAATCCGGTCTCCGCGCAACCCGTGATCGACGCGGGTGTCGCCTACGTGCGCAGCCATCCGGATTCGGAAAACGCCCGGGACGTCTACAAGGTGCTCGCCGAAGCCTACGAAGAACGCGGCATGCTCGCAAAAGCGATCAGCTATCACGAACTGGCCGGATCACCCAAGGAAACAATCGACGCGCTCAAACAGAAAAGCGCGCGAGCGTGGCTCAACGCCGCCAACACGACTAACGAACGAGGATTGCGAGAGTACTATCTCACCCGGGTGGTGGATCAAAATCCCGACAGCCCGAGCGCCGCCGAAGCGGTGAAGAAACTGGCGCAGTTGGCCAAGGATGAAAACCAGGGACTGCGTCTTAGCAAAAAATTTCTGTTGGAACATCCCGAGCTCTTTGGCCCGCGAGGTCTCGGACTCAAACCGTCGTTGTTCGACGGTAACCCGGGAAACATAGAGATCGCCGACCGCGGCGTCAACTTGCTTGGCGACAACGAGCTGCTGGTTTATTACCAAACGGCTTGGGGCGTGCGTAGCCACAGTTATCGTCTCCACCAGCCGATCGCTGACCGATTTTTTATGGCGCTGCGGGAGAAGAACCAGCAAGTCGCCATGGCCGATATCCATCAGCGCGCCAAGGACAGCGTCGGGGGAATCAGAAATCTACCACCGTCGATCGTCAATGCCGAGCGCGAGCGGCGCGCCGCCAACCTCGAGGAGCGCCAAGATACGACGTTGACGCTGGTTCGCGAAGCCGGCGTGCCGAGCGGCAATTACCAGAAAGTCTTGGATGTTGAATTGCTCACCGATAACGAACGCGATCCCGACAGTAAATACCAGCTGCCGCCGATTCAAGGCAGCATTTCCGCCAGCCGCTTCAGCATGACCGGCGCGCTGCCGACGGGCCTGTGGGGCAGCCAGCTCGCGGTCGGCGGTGATAACCGGAGCCCGTTCGCCGGCGTCCAATTGCCGATTCCCTTAATCGAGAGCTTTATTCCGGTTGATTTTATGATACAAGGTCGTCCCGGTGGAATTTCCGTATATCCAAGGATTCACGGTAGCGCCGATAAGGGCGAAGATCCGGAACTTTACCGTTGATTAGAGGAATAGCGACTTGCCCCGGAACATTTTGCCTCGAAAAGAACTCCGACGCGGCGCGATCTCCATTTTCGGCGGCTTGGCTCTATGGGAACTACTGGCCCGCCTCCTGCTCGAAAACGATCTGCTTATTCCTCCGCCCAGCAGTGTCTTACGCTCATTCTGGAATCTGGCGGTCAGCGGCGAGCTTAATCAGCATTTCGCCGCGACTCTCTTTGAGTTCGTCTGCGGCTTTACCACGGCCTGTGTCATCGGCGTCATCATCGGATACTTCATGGGCAGGTATAAACGGTTCGATGAAGTCATGGACCCATGGATCGCCACGCTCTACTCGATTCCGATCATCGCAATCGTCCCGCTGATCATCATTTGGTTCGGCATCGGCATGATTTCAAAAGTCATCGTTGTCTTCAAAATCACTGCGGTCGCAATTATCTTGAATACCGCGGCAGGCATAAAAAATCTCGATCCAGTCTGGCTGGAGCTGGCCAAGTCCCTGCGCTTGAGCGGCTGGGAAACCACCTATAAAATCCGCTTTCCCGGAGCGCTGCCCTACATCATCACCGGCATGCGCCTGGGCGTCGGCCGCGCGCTGTTGGGCGTCATCGTCGCCGAGTTGTTGGCGGCCAATGCCGGTTTAGGCTACCTACTGCGGGATTCCTCTGAAACTTGGGACAGTCCGAAACTTTTCGTCACGGTTTTTCTGCTCGCCGCCATGGGCCTGCTGAGCTTCAATTTGATTAAACGTCTTGAGCGCCGCCTGGCCCCATGGCGTCAGAGCGCCGAATGGTCCACCGAGTAGGCTGGGCAGCGGCAGTCCTCCAACTGTCACCAATGAACGAACGAACCGATAAGCTCATATCAAACCTATTGAAGTTGGGCTCCATCATCGCTGGGCTGGTGTTGTGGCATGTTCTCGCCGTTTACGTCGTCAACGATCCGACTTTTTTGGTCTCTCCGGTCGTCGTCGTGCAGACCGCTTACGACATGCTGTTTGTAAACGGGGAGCTTTATCCCCATCTTTTCGCCAGCTCGTGGATCTTTTTTTACGGTTTCGTCCTGGCTATTGTCATCGGCGTGCCTCTGGGCTTCATCATGGCGCTCAGCACGACCGTGCGCGATTACGTCAATCCGTGGATGAGCACTCTTTACACCACGCCACGCATCGCATTTGCGCCGGTCTTGCTGCTGTGGTTCGGTATCGGCGGCGGCGCCAAGGTCGCCATCGTCTTTCTCGGCTGTTTTTTTCCTGTTTTAATAAACTCCTACTACGGGATGCGCGTCGTCAATCGCGAATATGTCGAGCTCGCCCGCTCTTTTCGCCTCACTTCACGGGCGCTCTTCATGAAAATTCTCCTGCCCGCGTCCGTGCCGTTCATCCTCGCCGGTATTCGTTTGTCGATCGGTCGGGGGTTGACCGGTGTTGCCATCGCCGAGTGGTTCGGCGCCACGGAAGGGTTGGGCTTTCTGGTGTTCTTTGCGGGCCAGACTTTGAATATCCCGACTCTGTTCGTCGGCGTTGCCTCCTTCGCGGTATTGGGCATGTTGGGCTTTGAAATCGTCCGGCGTGTCGAAACCTACGCGACTCCCTGGGGAAAGCAATCGCAGGGAGGATAAGTATGGCCGCGTCGGTACTCGAGCTGAGAAATCTTCATAAAGAAATTCCGCGCGATAATCGCGAACCCTTTACAATTTTCAAAAATATAAACTTGTCGCTGCGCGACGGCGAATTCGTCAGCATCGTCGGGCCGAGCGGTTGCGGCAAGACCACCATGTTGCGCGTCATCAACGGTCTCATGCCTCGCACCGCGGGCGAGATCTTGATCGACGGCCAGTCGGCGGAACAGATGGATCACGAGTTGGTGATGGGCTTCGTCTTTCAAGGCGCGTCGTTGTTGCCCTGGCGCACCAGCCTGAGAAACGTCTTGCTCGGGCTCGAGGGACGCGGTCAGACCCTCAAGGAAGCGGAAAATGTCGCCCGCAAATATTTGGAGCTGGTCGGCCTTTCCGGCTTCGAAAATCACTATCCACACGAGCTGTCGGGCGGCATGCAGCAGCGCGTCAACTTGGCGCGAGCCCTGGCGGTCAATCCGCGCATTCTGCTGATGGACGAACCGTTCGCCGCGCTCGATGCTCAGACGCGAAATTTCATGCAGCTCGAGCTCTTGCGAATCTGGCGCGAAACCAAAAAGACCGTCATCTTTGTCACGCACATGATCGCCGAAGCGATCCTGCTTTCCGACCGGGTCGTTGTCTTCAGCCACCGGCCCGGCACGATCCGCTCGGAGTTTCAGGTGCCGCTGCCGCGACCGAGAAAAATGGAAATGCGCTCGGATCCACGCTTTTTGGAATTGGAAAATATTGTCTGGAAGCAGATCGAAGAAGAAGTGAATGCCGCCGGCGGGTTCGCCCAACTTTAGCAATCTAACACTCGGAGGAGGGAATCATGAAAAGATGGGATCCTAGAGGCGTTTTTGCAGCTTTAGTGCTGGTTGCGATAGGATGGCTGCCAGCCCATCTGTTCGCAGGCGAGGCGATGTCAAAGTTTCGGCTTGTTCAAAGCGGTCTAACCGCGATGAGCTGGCCCATTTATGTCGCCAAAGATCAAAAGTTCTTCGACAAGAACGGCATCGACTTTGAAGAAATCATCATCCGCGGCGCAACCAACACGACCCGCGCGGTACTGAGCAACACGGTTCCGGTAGGACGGATTAATCCTGATTATGTCATTACGGCGATCGAGAAAGGCGCCAAAGTCAAGATAATTAGCGGATCGCTGGAGAAGATTCCCTATGATCTAATGGCAAGGTCCGAAATTAAATCCGGCGCTGACCTCAAGGGAAAGACCATTGGCGTGAGTTCCCTCACCGGCGGCACGACCCTCATGCTGCACGAAGTCATGGAAGAGGCGTTCAAGCTTAAGGAAAACGACTACAAACTGCTGGTCGTCGGCACCTCGCCGGATCGTTACGCGGCATTGAAAGGCGGATCCGTACAAGCAACCTTCATGGGGCCTCCTTTCAATATTCGCGCAAAGCAAGAAGGTTACAACGCTCTGGCAGTCTGGCACGATTATCTGGGTCCGATTCAGTTCGTCGCGACTTTCGCGCACAACGACTATCTCAAGGCCCACCGCGATGAAACCGTGAGATATCTCAAGAGTATTATCCAAGCTACAAAGTGGCTCTATGACCCAAAGAACAAGGAAAAAGCCATCGCCCTGCACATGAAGATACTCAAGAGCAAGCCGGACATCGCCGAAAGCGACTATAAATACGTCGTCGAAGAATTCAAACCCTTCTCAGTGGATGGCGACGTCAGCGAGGCCGGAATGAAAAAAACCATGGAGTTGAGGATCGCCGACGGAATGTACAAGGGGAAGAAGGTACCGTCGTACACAGAATATGTCGACACCTCGTTCGTCAACGAGGCGAAAAAACAACTGGGCTTGAAATGATCGCAATTGTCCGCCGCAGATTCGCGATTTGCGACCACTAAAAACCAGAAGCAAACGGCAGATTCCAGGCAAAAGAACTTCGTGAGGCGTTTCATGGGCATCCGCTTGTTCGCAATAATGATCGGCTTGTTGACCTTCTGTCAGGCCGCGGGCCTGGCTTACGGCCAGACCGTGAAAAAAATCCGTATCGGTTATCCGTCCCTGAGCTTTCGCCAGTCCAACGTCTGGGTGGCGAAGGAAATGGGTCTATTCAACAAGTACGGCCTCGAGGTCGAGCCGATCTTTCTGCGCGGCGGGCAAATGGCGACCCAGGCACTGGTCGCGGGCGACCCGCCGATCGTCAACATCGGCACAGTCGTACAAGCGAGCCTGCGCGGCCACAATCTCGTGCTCGTGGCCGCGGTTGAAAACAACTACGATCAGATCGTCTTCGCCCGTCCGAATATAACCAAGCTGGAGCAGCTCAAGGGAAAGGCCCTGGGCGTGAGCGGCTTTGGCTCCGCCACCCATTACGCCTCGACAATTCTGATCAAACATCTAAAGTTCGATCCCAAGGATCTGGCGCTTATTCCAACGGGCGCCGATGCCGAGCGCCTGGCCGCTTTGTCGACCGGAAAAATCGACGCGACTTTTTTCAGCTCTTCCGCGGCCCCGGTGGCTCGGAAAGCCGGGTTTAACGAGCTTTTGCAGATCGCCGATCTCGGCGTCGAAGTTCAGGGCAACGGATTCGCCACATCGAAAAGTTACATTAAGACCAACCGAGAGACTGTCAAAAACGCACTCAAAGGTTTCGTCGAGGCGATCTATTTTGTCTACGCGAACAAGCAGGAGGCCCAGAAGGTCTTCGCGAAATACATGCGCACGAACGACAGTGCGGTCCTCGAGGATTCCTATGAAGGCTATATCAAGATGATTCCCAAAAAGCCTTACCCGACGCTCAAGGGAATTCAGTTCATGCTGGACATGCTGACGCCGGTGATGCCTGAAGCAAAAGGCGCCAAACCCGAGCAGTTCGTCGACTTAAGCTTCCTGCAGGAACTGGAGAAGGAAGGTTTCTTTAACGAGATGGCAAAACGATACCCGACGAAGTGACAATAAGTAGTGGAGTACTGGAGTGTTGCTTTTCCGGACCCAATACTCCAACACTCCATAACTCGATTACTTCAGTTTAACTTAACCTACAGGAGGTTCCCATGGCACGCAAAACCGTCCAACCCAAAACTCTCAATGACCCGCGGCCACGCTACAGCCAAGGCATTCTCAACGAAGGCGGCAAGCTGCTTTTTGTCGCCGGCCAAACCGCGTCGGACCAAGCCGGCAATGTGGTGGGCAAGGGCGATATCAAAGCGCAAACCAAGCAGGTTTTCGCCAATCTCAAAGCCGTTCTCGAAGAGGCGGGCGGCACGCTCGATGATCTGGTGATGACCACGACTTACATAACCGACCGGGAGTATCGCGAAGGTTATAACGAGGTGCGCCGCGGGCTTTATAAGAAAGACCCGCCGACGAGCACGCTGGTGATCGTCAAAGGGCTCGCCCATCCAGATTATTTGATCGAGATCGCCGGGGTCGCCGTCATCCAAGGATGAGGGTTACAGTTCTCGACGACTACCAGCGCGCGTTCGAACCCACGGAAGCGATTCGCCGACTTCGGCAAAAAGCCGAAGTACGAATCTTGACCGAGAAGCTGCCGTCGGACGGCGCGGTTGCCGAGGCGCTCAAGGGATCTCAAGCGATCATTCCCGTGCGCGAGCGGACGAGATTCACCGCGTCGCTGCTGTCCGCCTTGCCCGATCTCGAATTGATTTCCCAAACCGGCAATCACGCCTACCACGTCGACCTGGACGCGGCGACCAAGAGAGGTGTTGTCGTCAGCCTCGCACCGGGCGGCAACAGCACGACGGAGTTGACCGTCGGCTTGATGCTCGCAGTCATGCGGCGCATCCCGCAAAGCGACCGGTCCATGCGCCGGGGTGAATGGCCGCTCGTGCTCGGCTACGTGCTCAAAGGCAAAACACTGGGGATCTTGGGCCTCGGCAGGATCGGCACCGAAGTCGCGAACATCGCTCGCGCCTTCGGCATGAAGGTCATCGCCTGGGGACCTACTCTCACTTCGGAACGCGCGGCAAAATCAGATGTGACCTTTATGCCGTTAGACCACGTTCTTATGACGGCTGACGTCGTCTCGGTTCACCTGGCGCTTTCCAATGAAAGTAGAAACTTACTCGACGAAAAGCGCCTGCGCATGATGAAGAACTCGGCCTACTTAGTCAACACCGCGCGCGGCGCGATCGTCGACGAAATCGCCCTAACGAAATTATTGAAGGAAAATGCCATCGCCGGCGCGGCCTTGGATGTCTTTGTCGAAGAACCGTTGCCGGGGAATCATCCGTTGATCGCGCTCGACAACGTGGTCTTGACGCCGCATCTCGGTTGGCCCACCGACTTGAGCTTCGAACATTTCGCCGAGAATGCCGTGACCAATATTCTCGACTATATGGAAGGCAAACTCACTCGCGCGCTCAACCCGGACGCGTTAACAAATCGCCGCAAAGCGCATTAGCGTTTTCTCGTCAAAATACGATTTACTACTAAGCGCACGAAGGCCAACGAAGAATCCGGACCCAAGGGCGACCGGCCGGTCGCCCCTACACTTTGTGCTCTTCGCGATCTTCGTCGTGAAATACCTGTTTGGCCTTGGTTGCGGTTTTTGCAGCACAGAGAGCCAATGGCAGAGAGACATCAGCCCGCGGCGCGGATCGTCGCTGTGTGAAAAACTTGCTTGTCCTGATCGACGAATTCGACGAGGGCTTTGTGTGAATCGGTCTTGGGATCGATGGTGATCTTGGCGAA
>Ga0075311_1000101_pt1 | contig 13531 bp, 9 predicted proteins | sample MayberryNE_Catta_FD_120044 | JGI IMG/M metagenome (GOLD analysis project Ga0075311, IMG submission 120044) | Natural and restored wetland microbial communities from the San Francisco Bay, California, USA, that impact long-term carbon... | ecosystem: Environmental > Terrestrial > Soil > Wetlands ...
CGTCGAGCGCGGCGGTCATGCGCGAAGTCTGCCACGTGGACGCCGCCCGCCCCTTACAGGCGGATGCCGGCGCGCCTGCGCGCCTCGGCGAGATCGGACCCGGGATCGACGCCGCGGCGCCGCAGCATGTGGTCCGTGTAGGGGGCGATGAATCGGTACTTCGAGGGAAGCAGAGGTCGCACCGCCCTGATCGCCGGGAACGTCGCTCGCATCGCCCGCTGCTTCCAGGGCCCGAACGGCAGCCCGTACATCTCGCGGATCCCGGCGGGGAGCGTGCCGTAGGCGAGCCGGGAGACGCCCCGCAGCACCGGCCGCCACTGCGCCTCCTTCGGAGGATCGACGAACAGGTCGAGCACGCGCCGAGCGCCGTCGGTCACCTGCAGCTCGCCGCGATGCTCGAAGGCGCCGAGCCAGGCTCGCAGCTCCTGCCAGGTCGGCGGGATCGACTCGCGGGGCACGAGACACAGCTCGGCGGCGAGCATCTGCTCCTCGTGGAAGCGTTGCCGGCCGGCGTCGTCGAGCTCCCCGACGGTGAGCCGCTCGAACACGATCGCGGAATCCACGAGGCACGCGTGCACGTAGAGCAGCAACTCGGGATCGAGGGCGTCGTACCGTTCGCCGGTCACCGGGTCGATGCCGTTGATGCGGGTGTGCACCTCGTTGATCTTCTCGGCGGCCGCGTGCGCCTCGGCCTTCGAGCCGAAGGTCATCGTGTAGGTCAGGATCAACGTGCGCTGCAGGCGCTTCCACGGGTTCCGCTCGTACATGCCCGTCTGGTTCGCGCCGGCGACCACGAGCGGGTGGGCCGCCTGCATCAGCAGGGCCCGGGCGCCGCCGAACAGCACCGTGACCTCGCGATGCACTCGCCACGAGACACTGCCCGGACCGAAGTAGCCGTCGTCGAAGGTCATCCAGACTGAGGGTACGCACTCCGGGCGGATCCGCGCGGGCGGCTGGACTTGCGCACGGCCGGATGGGACGATCGCGCCCCGCAGAGTCATCTTCCCCAGCATGATCGTCGTCCTGACCGTCGTTCTCATCGGCCTCGTCGCCGGATCGGTGACCGGCGGCAGCGTGCGCAACTTCGAACGGGTCCAGGTGCACTGGTGGGGAGCGGCGATCGCCGGCCTCGCCCTGCAGGTGGCCCCGTTCCGTCGATGGTTCGATGACGACGTCGTGGTCGCTGCCCTGGTGGCCAGCTACGCGCTGCTGATCGCGTTCGTGTGGGTGAACCGCCGGCTACCTGCGGCTCCCTTCTTGCTCGTCGGACTCGCCCTCAACGCCCTCGTGATCGCCGCCAACGGCGGCATGCCGGTCAGCGAGGCTGCGATCCGGGCGACCGGGAGCTCGAGCGACGTGCTTCCATCGATGGTCGACGACGGCAAGCACCACCTGATGTCGTCGTCGGACGTGCTGACGCCGCTCGCCGACGTGATCGGGCTGCCACCGCCCATCGCGACGGTGCTCTCGGCCGGGGACGTCGTCCTCTACGTGGGGATCGTCGCGTTCACCGTGATCGTCATGCGGGGACGCTTCGCCTCGAACCGTCGGCCTCCGGCGTGGATCCAGATGTACCGGGGGAAGCACCTGCCGCGGGAGCACCGCCTGCCCCGCCGGTCACGGACTGAAACGGGGCCTCGCCTTGCAGGAGCGAGCTCGGGAACTTCACCGTGATCGTCGTGCCCTTGCCCGGCTCGCTCTCGACATCGAACGTGCCGCCACCGACCTGAGCACGCTCCCTCATCATCGCGATGCCGAAGTGCCCCTCGGGCCCCGGAGCCTCGGTGTCGAACCCGACCCCGTTGTCCCGGAGCTCGAGCACGATGGAGTCGTCCTGCTCATGCACCCCGATCCAGAAGTCCGACGCCTGCGCGTGCTTCAGGGAGTTCATGACCGCCTCGCGGGAGATGTGGAAGATCAGCAGCGCGATCGGCGCCGGCAGCGGCATCTCGTCGATGTCGCGATGATAGGTCACGTCCGCATCGCGCCCGACCTCGTCGGTGAAGGACTCGAGCGCCTCGGCCAAACCCTTGGCCCCCAACGGAGACCGGTGCAGATCGCGGATGAGCGCGCGGATCCGGTCGGAGGTCTCCTGTTTCGATTCCCGGATCTTCTCGAGCTGTCCCCGCACGGCCGGGATGTCGTCCTTCTCGAGCAGCTTGCGCGCGACGTCGACCTGGATCGAGAGCCGGAAGAGCACCTGCGCGAGGTCGTCATGGAGGTACCCGGCGATGGCGAGCCGCTCGTCCGCGCGCTCCTCCGCCATGGCGTTCGAGAGCGTCTTCAGCACCTGCTCCCGGTCCTGCAGTTCCTGGTGCGCCTGCTCCAACGCCTGCGACCTGAAGAACACTTGCCTTGCCAACAGCAACGGAGCTAGGAAGGCGGGGACGGACCACGGCCCGACCTCCACGAAGACGACAGCAAGAGCGAGGCTCAGGATACCCAAGCCCATATATGAAACGAGGAAGTCGCTGAGCTTGCCGACTCTCAACTCCCTGATTACTTCACGAATCGGCATATCCACTCGCATTGACACGAAGACGGTCACCAGAGTGCTGTTCACCACATAGTCGGCGACTGCAGCAAGCGACGCCGCGAGAAGGAGAACCCAGGAGGGCGATCGGGCGTCCTCGGTGAGTGTTGCGAGTGAATGGAAGATCGCGCTCGCAGCCATGACCGAGAGCGCCACCTGGCATCGATTGAACAATGCCCGCAGGAACGAGACCTCACGCTTGAATTCTCGGGGGTCGGATGCGCCTAACAACGCGATCAGAGAAGCCACACCCGGCGGATACAAGATCGCGACCATCAAGAGCAGCGGGAATCCCACACCCATCTGCAGTCCGCGCCACACAGGCACCGCGAGGAGCTCCACCAGTCCGATCAGAAGCGACCAAAGCAGCAACGCTGGCCGGAAGTCTTCCGGGCTCTGTGCGAGTAGCCAAGCGCCTAGACCAAGGGTCGGAAGGATTACAGCAAGCTGGAACACGACGATCCCGGTCGATCGCCAGCGCGATTCGCCCGCCTTTGGTGAGGGCTGCATTGGGCCATCTTGGGGCCAAGCGCCCAGCTTTGGAAGCAGGGCGAGATGGGGATTGGCTCAACCTCGCCGATCTACGTCATTCGACGTAGCGTCATCTCCCCGTTGTCCCCCGACCGGGTGTCCCCCGATAGTTTGAACGCGTCCCCCAGGTGGGGTAGCGTTCGGCACCAGGAAGAGTGAGAGGCACCGTCGGAGAAGGAGAAGGACATGAAGATCGCACGGCGCATCGCCATCGCGCTCAGCTCGCTGCTGGCTGTCGCCCTTGCCGGCGGCGCACACTGGCGCGGCTAAGCCCGCCATCTGCAAAGCGAATCGAGTAGAGGCCCCCCTACGGGGGGGTCTTACTTGTCTGCCGAGGTCCAGGCGTTAGACATCCGGCGGGAGGATGGCGCTGATCGTGGTCCCATGACCCAGCTGGGAATCGATGACTACCGTGCCTCTTGCGGCTTCGACACGCTCCGCAATCAGCTGCAACCCGAAATGCTGGCTTCGATTCACCGTGGCCGGATCAAATCCAATGCCGTCATCCTTCACGCTCAGACGTACGAGACCCTCTTCTTGCCGAATGCGAACCTCGATGCAGGATGCCTTTGAATGCCTCGAAGCGTTGGTCAGGGCCTCCCTGACGACTTGATAGGCGAGGAGCTGAGTGAGGTGTGAGGCTTGGATTGGCTGGAAGTCCAGCGAGATCTTGGACGAGCCGGCGCCTTCGAGTTGGCTAGCCAATAGGCGAACTGTCTCCGCCAAGCCGCCAGGACCCAGCTGCGAGCGCCGCAGGTCCCGAACCAAGTCCCGTATCGCGCCTTGGGCAGCTTCTGTCGCCGATAGTAGCTCTGGCAGATCATCATCGAGTTCGAGCAGTCTTCCCCTGCTTAGATCTTGCCTGAGGACTTGTCCCATGAGATGCACTTTGAACAGAGGGGGTAGCACCTCATCGTGGAGCTCTCCAGCCAGCGCCATCCGCTCGTCACGGCGTTCGCTCAGAATCTGGGTCTCAACATCTCGCAGTGCCTCGTCCTTGTCCTGGATACGACGATCAGCTCGCTCGAGCATGTGGCGCTCGTGGAATGCTTGCCGCGCCAATGCGACGGGGGCGGTGAACGCCAGGACCCCGGCTATCCCCCATCCTCGATATGCTGCCCCAACAAGTACGCCAAGGAATCCGAAGCAGAGGTAGGCGACCGCGAAGCTCGAGGCAGACCCAAGCCTCATATCACGGATGACTTGAAGCCAGGGGCGCTGGCTCTTGATGCGCCAGTATGCCGAGACCAACGAGTAGTTCAGGAGCGCGTCGGCAAGAATCGCCATCAAGCCGGGCAGTAGGGCCGCGGTCAGCGATTCGAGATTGCCGCCCGTGGCATGGAACGCCCAGGATCCCAACATGGCACTCAACGAGACCTGAGCTCGATTGAATAGCGCCCGTCCAAATTGGATTTCGCGCTTGAGTTCCCGGATGTCCAACACGCCAAGGAGAGCCAGGAGGCCACCCGTGAACGGCCCGAAGACGAACCCTGCACCCAGCACCAGGGGCAAGTCGAGGCCCAGGTAGACACCTCTGCCTGAGGGAACAGGGATTAGCCCAGCCGCAGAGATCAGAAGAACCCACGCCGTGAGATCGACTACGGACTCGCCACGGAGGGCGCCCGACTGGATCCCGTACAGAAGCAGAACGATATCCAAGGCCAGGATGCCGAACTCGAAAGCGTGCAGCCCGCGAGGCTTCGCCTCCACACGGCCACTGGGCGATCCGACGGACACAGACACCGTGAAGCTCCTCTCCTCGAGCTCGATCCTCGCTCCCCGGCCCGTGGCAGCTTTCTACCCGGCGGGAGTGACAGGGCACAAGCGGAGTGACAAGAGTTGTCCACAGAATCTGACGGGCGGCTACCATCCAGGTCTATGACGCCCCGATTGCGGCTCTGGGTGGACCCGGGCTGTCCGTGGGCGTGGCAGACGGCTCGCTGGCTCCGAGACCTCCGGGACCGCGGGATGTTCAAGATCGAGTGGCGCCTGTTCAGCCTCGAGGTCAACTCTGCCGGCCTCGACGTTCCGTTCGACGAGGCGGCGGTCCGATACGGCGAGTCGCTGGCGGCGCTCCTGCTCGCGCGGCGTGAGCAGGGCGAGGACGCCTTCGAGTCCTACTACGCCGCGACCGGCGCGATCGTCCACGATCGGGGTGAGCCCATCTCGGCACAGGTCGCTCGGCAGGCGGCCGACGCGGCGAGCATGCCCGGGTTGGTCGACCGGGCGGCCGCGGATCCGACGGTGGTCGAGGAAGTCCTGCAGGAGTATCGCGATGCACGTGAGCTCGACGTCTTCGGGGTTCCGACCCTGCAGCTCGACGACGCGCTCCCGATCTACGGACCGATCCTGCCAGAGGCGCCCGAAGGCGACGATGCCCTCGATTGGTGGCGCCACGTGTCGTGGCTCATCGAACGGGACGACCTCTACGAGCTCAAGCGATGGCCGAGGCCGCGCCGGCCCGCTTAGCGACCTCCCCGTTGCGGCCAAGAGGTGAGAGGATGGGGCTCGCATGACCGACCACCGCCACCGCCACGACGTCTGGGGCGACGACCCCGAGGAGCGCGACGCGAGCGCCGTCGTCGAGGAGATCCTCGCGGAGCGGGCCGGCCGGCCGTGGCACGACCACCCGGGCATCGTCTGGGTCAAGGCGGTCGGCCGCTTCATCGCACGTAACAGCCGGCGCGTCGGCATCACGATCGCGGGGTTCGCGGTGATGTTGGCCGGTGTCGTGCTCCTCGTACTTCCCGGCCCCGGATGGTTGTTGATCTTCGCGGGCCTCGCCATCCTGTCGACCGAGTACGTCTGGGCTCGCCGCCTGCTGATGACGGCGAAGAGGAAAGCCGAGCAGGCCAAGGACGCCGTGGTCAAGCGCAAGAACGGCCGTGCCGAACGCAAGGCGCGACGCAACGGTCAGATCGCATCGAATCCTTCCGACGACATCGCCTGAGACGGGCGATGGCCGGCGGCCGCATCCTGATCGGCACGTCGAGCTGGACCGACCCCACGCTCGTGAAGGAGGGGAACTGGTACCCGCCCGAGGCCAAGACGGCGAAGGCCCGCCTCGAGTTCTACGCGTCACGGTTTCCGCTCGTCGAGGTCGACTCGACCTACTACTTCCCGCCGAGCGAGAAGAACTCCGTGCTGTGGATCGAGCGCACGCCCGTCGAGTTCACGTTCAACATCAAGGCATACTCGCTGCTCACGAACCACCCGACGCGGACCGAGTCGCTGTACAAGGACCTGGCCACCGACCTTCCCGAGGAGACGCTCTCGAAGCGCCGCGTCTACCGGGACAAGCTGCCCGAGGAAGTCGTCGACGAGGTGTGGCAACGATTCCGCGATGCGCTGATGCCGCTGCACTCGGCGGGCAAGCTCGGCGCGGTGCTGTTCCAGTTCCCGCAGTGGTTCGTGATCTCCAAGCAGAACAAGGCCTACATCGAGGAGTGCGCGGAGCGGCTGCCCGACTTCCGCATCGCGGTCGAGCTGCGCCACAAGAGCTGGATGGAGGAGCGCAACGTCGAGGAGACGCTCGGGTTCCTCTCGGAGCGGCACCTGCCCTACGTGTGTGTCGACATGCCGCAGGGGTTCGATTCGAGCCTGCCACCGATCGCCGCGGCGACCGCCGACGATCTCGCCATGGTGCGCTTCCACGGCCGCGATCCGAAGGCATGGCAGACGAAGTCCGAGACCGCGAGCGAACGCTTCCGCTACGACTATTCCAAGGACGAGCTCGCGGAATGGGTGCCCAGGGTGCAGGAACTCTCGGGCCAGGTCCGCGAAACCCACGTGCTCATGAACAACTGCTACCGCGACTTCGCGGTCCGCAACGCGAGGGAGCTCGGCGACCTGCTCGACCTCGACATCGGCTGACCGTCGGCCTTGCGACGGCGGGAGCCGGGGTACGCTCGTGAGCGATGGGTAGCGGCGGATCGCGCTGGAAGGTCGCGACGGTGCGGGGCATCCCGCTGTACGTCAGCACGTCCTGGTTCATCATCGCCGGCCTCTACGTCTGGCTGCGGTACGAGGCGCTGACCCGCATCCTCGTCGAGCCGGCCGAGGCGGCGACGATCGCCGTGCTCGGCGCCGTGCGCTTCTTCGGAAGCGTGTTGCTGCACGAGGCCGCGCACGCGGTCATGGCTCGATCGATCGACCTGCCTGTCTCGGGCATCACGCTCGTCTTCTGGGGCGGGGCGACCGAGACGAAGGCGAGCGCCAAGGGGCCGCTCGGTGAGTTCCTGGTCGCGTTCGTGGGGCCGGCGACCACCCTCGTGCTCGCGGGCGTGTTCTGGTTCGCCGAAACGCTCACGAACGGGCTGGTCGCGGAGACGATGGGATCGCTGGCGGAGCTCAGCCTGATCTTCGCCGCGTTCAACGCCTTGCCCGGCTTCCCCCTCGACGGCGGCCGCATGCTCCTCGCGATCGTGTGGGGCGTCTCGGGGGATCGGCGCACGGCGATGCGGATCGCCGGGTACGGAGGCATCGCGGTCGGCGTTGCGATCGGCGCCGTCGCGATCTGGATGCTCGTCAACGAGGAGTTGACCTGGGCGATCTTCCTCGGGTACATCGCCATGATCCTGGTCGCGACCGGGCGAGCGATGGACCATCGCATCGCGGTCCGCGACCAGCTCGTTCAGGGAACGGTGGGCGACGCGATGCGGAGCCCGCCTCCCCCCGTGCCGGCCGACATGTCGCTGATGCAGGCGCTCGACGACTACCTGCGCGGCGCCGACGGACAGGGGTTCCCCGTCGTCGACGCCGGGCGCGTGATCGGCACCATCTCGATCGAGAGCGCCCGGAAGGTCGGCGCTCGCGACCCGATGCGACCGGTGCGCGACGGCGTGCGGCCGCTGGCCCAGACCCCGGTGCTCGCTCCCGACGAGACGCTCGATGAAGCGGTCGAATGGTTGGGAGGTCGCGAGGGCCTGGTGCTTCGCGACGGCGTTCTGGTGGGCGCTCTCGGCCCGGGTGACGTGGAGCGATGGTACCGGCGGGTGATCGAGGGCCGCCCCGATGGAGCGACGGGCCACGACGGATCCTCGTCGGAGCCACCCAGCATGATCACGCCGGCGCCCGGATCGGTCCCGCCCCGTCCCGACCTGCCCTGATCGTCGCGCGCGGGCTGTCGGGGGGCGGCGGTAGCATCCGCACTGTGACGCCCCCCTTCTCCCCCGACGAGCGCCAGGCGCTCGTGCTCGATCACGGCTCGGGCACGCTGCTCGTGTCCGGTCCGGCCGGCACGGGCAAGACCGCCGTGCTGTGCGAGCGGTTCGCTCGGTTGATCGAGCAGGGGTCCGACCCCGACCGGGTCGCGCTCGTCGTCGGATCGTCCGCGGCACGCGAGGCGGCGAGAGCCGCGTTGCTGCAACGGCTCCCGAACTCGCTTTCGGGCCTGCACGTCGTCACGATGCATGGGCTCGCGAACCGCATCCTCAAGGCCCGCGGCGAGCAGGCCGGCGGGGGCGAACCGCCCCGGTTGCTCTCGGCGACCGAGCAGTTCGCGAAGGTCCAGGATCTGCTCGGGTCCCAGGACCCCGGGGAATGGCCCGCCTACGGCGCACTGCTCGGCATGCGCGGGTTCGCCGACGAGGTGCGCCAGTTCCTCTCGCGGGCACAGGAAGCCCTGCTCACGCCCGATCGCATCGTCGAGGCCGCCGACCGACGAGGGCTCACCGGGTGGCGCGAGCTGGCACGCTTCCTCGGCGAGTACGAAGAGGTGCTCGACGCGCTGAACCTCGCCGACTTCGCGAGCCTGCTGCAGCGGGCGGCCACCGAGGCACCCGAGGGCGAGCCGCCGTTCGACCACGTGCTGGTCGACGACTTCCACGACACCACGATCGCGGCCGAGGCGATCCTGCGAGGCCTGCGCGCTTCCGACCTGGTCGTCGCGGCCGACCCCGACGGGCACGTCTTCTCGTTCCAGGGCACGAGCCGGGTCCCGCTCGACCGATTCGCCGAGGTCTTCGGCGGCGACCGCGTCGAGCTCGTGACGAACCATCGAGCCCCCGAACCGGTCGTGGTCGAAGCGTGGGTCGCGCCGCACGCGAGCGAGGAGCACGCGGCGATCGCTCGCGAGCTCCGGCGCCTGCACGTCGAGAACGGCGTCGACTGGAACGACATGGCGGTGGTCGTTCGTCGGCAGGGCACGCACCTCGGCGGCCTGCTTCGCGCGCTCGACGACGCGCGCATCCCCCGCGCGATGCCCGAACGGGGACTCTCGCTCACCGCCGAACCGGCCACGCGTCCGTACGTGCTGGCGTTGCGCTGGCTCGTGGCCCACGACATGGTCGAGCGCGAAGCGTTGATCGAGCAGCTGCTGGTCTCCGACGTGGTCGGGCTCTCGCCGGCGGCCGCACGTGCCCTGCTTCGCGCCTCCCGCGCCGCGACCGGCTCGATCTCGAACGCGCTCGACGTGACGGAAGGCCTCACCGTGGCGGAATCCGAGGCGGTGGTCGTCGCGCGTGAGACGCTCTCGCGCGCCGCGCTGTTCGCGGGCATGAGCGTGCAGGACGCGTTCCGCCACCTGTGGGAACAGCTCCCGTGCTCGAGGCGGCTCGTCGACCGCGCGGGCGAGAGCCCCGAAGCCCGCCGGGAGCTCGACACGGTGGTCACGTTCGCCAACGTGGTGGCCGAGGCCGACGAGTCGAGCGGCGATACGAGCGTGGCAGCCTTCCTCGAGTCGCTCGATGCCGGCGAGCACGGTCCCGGCTACTCGGCATGGGAACGCGGCCGATCCGACGCGGTGCAGGTGTTGACCGCGCACGGCGCCGTCGGGCGCGAGTTCGACACCGTGCTCGTGACCGGCGTGACCGAGGGGAACTTCCCGAGCCTGTCGCGACCCGAGCCGATGTTCGACCTCGCGGTGCTCGAGCGTCCGGTGACCAACGCCGAGCGCAACCGCGAACGGCTCGACGACGAGCGCCGGCTGTTCGACATGGTGACGGCGCGTGCGAAGCGCCGGGTCGTGCTCACGTGCGCCGACGTTCATCCCCACGACCAGCGATCGGCCCGGTCGAGGTTCGTCGAGACGAGCTCGTGGGCGTCCGCACCCTCGGGACCGTTCGACGACCCGGTGTCCACGCGCGAGGCGGCAGCCGCGTGGCGGTCGAATCTGGCCGACCAGGCGCGCGAGCCGTTCCAGCGGCTGGCCGCCCTCGACGGCCTGGTGGCGCTCGGCGTCGACGCGCGCCGTTGGTGGTCCCAGCGCGACTGGACCGACACCGGCCGGCCGTTGCACGAAACGATCCGTGTCTCGTACTCGCGGCTGTCGAACCTCGAGGCGTGCGAGCTGATGCACGTGCTCGGCGACGAGCTCGGACTCGGGAAGCCCGGCGGCTACCACGCCTGGGTGGGCAAGACCGTCCATTCGATCCTCGAGCAGGCCGAGAAGGGCGAGATCCCGAAGGAGCCGCGCGCGCTCGTCGAGGCGCTCGACCGCAGGTGGCGTCCGCAGGAGTTCCCGTCGATGGCGGTGGCGAACGCCTTCCACGCCCTCGCGCGAGACCATATGCTGCGGAACTGGTTCGAGAACTACGCCGAGCGACCGGCCGCGGGCATCGAGCGGTTCTTCGAGTTCGAGTTCCAGGGCGCCACGGTGATCGGCTACATCGACCGCATCGGTCCGGCCGTGCAGGACGGCTACGTGATCACCGACTTCAAGACCGGCAAGAGCGACAGCGCGGGCCCGCCGCGCGACAGCCTGCAGCTCGGCATCTACTACCTCGCGGTGCAGGAGTCGCCCGACCTCGCCGAGTTCCAGCCGGTGAAGACCGTCGAGCTCGCGTTCCTGCGCGGCAACTGGAGGAGCCCGAACATCGACTACCGCAAGTGGATGGTCACCGAACGTGACGAGGAGGCCTACCAGGCGGAGATGCGCGATCGCCTCGCCGCGCTGATCGCGAGGAAGCGAGAGCTCAACGAGCTGGAGGTCTTCCGGCCGAACCCGTACGCGAACTGCCGGTTCTGCGACTTCCAGTCGCTCTGCCCGCTCTACGCCGAAGGTCAGCCGGTGTTCCCCGTCGAGTCGGTGCGCGAGGGGGTGCCGGCGTGACCTTCCCCGCCGAGATCGTCACGGCGATGGGCGGCGCCGCGCCCACCGACGAGCAGTGGCGCGCCATCACGACACCGCTCGAGCCGACCGTGTTGATCGCCGGCGCAGGCTCGGGGAAGACGAGCGTGATCGCGGCGCGGGTGGTGTACCTCGCGCTCGCCGCGCTCGGCCGTATCGACGCCGCGAACGACGGGGCGCTGCCCGGCAACGTGCTCGCCCTCACGTTCACGGTGAAGGCGACCGAGAACCTGCGCTCTCGCATCCGGCGGGCGCTGAAGGACGTCGAGCTCGACGAGGGAGAGGAGCCCGAGATCCTCAACTACCACGCGCTCGCGGCGCAGGTGATCGACCGGTACGGCATCCTCGCGGGCATCGAGACCGGGCGACGCGTGCTCAGTCAGGCGCAGCGCGTGACCCTCGCGGGTCGCGTGCTCGACGAGATGTCGTTCGAACACGTGAAGACCGAATGGCAGCCCAGCGTGGTCGACAAGATCCTGAACCTCGACGGGCAGATCGCGAACCACCTGGTGGATCCCGACGCGGTGGTCGGGTTCGTGCAGGAGCGGCTGCCCGTGTTCAAGCAGATCGCGCGAACCGACCGCGTCTACTTCACCGCCCTCGAGCGCATCGAGCTCGCCAAGGCGGTGGGGGTGTTCCGACGGCTGAAGCGCGAGCTCGGCGTCATCGACTTCGGCGACCAGATCGAGCTCGCCGTGCAGGTCGCGACCGAGCATCCCGAGGTCGGCCAGGACTACCGCGATCGATTCGCGGCCGTGCTGCTCGACGAGTACCAGGACACGAACGTCGCGCAGGCCAAGCTGATGCGTGCGATGTTCGGCGGCGGACATCCCGTCACAGCCGTCGGCGACCCCGACCAGAACATCTACGCCTGGCGAGGCGCCTCGCTCTCGAACCTGTTCGATTTCCCGACCGACTTCCCCACCGAAGACGGATCGTCCGCGCAGCGGTTGCCGCTGTTCACGAACTTCCGGTCGGGGGCTCGCATCCTGCACGCCGCCGACACGATCATCTCGCCGCTCCCAGCGAACCAGCGACCCGACCCCGACAAGCGGCTCGTGCCGTTCGGACCCAACGGCGACGGGGAGGTCACCGTCACTTCGCACCGCGACGAGCTCACCGAGGCTCGCGCGACCGCGGACCGCATCGCGTCGTTGCACGAGGGCGGCTCGCCGTGGTCCGAGATCGCGGTGCTCTGTCGCACGTCGCGGTTGTTCTTCCTGCTGCAGCAGACGTTCGCGGAGCGCGAGATCCCGGCCGAGATCGTCGGGCTCGCTGGGCTGCTGCGCACGCCCGAGGTGGTCGAGGTGCTGGCCTACGCCCGGGCGGCCAACGACGCGATGGCGAGCGTCGCGCTCGCCCGCATCCTGATGGGCCCACGCTATCGGGTCGGCTTCAAGGACCTCGCGCTCGTCGCCGGCTGGGCAAAGGGCAAGAACTATGCGTGGCGTGACGAGGGCGGTGACGACGAGGAGACGCCCTTCCTGTTCGCCGAGGCGCTCGAACATCTCGACGAGATCGACGACCTGTCGAACGAGGGACGCGCGCGCCTCGAGGAGTTCCGCGCGGAGCTCTCGGCCCTGCGCGTCGAGGCGCGTCGCGCGGTGCCCGAGTTCCTCGGCGAGGTGATGCGGCGCATCGGCATCGTCGACGAGCTCGCCGCCGACGTCGACCGCACCGCCGCCGCCCAGCGCTCGCGCAACCTCGCGGCGTTCCTCGACCAGGTGCATGCGTTCGAGCCGGTCGAGGGCGAGCTCACGCTGCGCGCATTCCTCGATTACGTCGATTCGGTCGAAGCGCTCGAGAAGGAAGAGTGGGAACCCGTGCAGCCCAGCGAGTCCGACTCGGTCAAGGTGATGACGATCCACCAGGCCAAGGGGCTCGAGTTCGACCACGTCGTCGTGCCGGGGGTGGCCGAGAACCTGCTTCCGTCCAAGCGCATCCAGCAGAACCCCGCCGAGCGCGGCTACTCCCTCGACTTCGAGCTGCGGGGCGACGCGGCGATCCTGCCGACGTTCGACGGCGTGCTGTCGCACTTCAAGCGCGACCTGCGGGCACAGGAGGTCATCGAGGAACGTCGCACGATGTACGTGGCGCTCACCCGGGCACGACGCTCGCTGCACGTGAGCGCGTCGAACTGGTACGGCGAGAACGTGCGGGCGAAAGGCCCGAGCGAGTTCTTCGCCGAGCTCGCCGGGTGGGGCACGTCGACCGGAGAGGCCCGGGTGACGATCGAGACGACGGGCGCGCCGTCGGGCGACGACGAGGCCGAGCCCGAGCAGAACCCGATGCTCGGCTACCGCGAGTCGCTCGTGCGCGACTGGCCGGGCCGCTCGAGGCCAGACGACGCCGACGCGACGTTCCCCGACGGCTGGCGACGCACCGCCGTGGCCGCGATC
>Ga0075311_1000111_pt1 | contig 13095 bp, 10 predicted proteins | sample MayberryNE_Catta_FD_120044 | JGI IMG/M metagenome (GOLD analysis project Ga0075311, IMG submission 120044) | Natural and restored wetland microbial communities from the San Francisco Bay, California, USA, that impact long-term carbon... | ecosystem: Environmental > Terrestrial > Soil > Wetlands ...
AACACGCGCTTGCGCTATCATGGCGGGCTGCACAGCGGCTTCGAATTCATTCCCGATTGCATTCGCCGGCTAGTGATCAAGACGGTAGTGAAGTACGGCGTGACGCTGACGCGGACGTCGAACGCTTGGAACAATTTCCAGTTGCTGGGTGCGGAGGCCAAGGAGCTCAACAAACTCGGCATGGAGACGGTGATGAATCTGATCTATTCGATCTCGCCGCGCCATACCGACGAGTATTACGCGCAAAAGGCGCGCGACGCCGCGGCGTGCCATCCGTATCGTCTCTGTTTCAAGGACGTCGGCGGCATGTTGACGCCGGAGCGCACACGCACTCTGGTGCGGCTCATCAAACAAAATATCGGCGACACGCCTCTGGAGTTTCACGCCCACTGTAACAACGGACTTGCGCCTTTCAATCTACTCGAAGCCGTCAAAGAAGGCGTGCGTATCGTGCACACGGCGATTCCGCCGCTCGCCAACGGCTCGTCACAACCTTCGGTTTTCAACGTGGTGCACAACCTGCGCGCGCTCGGTTACAAGCCGCTCGTCAACGTCGATGTCCTGCCGCCGGCGAGCGACCATTTCAGTGAAATTGCAAAGCGCGAAGGACTGCCGGTTGGCATGCCGTGCGAATACGATCAAGCTTGGTACGGCCATCAGGTCCCCGGTGGCATGATTTCCAATCTGCGCCACCAGCTGAAGCTCATGGGGAAGGAGGATAAGCTGCAGGAAGTTCTTGAAGAGACCGCCCAGGTGCGCGCCGAGCTTGGTTACCCGATCATGGTGACGCCGTTCGCTCAATTCGTCGGCAGCCAGGCGGCGATCAACGTGATGCTGGATGAGCGATACAAAGAGGTGACGGACCAGGTGATCCAGTACGCCCTGGGATTGTGGGGCAGGGAAGGCAGCGATCACATAAACGAGGCGGTGAAAGCCAAGATCCTGGATCGGCCCCGCGCGCGCGAGATCGAGAAAAGCCAATATACGGAGCCAACTTTGGAAGAAGTGCGCAACCAATACGGCGGCGCGCGGCTCACGGATGAAGAATTGCTGCTGCGATTCTATGCCGGGCCGGAATTTGTCGATGCTTTGAAACTCGCGCCGCCGCGGAAGCAATACCCTGCTGCGTGCAAGCCGCTCCTTCGCCTTATCGAGGAAGTGAGCCGAAAGAAATTCGATCGGGTCTACATAAGTAAGGGAAATTTTTCTCTTACGGCACAACGAGGAGGTTAAATTCACAAGGTGTACAGCTAAAATTTTGACGGCGACACGGAGGAGTGACCCACCCGGTGCGTCTAAGCACAAGAACGGCATTGACTGACCGTTTTGATCATGCTCTTTGGAAAACAGAGACAGTACTTTTAGTGCAAAGCGAGGGATAGGCTGAATACCTTGCGCGAGTCGAGAGGATGAGGCCCGAAAGGGTTCTTCGCAGAAGGTTACTATAACTATGGGAGGAGAGATGAAAACGAGGCTTATTGCAATGATTTTTGCGCTATTTTGGTTGGTGAGTTGCGGAAGCCAGACAGTGAACGAAAAAGGTAAGGGAAATATACGAATTGTGTCGGGTTCGTATGGGCTCAATTGCGGAGCACCGCGCGGCAATGTCACAGCCCATTTGGCGAATTTCTGCAATGATACGGCGATTTGTGAATATCCCATTGATTTCAAAGTGATTGGGGATCCGACGCGCGGTTGTGCCAAGGACTACCAGGCTGAATATAGATGCGGCGGTATTGGACTATCGAAATCTGCGTCGGTCTCGCCTGAAGCTACCGGCAAGATTATAAGGCTCCAATGCTTCGGAATCTTTTAATAGCGGTTGGCATTGGGGACGCCATCTCAGTTGTTGGATGATTGCTCTCCCAAGGACTTCGATTTAGCGTTTAACTAGTTATAGTCCGCCCGCGTCCAAGGAAACTTCAGGCCATCTGCTGATTGGGTGCTTCAAGCTCTAGGGAAAACAATAATGGACGGCGATCACATCCCCGTGGTGCTTGCCGGTGGCCTGCGATGCTGCGTTGCTTGTTCGTAGGCGTAAGCGAACCTAATCAAGTTGCCGTCGTCGTAGGGCCGTCCGATGAAGCAGACGCCGGCGGGCAGGTTGTCGCGCGTGAAGCCGGCCGGAACGACGATCGTGGGCGTGTAAACTAAAAATGTATTCAGATGCGGCGCGCCTTTTTGATCAACGAACGGCGGGGCGATGCCGTCCTTGATCAACGTCGGCTGGTGCTCAACCGCTTTGTGCACGATCGCGTCGAGCTTGTGGTCGGCCATAACTTTCAGAAAAAGCGTCATCAATTCATCTTGCGCCTTTAAGCTCTCATAATGTCTCGCCGCATCGGGTTTTCGCTTGAAGCGATCCTGCGAACGTTTGACGACTTTGGCGAATTCCGGTGCGGCGGCGGCTTCCTGCGGCGTTTTGAACGGCCGCTTGGCACTCCGGCCGTAATAGTTGGCAAACGATTGATCGGTTTCTCCCGGCGCGCCCGAGCGCTTGGCGAGCAGCTCTTTGATTTTCGGAATTTCGATCGGGTCAACGATCTCGGCGCCGGCTGATTTGAGCTCATCGACTGCGCGATCGAATACCTCCTGAATTTTTTTAAAATCTTCGGATTCCGGTTCGGCATTGAGCCCGATGGATTCGCGCAAAATTCCCAGCCGCGCGCCTTTGAGACCGTCCTTATCCAAGAATTTCGTGAAACTATCGGGAATATGGCCGACGCCGCGCGCCGTGAGCGGATCTTCCGGGTCATAGCCGACCATGACATCCAACAAGCTCGCCAGATCTTTCACCGTGCGTGCCATGGGGCCGAGCGAGCCGAAAACTTCCGGCCAACAACCGTACACGCCGCCCCGGCTGACGAGGCCGCCGGAAGGGCGCATGCCGGAGATGCCGTTCCAGGTCGAAGGGCGGCGGATCGAGGCGAGGCCTTCCTGTCCTACGCCTACCGTCGAGTAATTCGCCGAGACCGCTGCCGCCGATCCTCCGGAAGAGCCTCCGACGGTGCGCTCCGTGTCGTAGGGATTGCGCGTTGAGCCAAAAAGCGAGCCATGCGTGTCGCCACCGCCAAGCTCGCCGAGCGTGGCTTTGCCCAAAATTACCGCACCGGCGTTTTTCAATTTCTCGGCGACGAACGAATCGCGATCGGGAAAATAGTCTTTGAACAGCACCGAGCCGAGGGTCGTCGGCATGCCTTTGACGTCGGCCTGGTCTTTGACGATCACTGGAATGCCATGCAGCGGACCGACCGGGCCGCTTGATTGGTACGCGCTGTCGAGCCGATCTGCTTCCTCGAGCGCATTAGGGTTCAGTGAAATAATTGCGTTGATCGTCGGACCCTTCTTATCGAAGGCCTCGATGCGATCGAAATAGATTTGCACCAGCTGACGGCAGGTGAGTCGCCCGGTTTTGTAAGCGCCGTGAATATCGCCGATCGTCGCTTCGACGATGTTAAAAGCGTCTGCTTGAGCCATGTGATTGTCTCCTTTAAACGTGGGTCCGTTGAGCCTGTGATATTGAAACGCGGCGCAAATGTCCAGCAGCCTGCTTTAAAAGACTCATATGCTTCGTTGCGCTCGGCCGATTTCGGGTCAACGTACAAGAAGAGTACGCCTCCGCTCATCGATCTTCGCGCGCCTCGCCTCTGAGTCTCTTTAAGCAGCCTGCACTCCGGCTTTTCAGCAATCTACTAGTTCTAGAACGTAACAGGCGTGAGCAGTAGGGGCACGGGCCCTACCGTGACCGGTGCAATGTCACGACAGCTGACTGTTGAAACCAACCGGAGATCGTGGTTATTCCGATGAAGACCTTTTCCGATTATCGCTGACAAATGTTAACGATGTCCCAACGCGTCGCCGGTTTCGGTACAACAGTTTTTGTTGAGATCAATAATCTGGCGCGCCAGTTTGACGCGGTCAATCTCGGTCAGGGCGCGCCGGATTTCGATGGGCCGCCGGAGATTTTAGCGGCGGCGGTAGAGGCGGTGAACGGCGCTTTCAATCAGTATGCTCCGGGGATCGGCATGCCTACCGTGCGCGAAGCGATCGCCGGGCATGCGGAGCGTTTCTATCGGCAAAAGCTCGATCCGGAGACCGATGTTCTGGTCACCAGCGGAGCCACCGAAGCGGTCTTCGCTGCGATTCTCGGCCTAACCGACCCCGGCGACGAGGTGATCGTTTTCGAGCCCGTGTACGACACCTATGTGCCGAACCTGGTGATGGCCGGGGTGACGCCGCGTTACGTCCCGCTGCGCGGTGAGAACTGGACGTTCGATCCCGACGAGCTGGCAAAAGCGTTCCGCCGCCTCACGCGAGCGATCATCGTCAATACGCCGCACAACCCGACAGGAAAGGTGTACTCGCCCCAGGAACTGAGGGTCATCGCCGAGCTATGCCAAAAGCATGACGTGATCGCGATTACCGATGAAGTATATGAGCATATACTTTACGATGACGCGATTCATACTCGCCTCGCTACCTTGCCGGGAATGGCGGAGCGTACGCTGACGATCAGCAGCCTCGGCAAAACTTTCAGCGTCACCGGCTGGAAAATCGGTTGGGCGCTCGGTCCCGCGTCATTGGTCAACGCGGTCAACCAGGCTCACCAGTTCATCACTTACGCCGTGGCGTCGCCGCTGCAAGCAGCTGCGGCGAAGGCCTTGAATCTACCGATTTCGTTTTTTGAGAATTTACAACGCAGCTACCAGGCCCGACGCGATCGGATATTGGACGTTTTTGCGGCGATCGGCTGCAAGGCTTTCAAGCCGCAAGGAAGTTTTTTCGTCATGATCGACTGGCGCGGCATTGCGCCGGCGGAACTTGAAAATGATTTTCAATTTGCCACGTGGTTGATCCGCGATGTCGGCGTGGCGTGTATCCCCGCCAGCCCGTTCTACCAGGAAGCGGACAAACACCTGGGCAAGTACTTCGCACGTTTCGCGGTTTGCAAGAGGGACGAGACGCTCACGGCAGCGGCGGAGAGATTATTCAGATTGGCAAAGCGCTGATCGCGCTCGGCGCAGTCAAGCGGCCTACTCCGCCAAGTTGAATCGGTTCTCTCGGCTGTGTTAAACGTGAGGCGCTGCACGAGGAGGAATTATGGCGCGGATCGTTCATATCGCTCTCAAGGTCGACGATCTAGAAAGGGCGACGGAGTTCTACGAAAAGAGCTTCGGCTTCGTCGAGGTCGAAACCGGCCAGGTGAGAGATCATACCTCGCGGCATCTGACCGACGGCGCCATCGACCTCGCATTGATCAAGTACGACAGCGAGGACTCGGCTGAGGCGCGCGCGTCGGGGCCCGGACCATGCATCCACCACTTCGCGATCGAGGTCGAGGACATGAAAAAATCGGCCGCCGACCTGCAAAGCTTCGGTTGTGAAATCATCAGCGATCCGGGTGTGATCCCGATCAAGTTCCGAGCGCCCGGGGGCACGGTGGCGGAAATCGTGCCGAAAGCGCGATATAAGAAACCGGAAACAATGGAGTGATGGAGTATTGGAGTGCTGGAGTGTTGGGTCCCGAGCATCACTCCATTACTCCAACACTCCAGTACTCCAATTTCTTCAAGGAGCTTCCCATGTCCCTGCATGTTAAGTCCGCGGATGTGCCTGAGCGCAAGGTGGTGCGCACCGGCGTGGAAGGCGAGGGCGCCATGGTCGTGCGCAGGGGCTTCGGCAACGAATGCAGCCTGATGTATGCCACCCGGGCTCCGGGTTATCACACCACGCCGCATGCGCACGAGGCCGAACAAATCAACTACGTGCTCGAGGGCGAAATCTGGTTTTTTGTCGAGGAGCGCGGCTTTCTATGCAAAGCAGGGGATTTTCACCGAATCCCGGCGTACAAGATTCATTGGGCATGGAATCGCTCCGACGCCGACGCCGTCGTCGTAGAAGCGCACTCGCCAGCGCTCGTCGCCGGCAAGCTTCGACAGACCTCCATCGGGCTCTTCGATGAGACTGAAACGCCGCAGATGCGGCCGCCGAGCGAGAATAACTTCGTGCAATACGATTGGCAAAGGGTCGAGCGCAAAATTTTCGGATAAACTGCGCCGCTTTAGAGACTGACTGTCATCGCTTCCGCCGCCCCGTGATCGTCGCCAAATAATTCGTCATGATTGCGTAGCATGATTTGTAGGGGTCGGTTTCAAACCTGCCCTACCCCTTGCGAGAGTCCTCGATTAGCGCTATTCACAGCAGTCGCAATCAGGACACTTTCGTGAATCTAAATAAAGGAAATCTTATTTCCGCGCTTTGTCTCGGTGCGTTCGGGATCTACGTGATCTCGGTGGCAGCCAAACTGGCCTATGTCTCGGAAGTGGGCCCGGGACCGGGCTTTTTCCCGCTCTGGCTCGGCATCGGTCTTGTGGCTTTTGCCGCTCTTTTGATTTTTGTATCCGGGTCGGCCGACGCGAACCGAGAGGAGAGTCAATCATCTTCCCGGAGAACCGCCGGCCGAGCGTTGGCGGGTTGGTTGGCGCTGATGGTTGCGATCGCGCTTCTCGGCAGGATCGGTTTTCTCCTGAGCTTCGTCGTTCTCACAATTTTTCTGGTTGTGGTTTTGGACCGTCGTCCGGCTTTACTTGCGGTCGGCGTCGGTATCGGTCTCGCCGTGGCGTTTCAACTTATTTTCGTCGTTGGACTCGACGTGTCTCTACCCAAGGGAATTTGGGGATTTTGACTTGAAGCGAGATCGTTGACGTGGACGCGCTCGGTAATCTCCTTCTCGGTTTTTCGGTTGCACTCACGCCGATCAACTTGTTTTGGTGTTTGACGGGTGTGATTCTCGGCACCACGGTCGGCGTATTGCCGGGGTTGGGGCCGGCGGCAACGATCGCTATGCTGCTGCCGCTCACGCTCAAGATGGATCACACCACCGCGATCATCGCACTCGCCGGGATTTTCTACGGCGCTCGCTACGGCGGATCCACCACATCCATCCTCCTCAACATTCCCGGAGAGTCGTCTTCCGTCGTTACTTGTCTGGACGGTTATCAATTGGCGCGCCAAGGCAGAGCCGGCGCGGCCTTGGGAATTTCGGCGATCTCTTCGTTCATCGCTGGAACCATAGGTGTATTCGGCTTGATGCTGGTTGCGCCGCCGTTAGCCCGTTTTGCGTTGCGGTTTGCCCCGCCTGAGTACTTCGCATTGATGGTTCTGGGACTCGCCATGGTGGTTTTCCTGGCGGGTGAGTCGATGGTCAAAGCGCTTCTGGCCATGCTCGTCGGCCTGTGGATCTCGACGATCGGTACCGATCTCTTTACTGCCGAGTCGAGATTTACCTTTGGCCAAATGAAGCTCCTCGGCGGCGTCGATTTCATCGCGGCAACGGTCGGGATCTTTGCCCTCGGCGAGGTGCTGGTTAACTTAGAATCACGCGGCGGCGCCGAGATCTTCAAGCTTGCCAAAGGGTTCAAAAACCTTTTACCGACCTTCCGCGACCTCAAGGATTGCCGGTTCGCTTTTTTGAACGGTTCCATTGTCGGATTCCTGGTCGGCGCGCTTCCCGGCGCGGGCGCCACCGTCGCATCGTTCTTGTCTTACGGTCTTGAAAAGGCGTTTTCGCGCCATCCGCAAAAATTCGGCACCGGCGTGATCGAAGGCGTGGCCGCACCCGAGGCGGCCAATAATGCGGATGCGGGCGGGGCGTTGGTGCCTTTGCTCACCCTGGGGATTCCCGGCGGCAACACCACGGCGATTCTACTGGGCGGCCTCATTCTCTGGGGCTACAAACCGGGTCCCTTGCTGATTCAGGAACATCCCGAGCTTTTCTGGGGACTGGTGGCGAGCATGTACATCGGCAACGTGTTGCTGCTGGTGTTGAATCTGCCGTTGGTGCCGCTGTTCGCGCAGATCTTGCGCCTGCCTTACTACGTTCTCTATCCATTGATCGTCGGCATTTCCATTGTCGGCGTCTACAGCGTCAACAATAGCTTATTCGACGTCTGGGTCATGGGACTATTCGGTTTGCTGGGCTATTTGATGCGCAAGCTCAACTTTCCCGCCGCGGCGTTGATTTTGGGCATGGTGCTGGGAGACGCGCTCGAACGAGCCTTGCGCCAGTCGCTGATGATGTCACAGGGCGAACTTAGCATTCTCATCGCTCGTCCGATTTCTGGAACCTTGCTGTTCCTCGCCGCGCTGATCTTGTGTTTGCCGGTGCTCCGCAAAGTGCGCTACTGGCGGGTTGCGGCTATTGAGCGCGAAGCCTGAAGATGATAGGGGCCCCTGTACCATTGGCGGTAAAAAAATGCTGGAGGCATGAACATGAAGCAGAGAGCGATGTTGGCGACGATGATAATCGCCGGGGTCACGGCGCTAACCGGGGGGCACTCCTGGACCCAGGAATTCAAGCCGAGCAAACAGATCGAGGGCGTGGTTCACACCGGCCCGGGCGGCGGCTCGGACCTGTTGGCGCGCGCGATCGCTGAAATGCTGCAAAAAGAAAAGCTCATCTCGCAGCGCATGCAGATCGTCAATAAGTCGGGCGGCGGCAGCGCGGTCGCGATGGCGTACCTCGCGGAAAAAAAGGGTGACCCGCACACCATCGGTTTTTTTACAGGTGTGTGGGTGACGAATCCACTGACCTCTAAAGAGGCGACGGTTACCGTAAAAGATTTGACGCCGATCGTCCGATTGATTTTGGAGCCCGCAGTCATCGCCGTCAAAGCCGACTCGCCCTACAAGAACATGAACGACTTCATCGAGGCGGCGAAGAAGAGCCCCAATCAGCTGCGGCAATCCGGCGGTTCGGTCACCGGGCGCGACAATCTCATGCGCCTGTTGATCCAAAAGGCGACCGGCGCCCAGTGGACTTATATTTCTTTTCCCAGTGGCGGCGAGCGGCTCTCCAATCTGCTCGGCGGTCATGTGCAAATGATGGTGATCGAGCCGCAGGAGGCGGGCGAGCACATTCGCGCGGGAAATTTGCGCGTGATCGCCTCGTTGACTGAAAAGCGGTTGCCGTCTCTGCCCAACGTGCCGACGATCAAGGAGCAAGGGATCGATGTCACGATTATCCCCCAGGCGCGCGGAGTTCTCGCCCCGCCCGATGCCTCGAAGGAAGTCGTGCAGTACTGGGAAGGAGTTTTCGATCGTTTTGCCAAATCCGCCAGTTGGAAACAGTACGTCGAACAGAATCAATTCGAAGACGGCTACCTCAAAGGCCCGCCGCTTAACAAATTTTTTGACGAGTTGACGGTGCTCATGCGCGGGGTGCTTAAAGAGGCCGGCGCCAAAGTCGTGCGCTAGTTTCATGACGATGAATGCGACCCAGCGCCTCGCGCGCTTTGCCGTCGATTTGAGCTACCGGAAAATCCCCGAGGAAGTCCTCGAGCGCTCCAAGGCGTGTATTCTCGATACGCTGGCGGTTTCGCTTTACGGTTCGACCAAGCCGTGGAGCCGGACCGTCAGCGGTTTCGTTCGCGACTCGGGTTTGCGCGGCCGCTCTACCGTTTTGGGAGAAGATTTTTCCGCCCAGCCGGCGCAGGCCACGCTAGCCAACGGCGTCTCGGCTCATGCTTTCGAGCTCGACAACGTACGCCAGCCAGGCGCCGGAGTACATCCGGGCGCCACGGCTTTTCTTCCCGCCTTTGCGATGGCGGAAGACAAGCAAGCCGATGGCAAATCGTTGCTCACCGCCTTCGTCGCGTCGTGCGAGGTGATGTCGCGTATCGGCGTCGCCGCGGGGAATTCCTTGGAGCGAAGAGGTTTTCATGCGCCGGGACTAACCGGCACGTTCGGGGCGGCGGTTGCCGCGGGTCGGCTGCTCGGTTTGAACGAGCGCAAGATGGTCAACGCGCTCGGCATCGCCGCTTCCTACTCCGGCGGCCTGATCGAATTCTCCCGCTGCCAGGAAGGAGCGATGATCAAGCGGCTCCATCTCGGCAAAGCAGGCGAAGGCGGCGTAACCGCGGCGCTGCTCGCAAACCGAGGTTTCGCCGGGCCGGAAAGCATTCTCGAGGGAAAGTTCGGCTTTTGCCAGACTTTTTCGGATTCTCCCAAGCTTGCTTATCTTACTCACCGATTGGGGAGTGCATTCGAGACCTTGAACATCGGCATCAAGCGCTGCGCGTGCCATATCAACGCGCACGCGCCGATCGAGGCGCTACAAATGCTCCGCACCGAGATCGGTTTCAATCCGGAAGAAGTTCGTGCAATCATCGTCAGCGGCATCGAGAAACTGGTGACCCATCATGCCATCTACCGACCGAAGGACTTGATGATGGCCCAGTACAGCATACCATTTTGCGTCGCGCTCAGCCTTTACGCTGATCCGACCGATCCAGAATCGTTCAACGAGGGCAAGCTCAAGGACAAAAAAATTCTTGCGATGATGCGCAAGGTGCGTCTCAAAGTCGATCGTGAAATCGAAGAGAAAGGCTGGGACCGCGCCGCGCGCGTGAGCGTCGCTCTGGCCAACCAAAAGCGGCCGTCCAAGCTGGTCATCCATTTCAAAGGCACTCCGCGCAATCCAATGAGCCAGGTCGAAGTCGAAGACAAGGCACGCAAGTTGACCCGCGCGATTTTGTCCGAACGACAGCTCGAGCGCTTGGTCGAGACGGTGAATACGCTGGAAAAGACCGATGATGTCTCGTCGATCGGCGCTTTACTGCGCGGCGTGGCATGAAGATCACCGCCGTTGATACGTATCCGGTGGTGCTGCCGATCAAAGAGATCTACGGCGGCGCCGCCGGCTTTCTCGAAGACTGCCGCTCTTTGATCGTCCGGGTAGAGACCGACAACGGTAGTGAAGGCTGGGGTGAAGCCACCCAGGGCCGGCCGGGTAATGCCTACGAGACGCTCGAGACGATGGACATCATGACGCGAGAATATTTCGCGCCGGCGCTCATCGGCATGGATCTCGAAGAAACCGGCAGCGCCGTGAGTAAGCTTCATGGAATTCGATACGGCCATCCGATCACGAAAGCGGCGATCGAGATCGCGATCTTCGACGTCTTGGGAAAATTTTACCGGTTGCCGCTGTGCCGCCTTCTCGGCGGACCCTATCGGCGAGAAATCGAGCTTGTCGGCGGCCTGGGCATGGATCTCGGTCCGGAAGCGATCGGAGTGCGCGCGCGGCAACTCGCAGAAGAGGGTTTTCGAAAATTCAAAATCAAGATCGGCCAGCAAGATCATCGGAAGGATATCGAACGCGTGCGCGCGGTTCGACAAACGTTAGGGGACGATGCGTCCATCCGGGTCGACGGCAATGCGGCGTATTCATTTGTCGACGCTCGCGCAGTCTTGAACGAGCTGAGCCAATTTGACATTAGCGACGCCGAGCAACCGCTGCAGCGCGGCGATCTTAAAAGCCTCGCCGAGTTGCGCCACGCGGTCAGTGTCCCCATCGCCGCTCAAGAAAGCGTCAGCTCTGCGGATGACGCTCTGGCGGTGCTCGAGGAGCGAGCGGCGGATTTATTGAAGATCAAGCTCACGCACATCGGCGGGTTCGAGCGCGCCCGCGAAGTCGCGGCGGTGGTCGGCGCCAAAGGATTGCCGGTTGTCATCGGCCAGGGCAGCGCGTGCACGACGATTCTTTCCGCCGCCGAAATGCATCTTCATTGCGCGCTCAAGAATGCCCAACCCGGCGGCGAAATGACCGGCTTTTTACGCCTCGGAGAGCAGGATGTTTTTGGGCCAATTCCGGTACGCCGGGGGAAAGCATTTCCGCCGATGAGCGCGGGACACGGAATCGAAGTTAACAAGCAAAAGCTGCAGCGTCTGGTCAGGTAATCGTGGTCAGTGTTTGTGCAGCAGGTGACCCGCAGAGGTCAGTGTTTTGCGCTTTCTGCTGCACCATTCAACCAAGTTGCGTTCGACATTCTAAAGATCGTTTCCTGCGTAAGATAGATTGAAACTTTTATTCACAAGCGGGAAATCCGGCACGATGTTTTCCAGGATCGCGTAATTAAGCGCCGGCCAGTTGGCGAAGGAAGGGTCTTTGATCTTGACCCGCCTAAGCTGATTGCGTTCTCCTGCAACGATCCAGTGCCAGATGGGACCGCGCCAGCCTTCCACCAATCCGAACGCTCCTTCCCCTTCAGGCAAGTCGGCCGTCGGTACCTCGAGATTGCCTTGTGGCAGTGCCTCGAGCGCGGCAGCGATCAAGCGTGCCGCCTCACAAGCTTCTTCCACGCGCACCATCAAGCGCGCCCACACATCGCCCTCTCGATAGACCGAGACGCGCGGCTTGAGCGCGGCATAGGCGGCGAAAGGATGGTCTCGGCGCGCATCCTCATCGATGCCGCTCGCGCGCGCGGGCACGCCGACGACCTGCATCTCGCGCGCTGTCTGAAGGTTCAAGCATCCGGTACCGTGCAAACGATCAAGAACCAAACCGTTGTGGGTTGCGATCTCGACGATTTCCTCGAAATCGGCAATGATCCGAGGAATTGCATCGCGGGTAACTGCAATCTGCTCCGGGCCAAAATCGCGAGCGACTCCGCCGGGGATTAATGACCCGCGCAAAAGCCGGTGTCCCACCAAACGCGCGTTGAGACGCAGAAGGTCTTCGCGCAAGCGGAGCGCGTGCGCGTTGGCGACCGCGAAACCTGTGTCCGTGCAAATAGCGCCCACGTCGGCGATATGATTATAAAGCCGCTCGAGTTCGAGCAGGACTACGCGCAGGTAAGCCGCGCGCTCTGGAATCGTCACCCCGGCGAGCGACTCGACGGCTTGGCAGTAGGCCAGGGCATGCGCCACGCTCGAATCGCCGGATATTCGCTCGGCAAGTTTGAGCCCCCGGTCGAGCGTGGTTGACTCAAAAAGTTTCTCAACTCCTTTGTGAACGAAATACATGCGCGATTCGAGATTGATAATCGTTTCACCTTCGACGCTGAAACGAAAATGTCCCGGCTCGATAATGCCGGCGTGGACTGGGCCGACGGTGATCTCGTAGACGCCTTCCCCTTCGACCCGGCGAAAGGGATAGGGCTCGCCGTCATCGGAAAAATCTTGGCCAACCGGCGCGTCTTTCAACATCGGATGATAATCCGCCGGCCAAAATTGGTGCAACGGTAAACGGCGCAAATCGGGATGGCCGGTCGGGACTAGTCCGAACAGATCATGGATTTCGCGCTCGAAGCGGCT
>Ga0075311_1000113_pt1 | contig 13010 bp, 8 predicted proteins | sample MayberryNE_Catta_FD_120044 | JGI IMG/M metagenome (GOLD analysis project Ga0075311, IMG submission 120044) | Natural and restored wetland microbial communities from the San Francisco Bay, California, USA, that impact long-term carbon... | ecosystem: Environmental > Terrestrial > Soil > Wetlands ...
TACTCCTTCATGCGATTCACGGTCTCCGGGATCGGAACCGATCCCGTGGAGAGCGCGAAGCTCCGCCTGTACGTGACCGACGGTGCCTCGTTCGGTGGCGAATTCTCACGCGTGGCCGACACGACGTGGAGCGAGGGCACCATGACCTGGAACTCGGCGCCGCCGGCCGACTCTCCGGCGTTCGCGACGCTGGGCCCGATCGTGGCCGGGAACTGGTACGAGGTCGACCTGTCCACACTCGTGACGGGAGACGGCCAGTTCGGTCTGCGGATCGCCACCCCGGCGAGCAACAAGATCTCGTTCCGGTCGAAGGAAGGCGCGGTCGGCGTCCGACCCGAGCTCGTGGTCGCGGTCGGCTCCACGGACGTCGTGGCGCCGACCGCCTCGATCTCGTCGCCTTCGCCGGGCGCGACGGTGAACGGATCGATCGACGTCGGCGTCGATGCCGCCGACGGCGTGGGGGTCGTGTCGGTGGACCTGCAGGTCGACGGTCAGACGGTCGGGTCCGACGCCACCGCGCCCTACGTGATCCCATGGGACTCGTCGTCGGTCGCCAACGGTGCGCACGAGCTCACCGCCGTCGCGCGGGATGCCGCCGGGAACGCGGGCACGTCCCAGCCGGTCACCGTGCTCGTCGACAACGTGCCGGACACGGCTCCCCCCACCGCCCCGACCGGCCTGGTGGCGACCGCGACCGGCCCCACCCGCGTGGAGCTCAGCTGGTCGGCGAGCCAGGACGACGTCGGCGTGGCGGGATACGCGATCTCCCGCGACGGCACGGAGATCGACACCACCACGGGCACGACGTACGTCGACGACGGCGTCGACGCCGAGACCACGTACCGGTACACGGTGGTCGCGGTGGATCCGTCAGGGAACCGATCGGATCCTTCGGAGCCGGCCGACGTCACGACCCCCGTCGCCCCCCCGACCCCCAGGTCGTTCACGTTCGCCGCGGCCGGGGACGCCGGCACGACGTCGAGGGCGACGGCGAGCCTCGCCGCGTTGGACGCCTCGGCCACGGACTTCTTCCTAGCGCTGGGAGACCTCGGCTACGGCGAGGTGCCCAACGAAGCCGCGTGGTGCGACTACGTGAAGAACGGGTTGCCGACGCTCGGACCGAACTACCCGTTCCAGCTGGTGGCCGGGAACCATGAGGACCAGGACGGCGGCGACGGATACATCATGAACTATGCGGCCTGCCTGCCGGACCGGATGGGATCGACCCTGGGCCCGCAGCAGACGTACGCGGGCGAGTACTACTTCGACTACCCGGCGGGAGGTCCCCTGATGCGGGTGTTCATGATCTCGCCCGACCTCACGATCGAGAACTTCACGTACGGGTACAAGCTCAACGACGCGAACTACCGATGGCTCTCGGACTCGATCGATGCGGCTCGCGCCGAGGGCATCAGATGGGTGGTCGTCGGGATGCACTACCCGTGCATCTCGGCCTCGAACTCCGGATGCCCGATCGGCCAGCCGCTGTTCAACCTCCTCCTCGAGAAGCGGGTGGACCTGGTCCTGGCGGGCCACCATCACAACTACCAACGGAGCAAGCAGCTCGCCCTCGCGCCGGGGACCTGCCCGTCGTTCGTGATCGGGGCGTTCGACCAGGACTGCGTGGCCGACAGCGGCGTGGGGGTGATGGAGAAGGGAGCGGGCACGGTCGTGCAGGTGGTCGGGACCTTCGGGCGCTCCGGCTCCTCGATCAAGGCCGACCCCGAGCTTCCGTACTTCGTGACGACGGCGGGGACCGGGAACGGCGTCATGAAGTACACGGTGACGGCCGATCGCCTCGACGCGACCTTCGTGCCGAGCGTCGGCAGCGTCAGCGACTCATTCACGATCAGCGCGAGCGGCGCGCCGGGCGGCGACTCGACCCCGCCGTCGGCTCCGTCGAACCTCGTCGCGACCCCGATCGGGGGAGACCGGGTCGACCTCGAGTGGACGCAGAGCGTGGACGACGTGGGCGTCGACCACTACAACGTCATCCGCAACGGCGCGGCGGTCGGTACGACGACCGGAACCACGTTCCTCGACGGATCGTTGACGCCCGGGTCGACGTACCAGTACGTGGTCCGAGCGGTCGATCACGCGGGGAACGTCTCGGCACCCTCCAACACCGCGGTCGCGACCACCGAACCCGGGAGCGAGCTCACGTTCGTCCCGACGGCCGACGCCACGATCCGCGCGGGCTCGCCCACGTCGAACTACGGCACGAGCTCCTCGCTCTCGATCGACTCCTCCCCGAGCGAACACGCGATGATGAAGTTCTCGGTATCGGGCATCGGATCGCGGACCGTGGCGACGGCGAAGCTCCGGCTGTTCAACACGGGCGCGTCCGACCTCGGGGGCGTGTTCTCGGCGACGTCGGATACGAGCTGGACCGAGACGGGCGTCACCTGGGACAACGCTCCCGCCGCCGTCGCCCAGCCGGTCGCCACGCTCGGCTCGGTCGGGACGAACACCTGGTACGAGGTCGACCTCTCGAGCCTCATCCGCAGCGACGGCGTGTACAGCCTGCGCATCTCCACGACCTCGACTGACGGTGTGAAGTGGAGGTCACGCGACGCCGACGCGGAGTTCACCCCTCATTTGGTGGTCACGCTGCTGCCGTAGCGGTGGCGCCGCACGGGTGCCCGTCGTCCGGCCCCGGCTCGGTCAGGCCATCTGCACGGAGCGCTTCGCGAGCCCCATGAAGAACCCCTCGATCGCCGTGTCGGGCGTCGATTCCGGGTCGCCGGCCGCACCCAGCGCGACGAACAGCGGAGCGAGGTGTTCGGTCGTGGGATGCGCATAGGGCATGCCCGGTGCGCGACGCCGGAAGTCCATCAGCTCGTCGATCGCGCCCCTGGAGAGCGCCTCGGCGGCCCAGAGGTCGAACTCGCGAGACCAGCCCGGCGGGGCCGCATCGGTTCGCCAATCGGTGATGAACGGGAGCCCGTGGGTCAGGAACCCCGAGCCGATGACGAGCACCCCTTCCTCACGCAGCGGGCGGAGCCGTCGTCCGAGATCGAAGAGACGCTGAGGGTCGAGTGAGGGCATGGACATCTGCAGCACCGGCACGTCGGCCTCGGGATACATCACCATCAACGGCACGTACGCACCGTGATCCAGCCCGTACCCCGGGGCCTCGGCGACGGTCTCGGCGTCGGGCATCAACGCCTTGACGCGCGCCGCGAGCTCGGGGGCCCCCGGGGACGGATAGGTCATGCGGTAGTACCGCTCGGGGAAGCCGTAGAAGTCGTACGTGAGCGGGGTGCCGGTCTCGGTCGCGCCGAGCGTGAGCGGGGCCGACTCCCAGTGTGCCGAGACGATCAGCACCGCGCGCGGCCTGGGGAGCCGGGCGCCCCACCCCTCGAGCTCGCTCGTCCAGCGCTCGTCGTCGAGCAGGGGCGGAGCCCCGTGACCGAGGTAGAGGGCGGGCATGATGATCGCGTCGTTCGTCACGCGCGGTTCAACCCCCGCGGGCCGGTTCTTGTTCCGGCCCCGGCGGACGCCGAGGGACGTAGGAGCACTACGCGATGCGCAGGATGCTTCCTGGTCCGGTCGGTCATAGCGTCGTCGGCGAACGGTCGACGGCGCCCCGGCTCGAGGACCGGCCGCGAGCGAGGCTCCGATGCCGTCGAACCCGTCGGGGAGGAGCGAGGACGGCGATGCGAGCGCTCGTGACCGGCGCAGCCGGTTTCATCGGAAGCAACCTGGTGGAGCGGCTCGACGCCGAGGGTCACGGCGTGGTCGCGATCGACGCCTTCTCGAGCTACTACGACGTCGAGCAGAAGCGTTCGAACTGGGAGGCGCTCCGCCGCCTCGGATCGTGTCGGCTCATCGAGGGCGATCTCGCGACCGTCGACCTCGTCGGGCTGCTCGGCGACGTCGACACGGTGTTCCATCAGGCCGGGCAACCCGGCGTTCGGGCCTCATGGAGAGACGGCTTCGACTCGTACCTGAGGCAGAACGTCCTCGTGACCCAGCGGCTCTTGGAAGCCGCGAGCGAGGTGGCTCTGGAACGCGTCGTGTACGCATCCAGCTCCTCCGTCTACGGGAACGCGCCGGCGTATCCGACGACCGAGGACGACCTTCCGAGGCCGCAGAGTCCCTACGGTGTGACGAAGCTGGCCGCCGAGCACCTGTGCGGCGTGTACGCGCGGACCCGCGGGCTGCCAGTGGTGTCCTTGCGGTACTTCACGGTCTTCGGACCGAGGCAACGACCCGACATGGCGATGCATCGGTTGATCGAGGCCGCGCTCTCGGGGGACGCGTTCCCGCTGTTCGGCGACGGCCGCCAGATCCGCGACTTCACGTTCGTCGGCGACATCGTCGAGGCGAACCTCGCGGCCGCCGGCGCCGACGTCGCGCCCGCCACGGTGCTCAACGTCGCTGGCGGCACGGCCACGACGGTGCTGGAGGTCATCGAGATCATCGAGGAGCTGACCGATTCACCGATCACCCTCGACCGACGGCCTCAGGCCGCCGGGGACGTGGTGCGCACGGGTGGCTCGGCCGATCGAGCCGCATCGCTCCTCGACTGGGAGCCGGCCGTCGGGCTGCGGGACGGACTTGCGCGTCAGGTCTCCTGGCATCTCGATCGACGCGTTCGCCCCGCGCTCCTCGCCTCGGGAGCGTGAGCCGGGAACCTTCGGCGAGACTCCGATGAACGGCCCGATCACCTCGCGGTACCGCCGGACGATCTCATCGGGAGACCACGACGCGAGGTTCGCCATGGGAGCCGGGCGCTCTCCCGCCAGCGTGGCCCGAAGCGCCTCCGCGGCGTCCCCGAGCCGGCCGGGAGCGACGACGTGCCCCACGGCCCCCAGCTCCACGAGCTCCCGCACACCGTCGACCTCGTAGGCGACGAACGGGGTTCCGACCGACGCGGCTTGGACCAATACCTGCGGCAACCCCTCCACCCTGCTGAGCAGGACGATCGCATCGACGGCGGCGATCAGCGAGACGGGATCGTCGACGTAGCCCAGCACCGATGCGTCGTCGGCGAGGCCGCGGGCGACGAACGCCGCCTCCAGCTCACCTCGAAGGGGTCCCTGTCCGGCAGCGGCGAGGAACGGTCGCACCGGCAGGGGCGCGTCGGCCAGGAGTTGCAGGAGGTCGGGGAGCTGCAGGACGTTCTTACGCGGCTCCAGGCTCCCGAGGCAGAGGACGATCGGCCTGTCGCCCGGCAGCCCCAGCTCCCGACGAACGCGTTCGACGTCGGGGGCAGCCGAGGCGTGCACGTGCGCGTCGGATCGCACGACGTGGAACTTCGCCGGCTCGATCCCGAGATCGGTGTACCGGCGGACCAGATCGGTGCCGACGACGACGTAGGCGTCGGTGCGCCCGCCCAACCTCGCCTCCACCGAGCGGAACAGGCGGTCGTGCGACCGTGGGTAGCCCTGACCGAAGCTGGCCATGGACAACGAATGCACGACCCCGGCCCGCCGGACCCGCCGCGACGCCATCCGCCCGAGCACCCCCGCCTTCGATTGGTGGGTGATCAGGAGATGGGGTGACATCTCCCGCAGCAACCGCGCGAGCCTGGAGACGGTTGCGAGATCCAACACCGGGTGGGGAGGGCGCACGAGGGAGCGCATCGAGCTCAGCGATCTCGGGGCGACCCGTTCCCTCGCGAGATCCAGGTCGGAGTCGGCGCCGACGATCAGGTGATGGTCCGCCTCGGGAAGGGCTCGGACCATGTCGACGATGCGCGTCTCCGACCCTCCCCGCAGGAATCGGGTCGCCACGTGGACCACCTGTGGCACACGATGCGGCGGAGCCACGATCTCAACCGCCGACGGGGGCCAGGGGTTCGGCGTCGAGGTCGTGCACGATGTCGTTGTGGGCGGCGAACATCGCCGCCTCCAACCTCGAGTGGACACCGAGCTTGGTGATCAGGTTCTGCACATGCGTTCGCGCGGTCTGCGGACTGATGACGAGCTCCTCGGCGATCCGGTCGTTCCCGGCACCATCGGCGAGCAACGCCAGGACCTCGCGCTCCCGGCGGGTCAGTCGAGCGAGCCGGCGCATCGCCTCGTCCTGCTCCTTGCGATGCCGCATCAGACCCGACAGCAGCGGCGGGAGCAAGCGGGGAGGAACGACCACCTCCCCACGCAACACGGACCGCGCCGCGGCGATGAGATCGGTCAGAGGACAATCCTTCGTCAGGAACCCGTTCGCGCCCGCCTCGATCGCGGCGACGAGCAAGGCGTCGTCCTCGTTCGGGGAGAGCACGATCACCGCGCATCCGGGCAGACGTTCCTTGATGCGACGCGTGGCCTCGATGCCGTCGATGCCGGCCAGATGAACGTCGAGGAACGCGCAGTCCGGCCTGAGCTGCACGGCCTTCCCGATCGCACCGAGGCCGTCCCCGACATCGGCGACGACGACGATCTCGTCGTGCGCCTCGAGCGCCGACGTGATCGCCTCGCGGAACAATGCGTGCCCGTCGGCCAGGATCACCCGGACCCGACGTTGTTCATCACCCATGGTCCCTCCCCGACGCTCGCACGCTACGCGAGGCCCTGACGGTGGACACGCGTTCGCCGACGTAGGGTGGCTACGTCGTGCGCGCGAGTCCGTCGTTCACCGACCTTCCTCGTCGGGGCCGATCGCCGGAGCACGATCGACCAGCCCGTGACGGACCGCGAACGCGGCCGCCTCGAGCCGTGAGTGCACCTGAAGCTTCGTGAGGATGCTCTGCACGTGGGTCCGGACCGTGTTCACGCTGATCGCCAGCTCCCGAGCGATGTCCTTGCCCCTGTTCCCTCGGGCGAGCATCTGCAGGACCTCTCGTTCCCGAGGCGTCAGGGTGGAGGACAGCAGCTCGACGAATCGGTCGGATGGCGCCCCCGAGCGGACGCGCAGTCGTGGAGCCCGGGGGAGCGTCACCGTCTCTCCGGCCAGCGCCGACCTGAGGGCGCGCGAGAGCGCCGACAGCCGCAGGTCCTTCGTGAGGTATGCGCGGAACCCGGAAGAGATCGTCCTCCTCACGGTCAGATCGTCGTCCGTTGCGGTCAGCGCCACGACCACCGTCGCCCGTCGGATCTCGAGCAGACGCGAACCGACCTCCTCACCCCCCATGTCGGGCAGGCCGAGGTCGACGAGCGCCACGTCGATCGATCGGCGCATGGCCTGCTCGATCGCCTCGCGTCCGCTGGTCGCGATCGCGACGTCCATGCCGAGCCCCTCCAAGGTCGGGCGGATCGCCTCGGCGAAGAGCCGATGGTCCTCCACGATCAGCGCGTCGATGACGTCCCCGCTTCCCCTGCCGGACCCCTGTTCGCGTGCAGCGGCAGCGAGAGGTGGAACGTCGTGGTCGACCGACCCCGATCGACCCACACGCTCCCACCGTGGGCCTCCGCCACCCGCTTCACCACGAAGAGCCCGAGTCCGCTTCCGGTCCGTTCGCCGTTGCCGGAGCGACCTCGTTCGAAGGGGTGGAAGATCGCGTCCACGTCGCTCTCGGCGATCCCGTCCCCTCGATCGCGGACGCTGATCAGCGCCGACCGGCCCTGGACGGCCAACCCGACATCGACGAGCGACCGGGGTGGCGAGTAGGCGATCGCGTTCCGAACGAGATCGGCGACCGCGAGCGACACGTGTCGGCGTGAGACCGGCGCCACGATCTTCGTCAACGGCGGTTCGAACGCGACGCGCTCCTGGCCGGTCTCGAGGACCACCGAGGTGATCGCGTCGTCGACGAGGCGGGTGAGATCGGTGCGGCGACGTCGCACGCCGACGTGGGGATGCGACCAGCGCAGCAACTCGTCCACGGTCTCGGCCAGCTCCTCGAGCTGCCGCCGGGAACGCCGCAGCGCCAGGCGATGCTCCCGAGCGTGCCCGCCTTCTTCCAGCATCGCGTCGATCGCGGCCTTCGCCGCGAGCATCGGACCTCGGATCTCGTGGGCGGTCACCGCGAGCGTCCGTTCGTACCGGTCCGCCCGCCGCCGGGCGGCTTCGAGCACGGCCCACGACTCCAGCCACTCGGTGACGAGCCCTCGGAGCGACGCCGTGGCGTCGGCGATCGCAGGATCGCCGGGCGCCTCCATCAGCACCACGGCGCCCGAGGCCTCGGCCACCTCGACCCGTCGCCCGAGCGCCGAGGCGAACGAGGCGACGAGGCGCTCGACGGTCACGCGTGGATCGGAACCGGCCAGGCCGCCCTTCCTCAGGCGATCTCGGCCGCGGGAGCCGAGCCCGCCTGCCGAGATCAGCCGTGGCGCCCGCCCGGGTTCGATGAGCCACCCGGCCGATGGAACCCCGAGGTCGCGGTGCAGCCCACGCACGAGCGCCCGGAGCCCTTCCTCGCGCGAGCCGGCACCGACCACCGCGGCTCCGAGCTGCGTGGCCCGTCGCATCGACTCCCGGCCCCGGTCGAGGGCCGACCGCCGCGCATGGTTGGCCAGGGCCACGGCCGTCTGGCTGACGACGGCCTCGACCTGGTCCCAACGCGTCGACGAGGGGGCGGAGGCCGTGGCGATCTCCACCGCGCCGTACGTGACGCCTCGGGACACCAGAGGGAAGGCCAGGATGCGTGCGCCGCCGAACGCGCGAGCCTCGATCCGCCGGGCCGGCTTCGCCTCGATGACGAGCCGTGCTCGTCGGAGTCCCGGATCGTGCCAGACATCCTCACCGACCTCGTGCAACGCGCGGAGCCGGCCGTCCGTATCGCGAACGACGTACCTCAGCCCGACCGACACGCCGCGGAGGGCGAGCGAGATCCACCGCGCGGACGCGCGCACGAGGCCGTCGACGTCGGGCTCCGACCCGAATGCGTGGCACATGCCGATCAGGGTCGTGTCATCGAACGGAGCGATCCGCTCGGGATAGGAATCGGACATCCGCGCCCTCTGTCACCGCCAAGCGCCAAACGTCGTACAGCGCTTGACGTACGCTATCTGCAGCAGGGGGAGTCTATTCGGCGAAACCCCGGCCTGTAAAGACATACGGAGGAAAACGTGCCGGTCTTCCGGTGCGACGCAGCGTGACGGCCACCTCCGACGTTCCGGACGGAGTGGAGGACCGGGCCGCGCCGTCGCCGACGGGTAGCCGTTCAGGTCATCCGGGGCGACAACCGGAGGAACGCCGACGCCACCGCCCGCGGGCGCAGCGTCCGTTCATGAGCGCTGAGGGCGACGATCGCGTACAGCGCCACGACGTAGGCGAGGCCGGCGATGCCGATGACGAGGGCCAGGGGAGCGTCGGCGAAGACCACGACCGCGCCGGCGAGCGGCAGGCAGGCGAGGCCCGGTACTCCGATCGCCACCGGAAGGCAGGTCGCTCCCGCGACCCGTCGCAGCATCACGGCGTACGCGACGAACAGACCCGTCTCCGTCACGAGCGTGGCGACGACCGCGCCGCGGAACGACCAGCTCGGGATCAATGCCAGGTTCAGGCTCACGTTTACCACCGCGGCGATCCCGACGGCGACGGTCCGCTGCGTCTGACGATCGGCCGCCGTGAGCGCGGTGCCGAGCGAGTTGCCGAGCATGCGCAGCGGGATGATCGGGACGAGCAGCTGGTACGCGAGCACCGCCGACTCGAAGCGACTCCCGTACATCACCGCGAAGATCCTCGGTGCGAGGAGCAGCGATCCGACCGTGATCGGCACCGCGATGGCGCCGAGGATCAGCAGCGAGGAATCGAGCAGACGCCGGAGCTCCGCGACCTGCCCGGGCCACGCACGGCTCATGCGCGGATACATGGAGAGGTTGAGCATCCGGGGAAGGATGTTGAGGTACAGCACGAGGTTGGTGGCGGACTGGTAGAGGCCGACGGCATGCGCCCCGACGATGATCCCGAGCAGGATCGTGTCGAGCCGGATGTAGGCCAACGATAGCGCATCGTCGAGCGCGAACGGCGTGGACTTCCTGAGCAGCGGCGCGAACGATCCCGCCCGCCACCGTGGCACGATCACGACGCCGAACCTGGTGGCCACGATCAGCCAGGCGATGCCGAACCCGACGATGCGCGAGACCAGGTACGCCGCCATGACCCCGACCGCGCCGGCGTCGACGATCAGCGCGCCGGCGGCCAGGGCCAGGAACACACCCTCCTGCACGCCGACCGCGAGCGCCTCGTACCGCATCTTCTCGAGCGCCCAGAACGGGGTCATGTTGATCCGCATCGCGGAATCGACCGTGAGGGCGAGGCCCGCGAGCACCAGCACCGTGGTGTCCGCGCCGAAGAGCTGTCCGACCGAGAACATGAGCAGGGTCACGACGGTTCCCGCGATCAAGGCGGTCGTCGTGGCGGTCGCGACCACGTCCTCGATCTGGTCGGGACGCCGGGCGAGCTCACGGACCAAGAGCTTCGGCAGACCGAAGGCCACCGCGAAGCTCAGCAGCAACGTGAGCGTGAGCGCGAACTGGAACCGGCCAAGGCCGGCGGGACCCTCGAGGTGGGCCAGCAGCACGGTGACGACCAGCCCACTGAGCGACCTGGCGCCGAACGCGAGGAGGCGCCACCCCGTGTTCGAGGCGAGCACGACCCCGACCGACCGGCCCGCGCCGAACGGTGTCGTCGGCGGGGACGTCATGACCCGCCTCCGTCGCCGATCGCGCGGGCCGCAGCGGGTGACGCCACGTCTTCCCGCGACCAGAGCGAGACGGCGGCGACGAGCCCGAGCAACACCCAGACGTTGCGGAAGTGGAGGATCTCGTGGGTCAACGACGAGATCGCCAGGACGACCAACGCGCCGGCGAGGAAGTGCGGGGCCCCGAGCACGGCCGCGAACCCCCGGGTGAGCGGCCGGACCGCGATCGACCCCATCCTCGTGGTGATCGATGCGATCAACAGGATGAGCGCGATCGACCCCAGGAGGCCGCGTTCCGCGAGGGCAGCCGCGTAGTCGTTGTGGGCGCCCTTGGCGTCGTTGAACGGCCCCTCGTCCAGCACCGCCTTCGTCGCGGCGGCACCGTAGCCCGAGACCGGATACTGGAGGTACGCGTCGCCCAGGCTTTCCCAGCGCCCGACACGATCGCCCGCGCTCTCCGAGCCCCGGCCGAGCGTGTTCCTCAGGAGCCTGATGTCGCTCTCCCCGGCGGCCTCCGCGACGTCGAGACGAACGAAGGCGACGGCCGCACCGGCGACCACCAGCGCTGCGATGGATGCGGCGGCGATCGCGCTCGCGACGCCCCGCCGCCTCGCGATCGCGAGGATGCCGACGACGACGAGGCCGAGCAGGATGCCGCCGATCGCAGCGTTCGACGCAGCGAACAGGACTCCCGCCGCGACGATCGTCGTCATGACGAACCTCCGACGCCGGGGGATGATCGCGCCCGCGCTCAGGATCACGAAGAAGGCGCACGCGAAGTACGCGCCGGCTTGATTCGGATTGTCGAACGCGAGCGCGGCCCGCCCGCCTTCGATCACCTGGCCCGACAACGCCGAGAGCCCGATCACGGCTCCGACGATCATGATCGAGGCCGCGACCGTGGCGCTCCATGCCCACGCACGGACGACGATGGCAAGGGTTTCCGGCGTCCTGCAGACGTTCGCGATCGCGAGACACCAGGCGAGCAGGAGCAGATCCTGCACCACCGCGATGATCCCGATCGTTGCGTGTCCGCTGACCGACGCCGCGAGGAGCCCGGCGACGCCGAACAGCACCATCGACGCCGCGAACGGCATCCGCAGGGGCACCCTGCTCCAGCCGAGCCACAGGATGGCGACTGCGGTCGCCCCGACGATAACGAGGTCTGCAGGCCGCACCGGACCAAGGCCGGGGCGCAGGACAGGCAACAGCCAGATGCTGGCCCCGAGCGCCATGGCCGCCCATCGGTGATCTTCGCGCGATCGCGCCTCGAGCCTCGCGGTGGCGAGAGGAGCCGCGGCGGCCTCCACGGCCATCGGTCAGCTCGCCTTGGAGGCTAGCTCGGTGGGCGGAGCAGGTCGCTTTCGCGGCTTCCGAGCCCGCCTGGATCGTCGGTCGGCTCGGTCATAGGCCAGCACGCCCAGCAGCTCCCATCCCGTGACCGCCTGCGCGTCGTGGATCTCTCGCACGAACGAGCGCTTGACCACCGACGGTGACACCGCGACGAGGGCGGCGGCCGCGGGCGTCGGCGTTCTCGACGTGTCCGCGGGACCCACGACGTCGACGCCGAAGCCACGGACGACGAACTGGCCGCGCCCGCGCCTGCCCGCCGCACGATCCGAATCGCTCGGGCCCTCGTCTCCTTCGAGGGTCGCCGCGAGCGGCTCGAGGTCGATAGGCGGTCCCATCGCGACGAGCTGCAGCGTCGTCACCTTCGCCCTTCGGAGGACCAGCCTGGTGTTCGCGACCGCTCGGCGGGCCCCCCGACTGCCCCGATCGCCCGGCCTCGGCAACGTCCCCAGCACCGGCACCCCGAGCGCATCACCGATGGCGGCCGCGCCGACCAGGGTGGGGCTCACGGCCTCGATCAGTCCGGCCGTTCCGGCGCCCACCAGGAAGCCGAGGAGCGCCCCGAGCACGGCCATGGGCACGAGGTGGCGCGAGTCCGCCGAGGGCGGCGCCACCGCCGGGTCGATCACCTGGGGAGCCGACCGGCTCGCGGCATCGACCAGCAGGGCGCTGAGCTGGGCTTCGTAGGTCACCCGCTGCCGGTCCAACGCCTCGCGCTGGGTGACCAAAGCGTCGCGGCGAGCCTGCATCCGCTGCTGCTCTGCGGCGCTTCCCTGGTTCAGCCTCAACCCCAGCACGGCGATCCGCTCGTCGAGGCTCGCCATCGTCTCGAGCGCATCGGTGAGCGTCTGCTCGATGAGCGCGACGGCCTGCCCGCCCTGCCCGGCCACGTCCGCCCACCGCTCCACGAGCTCGTCGGCCACGGCGTTCGCCAGGGCGGTGGCGGTCGCGGCGTCCCCGGCCGAGGCGGAGAGTTCCAGGAGGTCCGAGGACCCCAGCGTCGTGACGGAGACGGCGGCGGGGTCGACGGCCTCGACGTCGTCGAGCCCCGACGTGCGTGTCGCGCTCGCGAGCACGGAGCGGCTCGTGGCGATGGCCTCGGCCGCGTCGGCGATCGTCACCGGATCCA
>Ga0075311_1000119_pt1 | contig 12713 bp, 7 predicted proteins | sample MayberryNE_Catta_FD_120044 | JGI IMG/M metagenome (GOLD analysis project Ga0075311, IMG submission 120044) | Natural and restored wetland microbial communities from the San Francisco Bay, California, USA, that impact long-term carbon... | ecosystem: Environmental > Terrestrial > Soil > Wetlands ...
AAGGAACCCGGGGGGTGGCGGGGCGGTGTCGGTGGCTGCCACGGGACTCCCTTCAGATCCGAGTGCGTGAGCGCGCTATCGTAGCCACACGCGGGACCCGCGACCTCCCGAAGACCATCGGCGACGACGTCTAACCACCCGGGCCATCGCCCGGTGGCGCGGTCGGAGGCGCGGGCGCGGGAGGCACATCCGGTGGGGGGCCCGCGTCCCGATCCGCCGGAACCGTGGTGCCGTCGGGGGCCGCCCTATCGCGGCGCCGCATCATCAGGAACACCCCGACGACGACGGCCACGGCGACCAACCCGAGGATGGAGTAGAGCAGGGCGTTGCTGCCCGACGAGCTCCCGGAGGATCCGGCGGCCTCGGTGCCCGCCTCCCCGCCCTCGGAGCCGTCGCCCGCAGCCGACGCCACCGCGGTGAACTCCGCCCGCTCGCCGAACACCGGCTCCCACGTGACTGTCGTCCCGTCGACCCGGCCGTTCGTCTCGAGCACCTCACCCGGGAACGTGATGGCGATGCGAAGCTCCGCCGTGTCGAACGCCTCGGTGATCTGGTCCTGGAACGGGTTCCCCTCGAGCTCGGCATCCTCGGTCCCCAGATCCATCACGCCGTTGACCTCGTAGGTGTCGCCGACCCGCTCGATCGAGAGCGAGTCCGGGGCGGAGTTCTCCTGCATGTCCTCGAGAGCCACGTCCTCGAAGACGACGCGGGTACCGACGAACCGGTCGTCCTCGTACGGTTCGGTGGTCGCTCCCTCGACGTCGTCGGGCACGGCGGTGTCGCCCAGCATGTCGTCGATGTTCTGACCTGTCAGCTCGAGCAGCTCCTTGTTGACCGCGAACACGATCTCGCCGTCGACCATGTCGTCGGGGGAGAGCGTGATCGCCATGTCGAGCTTGAGGCATCCGGCGAGCAGCAGGATCGATCCCGTGAACGTCGCGGCGCTCCGGATCCACGTTCGTGCGGGGGGCATCGTTCCTCCAGATCGTCTGTCTCGGGAAGCCTACTCGCCCACCAGCGAGGTCTCACGGGCCCACGACCGGCCCGAGACAGGGCGGAGTCTTAGACTCCACCTTCGATGCTCGCGACCTCGCTCACCGTGGGCGACATCGAGGTCTCGGCCCTGCTCGACGGCGTTCGGGTGTTGCGGACCTCGCTCGCCGATTCGTTTCCCGACGTGCCGCACGACGCGCTCGTGGCGTCCTCGGCGCGGTTCCCGGAGTTGGTGGGTGAGGCGGGGCGCTGGCGTCTGCACGTCCGGGCCTGGCTGATCCGACATCCCGGCGGCGTGATGCTGGTGGACACCGGGGTCGGCCGGACGGGCGCCCCCGGGCCGGGGTGGTTCGGCGCTCAGGGACGACTGCTCGACGCGCTCGCGGAGACCGGCACCCGGCCCGACTCGATCGACACGGTGGTGCTCACGCACGTCCACGACGATCACCTCGGAGGCACGGTCGTGTTCGCGGACGGCGTCGCGGTGCCGGCGTTCCCGAACGCGAACCACCTCGTTCAACGGGCCGACCGCGAGTGGCAGGCGGCGCTGGCGCGCGACGAGGAGGAGGACCGGGTGATCGAGTCACTGCTGCTCCGGCCGATCGAACGCGCCGGCCTTCTCACCCTGCTGGACGGCGATCATCCGCTCGGCGACGGCGTCGAGGTACGGCTCGCCCCCGGCCACACCCCCGGGCATCAGATCGTGCGGCTGTCGTCAGGCGGCGCGCAGGCGATCATCGCGGCCGACACGTTCAACCACCCGATCCAGCTCCCCCACCCGGAGTGGCGCTCCGCGACCGACGCTATCCCCGACCAGGCGGCCGCGACCAGACGTTCGGTGCTCGCCGAGGCGCTCTCCGGCCCCGGTACCATGCTGGCTCTGACCCACTTCCCTCGGCCCTTCGGGCGAGTCGAGATCGGCCACGACGGGCTCGCGACCTGGTTGCCGGGCTGACGCACGGCGCCGGAACCGAGCTCCCGGCCGAGATTTCTTGCGAAAACGGTTCCGTCTGCCACCCAGGGGACCTCGGCGAAACGTTTCACCTCCAGGGAACGGCCAGCGTTGGACGGCGGCCCCGAGGGTCGCTAGGGTCGGCGGATCGCATGAGGGGTGCGAAGAAGATCTTGATCGGCGTCTTGCTCGCCGCCGTGCTCGTGGCGGCCGTCCCGGTGACCACGCTGGCGGCCTCCGGCTCCAAAGAGATGCGGCGCAAGCTCTTCGCGCTCACGAACGTCTCGCGCCGCAACAACGGGCTCCGGCCGCTCGACCTGAACTGGCGCCTGTCGAGTAGCGCCCTCGCCCATTCCCGGCGCATGGCTCAGCAGCACTCCCTGTACCACACCGCCAACCTCTACCGGGTCGTGCGGCGCTGGCATCCGTCGGTCTGGGGAGAGAACGTCGGCATGGCCGGCACGGTCAAACGCGTGCACAAGATGTTCATGCGGAGCGCGGGGCATCGCGGCAACGTGCTCCGGGGCGGCTTCTCCAAGGTGGGCATCGGGGTGCAACCGGTCGGCGGACGCGTCTGGGTCACCGTGATGTTCTACGGCGGCTGACCGAGCCGGAATCGCCCTCAGCCGATCAACGAACGGATCTGCCGCAGAGCCACGGTGAGCTTGGCAAGGTCGTTCATCCCGTCGACCGCGAGGCTGCGCAGGAACCGCTGCAATCGGGTGACGGCATCGTCGCGGCTCTCCATGAACTTCTCGACCGCCTCGTCGATCGGCAGGCCGCCGCACTCGGCGAGCACGACCTCTGCCAGGGTGCGACGCAACGTGAACAGGTCGTCTTCCATCGACTGCAGCGCCCACCGTTGCCACCGGGATCCACCTGGCATCGACTCGACCTGCTTCTCGAGCCGATCGAGCTGCAGGCGCTCGCCCAGCAGGAAGAACGCCCGTGACACCTCGAGCACCGTGCGATCGCTGGCGTGCGCGACGGTGATGATGTCGGGCCCGTGCACGAGCTCGCCCTGGAACGCGTGTCTCCGGGCGATGAGGCTCGGCACGCCCTCGGCCTCCAATCGACGAGCCTCGTGCTCGTGCTCTTCTCGCCACGCCTCCGGGCCGATCTGATCGATCACCCCCGAGAGCTCCTCGAACGACGCTCGTGCATCCTCGACGGGCTCGGCGAGGTCCCGTCCGCTCGCATGCACGAGGTACCAGCGCGAGGTCGTCTCCACGAGCCAATCGACCCCGGTCATCAGCTCGTTCTGGATCGTGGGGTCGATCACGCCGTCGAGCGCCTCGACGTCGGACCAACGTCGCACCGCGCCGGTCACGTCACGGGCGATACGGAAGGCCCGAACCACCTCTGCGGCGCTCGCACCCGTCTCGGTGACCGTGCGGGAGACGAACGTGATGCCCTGGGAGTTCACGATGTCGTTCGAGAGGATCGTGGCCACGAGCTCACGCCTGAGCGGATGATCGTCGATCAGGTGGTCGAATCGCTCGACGATCGAAGCAGGGAAGTACGTCCGGAGATCGCGGGCGAGATACGGTGAGTCGGGCAGGTCCGACTCGATCAGCGCCTCGAACGTGGCTCGCTTCGCGTAGGCGAGCAGCACCGCGAGCTCGGGACGCACCAGCCCCTCGCCGGCGGCACGGCGCTCAGCCATCTCCTCGGACCCCGGCAGGAACTCGACCTCGCGTTCGAGCTCGCCGTCGCCGGCTTCCAGCTGCTGCATCAGGTCCTCGTACGCCTCGACGCGCTGGGCGCTCACCTCCATCTCCTGGGAGAGGATCTGCGCCTGCTGATAGTTGTCGTAGAGCACGTGGGCCACGGCATCGTCCGCGCATGCCTGCAACAGCTCGTTGCGCTCGTCCATCGTCAGCTCGCCACGTTGCACCGCCAGCCCGAGCAGGATCTTGATGTTGACCTCGTAGTCCGACGTGTCCACGCCGGCAGAGTTGTCGATGAAGTCGTTGTTGATGCGACCGCCCGCACTCGCGTACTCGATGCGCCCAGGCTGCGTGAACCCGAGGTTCCCGCCTTCGCCCACGACCCGAGCTCGGACCTCCTGTCCGTTCACACGCACCTGATCGTTCGCGCGGTCACCGACCTCGGTGTGCCCCTCCCGGGTGGCCTTGACGTAGGTGCCGATGCCCCCGTTCCAGAGCAGGTCGACGGGGGCCTGGAGCGCGTGGTGGATCAGCTCAGCCGGGGTCATCTCCGCGGGCACGTCCTCGGCGATGCCCAACACCGCACGTGCTCGAGGCGAGATGGTGACGGCCTTCGCGGCGCGATCGAGCACGTCGCCGCCTTCCGACATCGACGATCGATCGTAATCGGCCCAGGTCGAACCCGGCGTCGAGAACAAGCGCTGACGCTCGGCGAACGACGACGCCGGATCTGGGTCCGGATCGATGAACACGTGGCGATGGTCGAACGCGCATATCAGTTTGATCTGGGCCGTGTAGAGCATGCCGTTGCCGAAGACGTCGCCCGACATGTCGCCGATGCCCACCACGGTGAACGGCTCGGCCATCACGTCGATCCCGATCTCGCGGAAGTGGCGCTTCACCGATTCCCAGGCGCCTCTCGCGGTGATGCCGAGGGCCTTGTGGTCGTACCCGTGCGACCCCCCGCTCGCGAACGCGTCGCCGAGCCAGAACCCGTAGTCGAGGCTGACCGCGTTCGCCGTGTCGCTGAACCTGGCGGTGCCCTTGTCGGCGGCGACGACCAGATACGAGTCCTCGCCGTCGTGGATCCGGACGTGCTCGGGATGCACGACCGCGCCGTCGACCCGGTTGTCGGTGATGTCCAGCATGCCCTGCATGAACGTCACGTACTTCGCCGACACCTCGGCCTCGAGCTCATCTCGCGAGGTCGGCGTCCGCCGCAAGACGAAGCCGCCTTTCGAGCCGTCGGGAACGATCACCGCGTTCTTCACCTTCTGAGCTTTCATGAGGCCCAGAACCTCTGTGCGGTAATCCTCCTTGCGGTCCGACCACCGAATGCCTCCGCGGGCGATCAGCCCGGCCCGCAGATGGATCGCCTCCATGTGCGGCGAGTAGACGAAGATCTCGAACAAGGGATGGGGCTTCGGCATCTCGGGCACACGCGCCGAGCGCAGCTTGAAGCTGAGCGAGGTGCGCTCCGGCAGGTACGCGTTGGTCCGCACGATCGCTTCGACCGTGCCGAGCAGGCTGCGCAGGATGTTGTCCTGGTCGAGCGAGGTCACGTCGCGCAGGTCCGCGTGGATCGACTGGCGGATCTCGTCGATCTCCTCGTCGGAAGCGGCGCGCTTCGGATCGAACTTCGCCTCGAACAGATCCACGAGGCCCGCCGCGATGTGCGGGTTCGCGGCCATCGCGTCGTTGCGGTACTCCTCGGTGAAGCGCGAGGACACACGCATGCGGTACCTCCGGAGCGCCCGCAAGATGTGGACCTGCTGCCAGTCCAGGTCGGAGAGCGTGACCAGGCGGTTGAGCGAATCCGACTCGGCCTCCCCGCGCCAGACCGCCGCGATCGTCGCCGCAACGTGCTCGGCTTCCTTGCCGAGATCGAGGACGGCGCCGCGCGAGTCCAGCACGCCGAAGTCGTGGATGTAGGTCTTCCCCTCCCCCACCACCTGGGTCGGGATCTCTTCCACCGCACGCAGACCGAGCGCCTCGAGGATCGGCATGAAGGCCGAGAGGTCGACCTTCCCTCCGGTCTTGTACAGCCGCACCCGGGTGAGCCGCTCTCCCTTCGTCTCGTTGCCGATGCCCACGAGGAACCCCTCGGGGCTGGACCGCAGCTCCTCGAGGGCGAGCACGTCGTCGACGATCAATCCCCACTCGTCCGAGGCCTTGTAGTAGCTGGGGAACCGCGGCGAGTACTCCTCGGCGAGGGCGGGGGCTCGCTCGGGCCCGACCCGATCCACCAGCGCGTCGAGCAGATCGTCGTCCCAGCTCCTCGCGAGCCGCTCCACCCCCCGCTCGAGCCGCTCGTAGGGCACCTCGGGGATCTGCGTGCCCGATCCGACGTGCACGGTGAAGAAGATGCGCGCCGACTCCGTCTCACCCAACGAGAGGTGGTAGTCGACGGTCGTCCCGCGGAACTGCTCCAGGAAGTACTGCTGCAGCCGCTTGCGCAGCGCGGCGTTGAACCGATCGCGGGGCAGTGCGACCACGATCGAAACGCTGCGTCCGTAGAGGTCGCGACGAACGAGCACACGGATGCCTCCGTGCTTCTCGAGTTGCAGCAACCCCACGACCAGCCCGCGCAGCTCCTCGGCGGAGGCCTGGAAGAGCTCGTCCTTCGGGAACGATTCGAACAGCTCGACAGCCTCCTTGTAATCGTGTGACCCGGGGATCAGGTCCTCCGCAGCGACGATCTGCTCGAGCTTGTGATGCAACAGCGGCGTCTTGGCTGCCGGCTCCATGTACGCCTTCGACGTGAACAGGCCGATCAGCCGCGCCTCGCCCGTGATCTCGCCGTCCGCGTCGATGATCCGCACGCCGATGTAGTCCATGCGAGCGCGGCGGTGCACAGTGGAGTAGGCGTTCGTCTTCGAGAAGACCAGCAGGTCGCCGCCCTCGATCCGTGCCCTGACGACCTCGTCGAGATCCGCGAGGGGCGTGACCTCCGCGAACGCCGAGCGCTGCACGTCGCTCAAGATGCCGAGCCCACTGCCGGACACGGCGCGGATGCCCGCCCGCGACCGACCGTCGATGTCGACGAGCGCGTACTCGCGGTAGCCCAGCAACACGAAGTTCAGCTCTGCGAGCCATTCGAGGAAGTCGATAGCCTCCCCGACCTCCTGAGGCGGATACCGGATCGCGGCGGTCCGCGCGAGCTCGATCATGTGGCGCACGCGCTCCTGCATCGGTTCGAAGTCGCGCACTGCGAGGCGGACGTCGTGCAGGATCGCCGTGATCCGGCGCTCCAGGTCGCCGCGCTCGGCCGCCGAGAGCGGCCGGTCGACTTCGAAGTGCATCACGGATTCCCGATGGCTCGCGTCCCGACCGGACATCACCCGTTCGATCCGTCCCTGGTCGTCGCGGATCGTTCCCACGACCGGATGGAACAGCCGGCGCACTCCCATGCCGCGAGCGAGCAGCTCCTCCTGCACCGAGTCCACGAGGAACGGCGAGTCGTCGGTGTTCGTCTGGATCACCGTGCCGACGGTCTCGAAGCCGTCGGTCTCGACGCTGGGGTCGTAGACCCGCACGAGCGAGGCCTTGGTGCCGCGCTGGTCGATGAACTCGAACGTCGACCGGACCAAGCCGAACAGGGCGTCGACGCCGGCTTCCTCGAGCTCATCGGGCGAGAGCCTTCGGAGGAGCGCCTTCGCGAACGTCGTGACGGCATCACGGCGCTCGGGCTCGACACGCCCCTCGATCGTCTCGAGCAGCGCCGGGATCACGGCGGGTGGCTCACCCGGCGTGGGGACCGCGGCGATCTCGGCATGCGCGTCCACGAAGGGTCATTCTCGCAGGTCGATGCGGTCACGTGCCATCGGCGGAGACGCCGGAAGCTCGGCGTGCCGATGCGCCGACCCGGCCACCGTTCACGCCGAGGTAGACACGAACCGAGCCGCGTGCTCCGCGTAGGACGTGCGCACGATCGGCAGGAGCCCGACGATGTACGCGCCCCCCACACACCCTCGGCACCATGCCGACGCGTTGATCGCGCGAGCGGTGGACGAAGCCGACCGGCATCGGCGCAGGCTGTCGACGATGGCTCCGTATCCATACGACTCCGAACCGAGGAGGAGCGTGTCGCGCGAGGCGTCCAGACCTTGATCGAGCGAGACGAAGTCCTTCACACCGACCGAGTTCATGTCGGTCGCCCCAGGCATTTCGCGTGTGGTCGCGAGCGGATTGAACGCCGCCGAGGTCGATTCGGCGGTCTCCCACGTCACGACGATCAGCAGGTTCTCGGCGCATCGCGGAGCGTCGAGCCTGCGGAGGAACGCGCCCGCCCAGCCCTCGTAGGTGACCGGCTCGCCGGGCAGCAGCGCTCCGTCGTCGCGCCGGTCGCCTCCTCCGTCGGGCCGGATGCGATCCTCGGGGGGAGCCGGGCGCAGCGCCCGCTCCCGAGCGTGCACCATCTCGGCCAGGAACGCGCTCCACGTGTCGAGCTCTTGCTGAACGTGGCGAGCCCACGGATCCTTGAGGATCCGTCGAAGGGCATGCTGCGCTTCCTCGAGCGGGGATACCGGCGAACGAAGACGGGACACGGTCCGCCGCAGGACCGGCACGGTGGTCGATGTGCCCTCGCCCGCCTCCTCGAAACGTTCGACCCGGCGGGCCGCTCGGTCGATGCGCCGATACCAGCGCTCGATCCTTCCGTACCAACGGTCCACCCGCGCCTGCGCCTTCTCGATCCTGGCATCGAGCACGGCGATGTCGACCGCCGACCTCGCTTCGGATCGAACCGGGGACGCGATCGCGGGCCCCGGCACGCCGACAGGTGCGACCGCGAGCAGGAGCAGCACGAAGACGATCGATCGGCGCGACATGGACGAGCCAGGTATCGACCGGGGCCCGTTGCGCCTTGACCGCCGGAACGCGGCGACAGGATTCAGGCCCTGACCGCCTCGACGATGTCTGCCGCCATGTCGTAGCGGCCGAACTGCGGCATCAGGTAGATGCCGGCGGCTCCCTCGGCCCGCAGGTCGTCGATCAGCTCGAGCGCGATCGCACGCCCCACGCGCCATGGGTCCTCGCCGACGGCTTCCATGCGGGCCAGGACCTCGTCGGGGATCACGACACCGGGAACCTCGTTGTGCAGGAACAGCGCGTGGCGAGCCGAGACGAGCGGAAGCACCCCCGCGATCAGCGGCACGTCGAGCTCCCGACCGGTCGTCCGCCGGTAGGCACCGCGCAGCTCGCGCAGACGGGCCACGTCGAACACGGGCTGCGACAGCAGGAACGAAGCTCCCGCATCGACCTTCCGCTCCAGCAGCCGCACCTCGCGATCCAACGCGATGGCGGCAGGGGAGACCGCGGCGCCAACGAAGAACGAGGTCGGCTCGCCGATCGTCGAGCCCAGGCGGTCGCGTCCCTCGTTGAACCCGCTCGTAACGAGCTCGAGCATGCCGGTCGCCGTGACGTCGACATCGTTCAACGAATGCGGGTACTCACCGATGGCGACCGGGTCGCCCACGCAGACGAAGACGTTCCGGATGCCGAGCGCGTGCGCGCCGAGCAGGTCCCCCTGGAGCCGGAGCAGGTTCCGTCCGCGGGTCGGGAAGTGCAGCACGGTTTCGATGCCGGCTTCCTCCTGGATCGTGCGGCACGCCGCCCAGGCGCTCATGCGCATCTTCGCCATCGGGGAATCCGCGACGTCGACGACATCGGCGCCCGCCTCAAGCAGGGTGCCGGCCGCGGCCACGAGCATCGAGACGCTGGTCGAGCGCGGCGGCTCCATCTCCACCGCGATCACGAATCGCCGATCCCCCAGCGCCCGCTGCAGGACCGTGGGCGTCACGGAAGCGGATGTCGGCCTCCGGGGCCGATGCGAGGCGCGAGGTTCGGGAGGGAACGAGGCCCGACCGTCACGCAAGGCGAGCGCGATCGCGGCCGTGTGCTCCGGACCCGTGCCGCAACAACCGCCCACGATCGTCGCGCCTTCGGCCACCGCTGCCACGGCGTGCTCCGCGACGTACGAGGGGGTCGCCGGATACACGACCCGGCCGGCGGCGCGGGCCGGCCCGCCTGCGTTGGGCCGGGCCGCCAACGGCGTGCCCGCGGCGACCGGCACCATCGCCTGCACCACCCGAAGCATCTGGGCCGGTCCTTCCCCGCAGTTCACACCGATCGCGTCGGCGCCGAGCTCGACGAGCCGCGTCGCCACCTGCTCGGGCGTCGAGCCGAGCGGAGTGCGATCGTCCCGCGTGAAGGTCGCGCTGATCAGCACCGCGATGTCGGGTGCCGCCGTACGTGTGGCCGCGAGCGCCCGTTCCATCTCCCGCAGGTCCGATTGGGTCTCGATCACGAACAGATCGACCCTCGCGGATGCGAGGGCCGCGGCCTGCTCGCGGTAGGCATCGAAGGCTTCATCCGGGCTGAGCCGCCCGTACGGCGCCAACCTGATGCCCAGCGGTCCCATCGATCCCCCGACCAGGTGCGCACCGGCGCGCCTCGCCGCGAGGACGCCCGCCTCGTTGAGCTCGGCGACCCGCGAGCCCAGGCCGTGCGGGGCAAGCCGGACACGGTTGGCGCCGAACGTGTTCGTGATCACGAGCCGCGCGCCCGCCTCCACGAACGCGCCGTGCAGCTCCTCGACACGATGCGTTTCTTCGGTGTTCCATGCCTCGACGCACCCCGAGGCGGGCATGCCGGTCGCCAGGAGCGCGGCTCCCGTGCCTCCGTCGGCGAGCAGCACGTCATCGGCGAGCGTCCGGATCAGGCTGGTGCGATCCATGGGTCGATGGTCCCAGACGTCGACCGGCTCGGTGCTCGGGCGTCGACGGCGTCGGCTCCCCGTCGGTACCATCCGTTCACCCCTTCGAACTGGATGCCCATGGATCCCGAGCAGCCTCAATCCCCCCCGTCCAGCTCCCCCGAACCTGAAGCTCCGTATCCCGACAGCGTGGCCATCCCGGACACGCCGGAACGGAGCGACCGGCGGCTCGCGATCGGGCTCGCGTTGGGGGCCCTCCTCGTGGTCACGGCAGCGATCCTGTGGACGACCCGTTCACCCGGCCCCCCGTCTGCCCCGGTCGCGCTCGAAGCGACGGCCACGATCTGCACCGATCCATGCGAGAACATCGACGCGACGGTCTCGCTGCGATGGACCCCGCCGGAGACCGGCGCGGCGGCGAACGGGTACCGGCTGGTGCGCGACGGTGCCCCGCTCGATCCGGTGATCCACCGGTCGACCCTCTCGTTCGTCGACGAGGACGTGACGATCGGACAGGAGTACGGCTACCAGGTCATCGCCTTGAGCAGCGAGGGTGATTCGCCGCCGTCCGCGGCGATCCCGGTCACGGTACCCACGCCGCCCGACGACGAGGCCCATCTCAACGGCGTGTACGAGGTGGAGTTGACGGTCCGGCGGGCACGGTCGATCGGAGCTGCATTCGGCATCGAGGATCCCCGACGGGGGAAGAACGCAGACGATCGCTGGTCGTTCCGATCGGCGTGCGGGCCCGACGAAGGGGGCTGCCCGTCGGCGTGGGCGGGCCTCGACGGCGACATCGTGCCCGCAGGGTCGGGATGGGAGGGCACGGTCGACGGTGTGCCGGCCCGCTGTGGTCGAGGCGACAAGGCGCCGGCTCCGATCGACCTCGATCTCACGACGACCGAGGTCGAGGTGGTGGACACCGACTGGACCGTGACGGGATTCGAGGGTTCGGTCTCGGTCTCGTTCCGCTGCCCGGGGTTCCCCAGGGCGGCAGCGACCCTCGATGTCATCGGTTCCCTCCCCTGACGTTCGACGCGTCGAGGCCGACAGCTCGGTCAGGATCGATGCGCCGCACCATGTTTGCCCTTGAGGTTCGATCGTCGAGGGCTGAGTCGCCCACCGCAGAATGTCTGCCGGCGGGGTCAAGTTGGCGGCGCCGCCGGCCGAGTCTAAGGGGGAGGACCGATGACACTCGGCAAAGGAACTAGCTCGCTCGGGCCAGTCGGTTTTCCGCCGCATGGCAGCAGCGTTCTCGTGAGACCATGCGGTACGCTCCCAAGGGATATGGGGGCCGAACAGGGGACAGCGAACGCATGAGCTCAAGAGGCGTCCGCATCGTGGTCGGGGAGGGCCCATCCACTCGGAAGGGCCTCCTTCGCTTCGTCCTAGACGGCGAGGGGTACGACGTCGTGGCGGAAGCGGCCACGACGGCGGAGCTCGCGCGGCAGATGGCCGTCTACCGCCCCGACGTGGTCGTGCTCGACGACGGCATCGGAGCCACCGCCGTCGGCATGATCACCGACATGTCTCCGAACACCAAGGTCGTGCTGGTGTGGCCGGGCGCCGTCGTGCCGATCGGGGGCGCGGCCCGGGTCGAGCCATCACGGGTGCTCCAGGACCTCGGACCGACCGTCGCGCGGCTCACCGGCCAGCCCAGCGCCACCATGACCGGACGCGGGGCGGCCTTGCTGGAGAACGCGGCGAACGACCCAGACGTGTTGCGCGCGATGCTGCTCGGCGGCATGACGGCGACCGACGAACCGATCATCGACGACCGGGAGCCCGCTCCGGTGGTCATCCTACCGCTCACGCCGACCATCGATCGCGACGACCTGATCCTGAGCGTGCCCGAAGCCGAGCCGGTCGGCGACGACCCATCTGACGCAGCCGTTGCCGCGGGAGCCGGCTCGGTCACGGCCATCTCGAGCTCGACCGCGGCACGTGGGCGAGCGGTCGGCGCCCAGAGCGCCCTGAACCGGCGCCTCGGCAACCTGGCTCTCGGAGGCGCGGCGGTGGCGAGCGCCATCGTGCTCGCGCTCGCCCTCGGGACCACCCGCGTGCAGATCGACGACATCCGTGGTTCCGCGCCCGCCGAGGGCTCGCAGACCCCCGGCCAACCGACCGATCCCCCTCCCGGCGATGGAACCGACGAAGGCGGTCCGAACGAGCAGGAGCCGGCCGGGCCCGGCCTCGACAGCGGCGAAGGTGTCCCCCCGACCACGCCGGGGATCAGCCTCGTCGCAAACGTGAGCCCGGCCCCACCGCCCGCACCGGAAGTCGGCGTCGACCCGGTCGACATCGGTGAAGGTGGTGGCGGCATCATCACGCCCGGAAGCTCCACAGGCGGCGGAGACAGTCACAGCGGCAGCGATGCGGGTGG
>Ga0075311_1000120_pt1 | contig 12694 bp, 11 predicted proteins | sample MayberryNE_Catta_FD_120044 | JGI IMG/M metagenome (GOLD analysis project Ga0075311, IMG submission 120044) | Natural and restored wetland microbial communities from the San Francisco Bay, California, USA, that impact long-term carbon... | ecosystem: Environmental > Terrestrial > Soil > Wetlands ...
GAACCCGAGGTGGGTCGTGTCGATCTCCAGGCCGTCGTCCGTCACGACGATGCGCGACCCTGGCGCCGGCACGCGTTTCACGCAGACCAGGACGTTCATCGGCTCACCCCTTCATCCTGGCGTCGTCGGGATCGAACAGCGGTGTCGCGCCGGTGACGGCCACCGTCGCCGGGTATCGCTCGCCGAAGTACTCGACCTGGAGCTTGGTGCCGAGGAGCGCCTGTTCGGGCGGCAGGTAGCTCATCATCAGGTGGGCGCCGACCGAGGGTCCCGACCCGGCGCTGGTCACGTACGATCGGCGACCATGGCTGTCGGTGAGCGGGGCACCCTCCGGGTCGAGCACCGGCTCGCCGCCCATCATGTAGCGCTCGATGCCCCTCGACGACGCGGCGTCGTCGAGGGTGAGCGTGCACAGCGCGCGGGTCGGCTCTGCCTCTCGCTGCTTCAGGTAAGCGTCGCGTCCGATGAAGTCGGCGTCCTTCACGCGCGATCGAGCCATGCCGGCCTCGACGAGGTCGTGCTCGAGATCGAGCTCGCTGCCGTGCGCCCGGTAGCTCTTCTCGAGGCGGGCGGTGCCGGCGTAGGTGCCGATCCCGACGGGAACGATGCCGTGCGCCTGGCCGGCGTCCCAGACCTGGTCCCAGAGGCGGGCGCCCTGCTCCATCGGCACGTACAGCTCCCAGCCCAGCTCGCCCAGGTAGGAGATCCGCGATGCCAGCACGCGCAGTGGCCCCATCTCGATCGTGCGGCAGGTGGCGAAGCGGAACGCATCGTTCGAGACGTCGTCTCCGGAGACGGTGCCGAGCACATCGCGGGCCTTCGGCCCCCAGAGGCCGAGCGTCCACAGCGCCGAGGTCGCGTCGAACAGCTGCGCCGAGCCGTCGGCGGGTAGGTGGTCCGAGAACCACTTCTTGTCTGCCATGCCCGAGCCGCCGCCCGTGACGATCCGGAACCACCGCTCGCCCAGACGCATGATCGTGATGTCGGCCTTGATCCCACCGGCCTCGTTGAGCGCCGGGGTGTAGACGACGCGCCCGACGGCGACGTCCATCGGCGAGACGACCATCCCGTCGAGGTACGCGAGCGCGCCCGGCCCCGTCACGTCGAAGATCGCGAACGCCGACAGGTCCACCATGCCCACCCGATCGCGGAGCGCGAGGTGCTCGGCGTTCACGATGGGGGACCACCAGCGCGACTCCCACTCGCCCTCGCGGGGCATCACGGCGTCGCCGTAATCGCCCAGCAAGGCCTCGTTGACGCCGTACCAGTAAGGCCGCTCCCACCCGGCGGCCTCGTAGCAGACCGCGCCGAGCGCCTGCTCCCGATCGTGACATGGGCTCAGGCGCACGTTCCTGTTCGAGGACCACTGCTCCATCGGGTGCACGATCCCGTAGGTCTTGTTGAAGCCCTCGGCGCTCCGCGACGTCACGTGGAACGACGTCTTCTGGTGGTCGTAGAAGCGCGCGATGTCGGCCCCGTGGACGTCGATCTCGGGCTTGCCGTCGGTCATCCACTCGGCGACGGCACGGGCGATGCCGGGAGCCTCCTTGATCCAGATGGCGGCCGCCGACCACAGGCCTCCGACCTCCGGCGTCTCACCGAGGATCGGCATGCCGTCGGGCGTGAGCGAGAGCAGCCCGTTGATCGCGTAGCGGATGCCGACGCGTTCGTCCTCCAGGACGCTCGGGATCAGCTCGAGCGCCTGCTCCATCTGGGGGTCGAAGTCGTCCTGGGTGAAGGGGAGCTCGGTCGGCGACAGCGCCGACTCCTCGATCGAAGGGATCGCGTCGGGCTCCATCAGTATCGGCCGGTGCGCGTAGGACCCGATCTCGAGGTCGCCGCCGTGCTGGCGCTCGTACATGTTCGTGTCCATGTCGCGCACGATCGGGTAGGCGATCTCGCCGATCGTGTCGGCGAACAGGGGCACCGGCCCGACGCTGATCATCTGGTGCACGGCCGGCGTGAGCGGGATCGACGCGCCGGCCATCGCCGCGATCGCCGGGCTCCAGATGCCACACGCGATCACGACCGTCTCGGCCGTGATGTCGCCTTCTGTCGTGCGGACGCCGCGCATGTGCCCGTCGACGACGTCGAGGCCCGTGATCTCGGCGCCGGCCATGACGGTGAGGGCCCCGAGCTCGGTCGCCTTCTCCCGCATCAACGTGCCGGCCCGCAAGGAGTCGACCACACCCACACCCGGGGTGGAGAAACCCCCCAGGATCACGCCGGGATCGACGTAGGGGACCATCTCGGGCACCTCGGCGGAGGACAGCAGCTGGGAGTCGATGCCCCACGAGATGCTCGACGCCATCCGGCGCTTCAGCTCCTCCATCCGCTCGGGGGTCCGAGCGACCTCGATCCCGCCGCTGCGCGTGAACACGCCCAGCTCTTCGTACTGGCGGACGCTGTCGCTGGTGAGGTCGGTCATCTCCTTCGAGTGGTCGACGAGGAAGATGAAGTTCGAGGCGTGACCGGTGGAGCCGCCCGGGTTCGGCAGCGGCCCCTTGTCGACCAGGACGATGTCCTTCCAGCCGTGGAGCGCCAGCTGGTAGGCGAGGCTGTTGCCGACGATCCCTGCGCCGATCACGACGACCTGCGCGTCCGAAGGTGTGGGGGCCATCCCTGCTTCCTTCCGTGACTGTGGACATCAGTCTCGCATCCCGGCCGATGGGCGCCACGGTGTGCTCCCCCGCGAGCCGTCGGGGCCCCCTTCAGTCGGTCCAGCTCGCCGTCGGGCTCGCAGGCCCGGCTCGTCTCGGTGCTCAGCCGCCGGCTCAGGTCCAGCATGCCTTACGGGATGCAGCTCGGCCTTCGGCAGGACGTGGGTAGCATGGCCGTCTCGAACACGGCCATCACTTCGCCTCCATGCGTGTGAACCGAGGCCCTCCCGTTGACGTCCCGCCCCGCGAACGTGCCTTGGCCGACGTCCGCCGGTCGTCCACGCGGACGCACCCGCGGTCGTCGCGCTCCCACCCCGGCGGCATCCGGTCCCACGCCCTCTGTGTTCGGCCTGCGCGCCGAGCGCGGCGAGCACGTCGTCGTCTCGGTGCGTAGGATCGCGGGGTCGAAACCATGCAGGGCCGGCGTACGGGGAGGTGGGCGATCTGGTGGTTCGCGACGCTCTGCCCATCGCGGCGGTCTCGGAGATGATCGCGGTTCCGATCCCGACGATCCGATCGTGGGAACGGCGGTACGGCTTCCCGCTTCCAGCGAGGACGAAGGGCAAGCATCGTCGCTACACGGTCGAGCAGGTGCAGCAGCTTCGAGAGCTCCGCGACACGATCACCCTCGGGCACTCGACCGCTGAAGCTGTCGAGATCGTCCGGCGAGGCGAGGCCGAAGGGGCGCACCGGGATCGTCGCATCGACGAGCTGCTGGGATCGGCGATGCATCTGGACGCCAACGGCGCTCGGGCACAGCTCGACGACGCGACCGAGCGCTTGGGCGCCGAAGCGGCCGTCGTCGGCGTCGCGGTGCCGGCGATGCATGCCGTCGGGGACCGGTGGATGACGGGCGCCTGCGATGCGGCCAACGAGCACCTGTTGACCGATGCGGTCCGCACATGGCTCGCTCGCCTCGCGACGTCGGCGCCGTTGCCCGTGGGCCCCTGGCCCGTCGTGCTCGCATGCGGGCCGAAGGAGCTGCACACCGTGGGGCTGGAGTCGTTCGGCCTGCTCCTGACGCGTCGAGGCCGGCCCGTCATCAACCTCGGGGCCCTCACGCCGGTCGAGTCGCTCCGCGCGGCGATCGGGAGGTCGCGAGCCGCGGCAGCGGTCGTGGTCGCGCAGCGCAGCGTGAACCGGAAGAGCACGATCGGATCGATCCAGGCGGCCAGCGAGCTGCTCGGACGGCGCGCCTTCTACGCGGGCGGCGCGTTCGCCACCGACGCCTCCCGTCGCGAGGTCCCCGGCGTGTACCTCGGGACCGATCTCGCCGAGGCCGCCCGCACTGTGGATCTCGCGATCTCGACCGGATGATCCGGCCACTCCAGAGCCCCCTCGGGTGGGGTGTCGCTGAAGGTTCGATGCTCGGGTCAGCGCTCCTCGCCGGCATGGATCTCGCCGCGCCATCCGCCGGTTTCGTTCCCATGCGCCTCGATGGACTCCTTGAACCGGACGAGGTCGCCTTGCACCCGGCGACGGACCATCCCCAGCGCGTCGCCGAGAGTCGGCCGCGAGGTCGTCGACGACCCGATGTGGGTCAGGAAGCGGCTGAGGAGCCTCCGAGCAGACCGCTCACGGCCTCCCGCCGGAACTCGACGAGGCGACGTTCCTGCTCCTCTGCCTCGGCCTCGAGCTCGGCGAACGGCCATCGATCGAAGCTGGGATCGACCGCGGCGACCCGGATCATCGTGTCCCACACGAGACGCTTGCCGCGGACGCCCACGATCATCGCCTCCAGGTCCTCGAGGATGGACGGCACGGGCTCGGGCAGGGTTCGACGGGCCCAGACCCCGAGCGAGCTCGCCGCTCCGAAGGCTCGCGCAGCGAGCTCCACCGGCTGCACCGTCCGTCCGGCCACAGCGATCGCCGCTCGGAGGACCTGCTGCTCCTCGTGGATGCGGGTGACGAGCTCCTGGGCGTAGGCACGCAGATCGCCGTGTGCGCCGCGCTGCAGGCGGCGGGCGGTCCTCAGCCCGACCTCCGATCCGACCAGGTGGTCCTCGAGGTACGGGCGGAGGGCCCGCGTCCGTTCACCGTGTGCCATCTCGCCTCCTCGCCGTCGAGACCGGACCGATACCCGGTGCGCCGGTGTGGAAACAGATCCACGCGCGGTCGATCGAGTGTGTCGGCCGAGCGCGCCGGGTAAGGGCCGCGTCGATGCCGGAACCTTCGAACGATCCCAACAGCGGCGATGACCCCACGGGCGCCCCGACCCGCCGAGCCCTACTGGTGCGGCTGCGCGGCGGCGCTCCGGCGCGGGAGGCCAAGGACGCGCTCTTGGACCTTCCCGGCGTGTCGGCCGCGTTCGATCGCGACGGCGCCATCGTCGTGGAGGTGGCTCCAGACGTCGTCTCGACCGACGAGATCCGCGCCGCGATCGAACGCGCAGGCGTCAACGTCATGGAGATCGTGCCGACACCCGAACGCTGAGCCTCCCGTTCGCTCCGCACGGCGGCCTCCTACGCTCCACAGTGTCCCTCCGACGGGCCCGGGGTAGGAGACCGAAGGAGGTGTCGTCATGGAGACGTTCGCGATCATCGTTGCCGTCGCCGTGCTGTTCGGCGTGACCGGGTACTTGTTGGGGTCGATGGCTCGCCACATCCGGTCCGAGCGACGGAGCAACAACGTTCGCAAGATGTGGAGCAACTTCGGTCTAAGCATCGCCCTCGCTTCGTTGTTCCTCGTCACATGGATCACTCACGCGATCGTGCAGTGGCCGGTGTTCGCACAGGAGCAGGCCGAGCCCGAGGAGCCCGCCGGGCTCGCCGACTACTTCCTCCACTTCAGCCAGTCGACGCTGGAAAACTGGCAGTCGGAGTTCCTCCAGCTGTTCTCCTTCGTCGTCCTCGCCGCGCTGCTGATCCACCGGGGCAGCGCCGAGTCGAGGGATAGCGACGACCGGATGGAGGTGACCCTCGGACGCATCGAGCGCAAGCTCGACGAAGCGGTGAGCCCGACGGCGACCGCCCAAAGCGTAGATCTTGCCGGACGAGGATGGCTCCGCGCCCCAGCGACCTGGGAACATCGTGTCCGACAGGCGGATGGGAGGTTCTGGTGCGAGCGAATCTCATCGCGGGAGGGTGGATCGAGGGTTCTGCCACGGTCGCCGACGTGAACCCGTCAGAGCTCTCGGACGTGGTGGAGGAATTCGCCGTCGCCGACGAGGCGCAGGTCGACGCGGCGATCGACGCGGCGACGGCAGCTGCGCCGGGGTGGGCTGCGACGAGCCCGGCCGAGCGCTTCGCCGTGCTCGAGCGGGTCGGGTTGGAGCTCGAGACCCGAGCGTCCGAGCTCGGCGAGCAGCTCTCGCGCGAGGAGGGCAAACCCAAGGCCGAAGGGATCGGCGAGGTGCTCCGCGCGTCGCAGTTGTTCAAGTTCTTCGCCGGTGAGGCGCTTCGGATCCCCGGGGAGCACGTGCGGAGCGTGCGACCGGGCGTCGACGTCGACATCGTGCGCGAGCCGCTCGGCGTGGTCGGGGTGATCACCCCATGGAACTTCCCGATCGCGATCCCGGCATGGAAGATCGCGCCGGCGCTTGCCTACGGGTGCACGGTGGTGTTCAAGCCGGCCGAGATGGTGCCGGCCTCGGCCTGGTCGCTCGTCGAGATCTGCGCTCGCGCCGGCCTGCCGGCCGGGGTGCTGAACCTCGTTGTCGGCCCCGGCCGGGTGGTCGGGGAGCGCATGCTGCACGACACTCGCGTCAAGGGCGTGACCTTCACAGGCTCGCAGGCGACCGGCGCCGCGGTCGCCCGGGCGTTGGCCGCCCGGTTCGCGAAGGCCCAGCTCGAGATGGGAGGGAAGAACCCGCTCGTGGTGCTCGACGACGCCGAACTCGAGGTCGCCGTCGATTGTGCGGTCCAGGGAGCCTTCTTCCAGACGGGACAACGCTGCACGGCGTCGTCGCGCCTGATCGCGACCGCCGGCATCCACGACCGGTTCGTCGAAGCGCTGGTCGAACGCATGCGCTCGCTCCGCGTGGGCCACGCCCTCGCCGACGACACCGACGTGGGACCGGTCGTGAGCGCCGATCAGCTCGAGCAGGACCTCGACTACCTCACGATCGGCCGCGGTGAGGGCGCGGAGCTCGTGCACGGCGGGGCCCGGCTCGAGCGCGAGACCGAGGGCTACTTCCTCGAGCCGGCGCTGTTCGTCGGGACCTCGAACGAGATGCGGGTGAACCGCGAGGAGATCTTCGGCCCGATCGCGACCGTGATCCGCGCGACCGACGCCGACGAGGCGCTCGCCCTCGCGAACGAGACCGAGTTCGGACTATCCGCCGGTGTGTGCACCACCTCGCTCGCCCATGCAACGCGCTTCCGCGACGGGCTGCAGGCCGGCATCGTCACGGTGAACCTGCCGACCGCCGGGGTCGACTTCCACGTGCCGTTTGGCGGCACGAAGGCGTCCTCCAGCGGAAGCCGCGAGCAGGGCCGCTACGCGGTCGAGTTCTTCACGACCGTGAAGACGGCGTACGTCAAGCCCTGACCCACCTGGTGGATCAGGCCGAGCGCCGCCCCTCGCGGCCGGCCCGCTCGATCAGGTCTGCGGCCACTCGCTTCCCGTCCTGGGCCCGGATCGACCCGCCCGCCGAGCCCATGCGTGCGTGCAGCGCCTCGTCGGCCGCCAGACGGTCGACCGCCCGGCGCAACTCGTCGTCCTCGAAGCCGTACGTGTCGAGCCGCTCACCGAAGCCCAGCTCGTGCATGCGCTGAGCGTTGTCGTACTGGTCCCAGAACAGCGGCAGCACGATCATCGGCTTGCCGAAGTGGAGGGATTCCGTCGTCGTGTTGTTGCCGCCGTGGGTGATCACGAGATCGCTCAGCGGCACGATCGAGGTCTGCGGCACGCGGCCGTCGCCCCACATGTTGTCCGGAAGGTCCAGCTCGTCGGCGCGCGGACCTTTCGAGACGATGTAGCGGTGCGGCGTGTCGGCGAGCACCGACACGAGCCGGCGCATCAGCTCGATGTCGGCCGATCCGAGCGAGCCGAGCGAGAGGTAGACGAGCGCGCCGTCACCCCCACGCAGCGATGCCGGCACCTCGAACGGCTCCTCGGTCTCGCGCACGCTCGACTCGAGGCGATGCCACGTCGAGGCGAGCGGGCGTGACCGCTGGTAGTCGGCCATCTCCGGATAGACCGACAGGTTCAGCACGTCGGACTCGTGGATGAACTCGAGGTCGGGAAGCGGCGGTGCCCCGGCGTCGACCACGAACGCGTTGTAGCGCTCCCAGGTCTCGCGGTGGGACCGTTCGTACTCCGCGCGGAACTCCTGCCACGAACCGTCGTCGTCGATCGCGTAGCCGCTGAACGTCGGCGGCAACGCGGGATCCTTCATCTCGAGCGGGTTGCAGCTCATGATGCGCACCCACGGCGCGCCGTGGGTCAACAGGGCGGGGAACGCGTTCACGTTGTCCTCGACGATCACGTCGGGCTGCGCCCGGTTGAGGATCTCCTTCAGCTGGGGCTCGCAGTAGGTCGCTCCGTCGATCAGCGAGGCGAAGACCGGCTCGATGAACGTCGAGAGCTGCTCGATCGTGGGCTTGCGGAACTCGGGCGCCGTCTCGGTGATGAAGTCGGTCCAGAACTGACCCGCGTCCTGCTCCTCGCCGTCGTCGGGAGGCGGGGCGAGGTCGACCAGGTCCTCCTCGAACCCGAGCGGCTCGAGCTTGCCCTTCCACGAGGACTCGGCGGCGAACACGACTCGGTGGCCTCGCTGCTCGAGGATCTTCCCGATGCCGACGCAGTTGTTCGTGGGGCCGTAGGCGCTCTCCGGCATGAACACGATCGTGAGCCGCTCGTCCACCTCGGATCCTCCTTTGCGTCGATGCGTTGCCGCGCATCGGTCCTGCTCCCTCGAACGAACCTACCCTCGCTGCAAAAGCGCTTGCGCATCCTGCTCAAGTGGGTTATACCATGCGCCTCGGGCGAGCGTTTCCGAGGTCCGGCAGGTCAGAGGTTTCGTCTCCGGAGAGCTTCCGGCAGGGGGGTGCGTTCCATGAGTGATCGGTTCTTCGTCCGTCTCCTGGCGATCGTGGCGGTCGCCGGGCTGGTGCTCGCGGCGTGCGGATCCGACGACGGTGGTGAGACCCCGCCCGCGGCCGACGACGGTGCTGATGCCGCCGAGCCCGTCGACATCAGCGGCACAACGCTCACCGTGTCCAACTGGGACGCCTATATGCCCAAGTCCGTGATCAAGGACTTCGAGGAGGAGACCGGGGTCACGGTGGAGTACGCGATCCACACCACCAACGAGGACATCATGGGCAAGCTCACCGGCGCCAACGGCACGGGGTTCGATCTGGTGTTCGTCTCCGGTCCGTTCGTGCAGGCGCTCACGAACCTGGGGTGGGCGGCCGAGATCGATCATTCCCAGATCCCGAACATCGCGAACCTGGACGCCGAGGCCACCGAGCTGCCGTTCGATCCGGGCAACGTGCACTCCGTGCCCTACACGTGGGGCACGACCGGCATCTGCTACCGCAGCGATCTCGTCTCCGAGACGCCGTCGAGCTGGGAGGTCTTCAACCAGGCGCCCGCCGACCTGCAGGACAAGATGACGATGCTGGGCACCGACCGGTGGCTGCTGCAGCCCGCCCTGCTGAGCCTGGGGTACTCGGTCAACACGACCGACGCCGCGCAGATCGACGAGGCGAAGCAGTGGACGATCGCCGCCAAGGAGAACCTGCTCGCCTTCGACGACACCACGTTCTACTCGAAGCTCGTCTCGGGCGAGGCGAGCCTCGTGCAGGCGTGGGACGGCTGGTGCGAGTACGGCCGCGCCGAGGACCCGAAGAACATCGAGTTCGTGATCCCGGACGAAGGCAGCGACCTGTGGTCCGACACGATGGTCGTGCTGGAATCCTCGGAGAACAAGGCCGCGGCGTACGCGTTCATCGACTACATCCTGCGCCCCGAGGTCGGCAAGCAGGTCGTCGAGTTCACGCTCTACAAGATGCCGAACGCCGAGGTGATGGCGGCCGTCGACCCGGCGATCGTGAAGGACTTCCCGACCCTGGCGATCTCGCCCGCCGAGCTGTTCGAGCAGGAGACCCAGACCGACCTCGGCGAAGATGGCACGATCCTGTGGGCGGAGGCCGCCACCGAGATCAAGGCGTGAGCCGGGCGGCCGGCCGGTCGTCCGTTCCGTCATGAGCGTCGCCGCCGCCCGGACCCGGCGCGCCCGCGGCCGCCGGGTCTGGGGCCAGCGGTTCGTGCTGCTCGGCCCCGGGATGACGTACTGGCTCGTGTTCTTCCTCGTGCCGGTCGGCGTGCTGATCGCGTATTCGTTCTTCCGCCGGGGGCCGTACGGGGGCGTGATCTACGAGCCGACGCTGAAGAACTACGCGCGGGCCCTCGACCCGCTCTACATCGGCGTGCTGTGGACGTCGGTGCGCATCGCGACGGTGGCCACGGCGGTCGCACTGCTGCTCGCCTACCCCGCTGCGCTGTTCATCGCACGAGCGACCTCGAGGTGGCGCGTGCCGCTGCTCGTGCTCGTGATCCTGCCGTTCTGGACGAGCTTCCTCATCAGGACCTACGCCTGGATGTTGCTGCTGAACCCGGCCGGCCTCATCAACAAGCTGCTGCAGGCCGTCGGCCTGATCGACGAGCCGCTGCCGCTGCTCTACAACGAGTTCGCGGTGACCCTGGGGCTGGTCTACGCCTACCTGCCGCTGATGGTGCTGCCGATCTACGCCTCGCTGGAGCGCCTCGGCCCGCAGGCCGGCGAGGCCTCGGCCGACCTGTACGCCTCACCGGCGCAGACGCTGCGGAAGGTGACGATCCCGCTGACCCTGCCGGGGATCGTCGCCGGGTGCATCTTCGTGTTCGTGCCGAGCCTCGGGAACTTCATCGTGCCCGACCTGCTCGGTGGCGGGCGGACGGTGATGATCGGCAACGTGATCCAGCAGCAGTTCCTGCAGGCCAGGGACTGGCCGTTCGGCGCGGTGCTCGCGATGTCGGTGATCGTGCTGATGTTCGTGGTGCTGGCGGTGCAGGCGCAGGTGCTCCGGCGCACGCAGGAGGTGGAAGATGGCCGCCCGGCGTAGCCGCTACCTGCGGGTGCACATGGGGTTGCTCTTCGCCTTCCTCTACCTGCCGATCGCGGTGCTCATCGTGCTGTCGTTCAACGATTCCGAGCTGGCCACCGTCTGGGGCGGGTTCTCGACACGGTGGTACCGCGAGCTCGTGGGCAACGAGGAGCTCATCGCGGCGATCCGGAACTCGTTGATCGTGGCCGGCTTCGTGACCGCGATCTCCACCGTGCTCGGCACGTTGCTCGCGATCGGGCTGCAGCGAACCGTGCGCAGCCGCGTGCTCGACAGCGTGCTGTTCCTGCCGGCGGTGATCCCCGACATCGTGCTCGCGATCGGGCTGCTGTCGTTCTTCAACCTGCTGCGGTTCACGCTTGGGCTGCACACGATCGTGATCGCCCACGTCGTGTTCGACATGATCTTCGTGGCGGCGATCGTGCGCACGAGGCTCGGCTACTTCGACCGGCGCATCGAGGAAGCCGCGGCCGACCTCGGAGCGAACCCCGTGAAGACGTTCCTGCTCGTGACGCTGCCGGCGATCCTGCCGGGTGTGATCGCGGGAGCGCTCGTGGCCTTCACGCTGTCGATCGACGAGTTCGTGATCGCGTTCTTCAACTCGGGCCCGACGTCGGTGACGTTCCCGATCCGGGTGTACGCGATGATCCGGTTCGGCGTGACGCCCGTGATCAACGCGGTGGCGGCGATCGTGATGACCCTGTCGCTGCTGACGATTTTGATCGCGCTGCGGCTGACTCGGCCCAAGGGCGAGGGCGCCACGAGCGTCGGGGTGACCGCGTGAGCGGCAGCGACGTACGTCGCCGGGTGGGCATCAAGGACGTCGCCCAGGCCGCCGGCGTGTCGATCACCACGGTCTCGCACGCGCTCAGCGGGAAGGGCCGGCTCACCGACGCGACGCGCGAACGGGTGCGCCGGGTGGCCGCCGACCTCGGCTACACCCCTCACCCCTCGGCCCGGAGCCTGGCCAGCGGCCGCACGGGCATGATCGCCACGGTCGTCTCGCTCCCCGGCAACGCGCCGATCGCGTTCACGCAGATCGACTACTACGTGGCGCTGATGAACGCGGCTACGCGCACCGCCGTCGGGCACGGCTACGCGCTCGTGGTGGCCCCCTCGACCGCCGGTCCTCAGACGTGGAGCCGGCTTCCGCTGGACGGCGTGATCGTGATCGACCCGGCCGACGGCGACCCGACGCTGCAGATGCTTCGCGGCCGCGGCGCGCCGATCGTCTTCGTCGGGCGCGATCCCCACGGCGACCCCGATGACCTCGTGGTCGAGAACGACCGGGCGGCCGCCACCAGGTCGGTGCTGGACCACCTCGTGGACGCCGGAGCCGGGCGGGTCGGCGTGATCGCGCTCCGCACGTTCGAGACATTCTCCGAGGACGCGGTCTCGGCCTACCTCGCCTGGTGCGCCGAGCGGGGCGCCCAGCCGTGTGTGCACACGGTCGACGCCGACTCGACGGCCACCCCGGCCGAGCTCCGAGCCGGAGCGACCGCCTTCCTGGCGGACGCCGATCGACCCGACGCCGTCTTCTGCCTCTACGAGCGGCAGGCGGTGGAGCTGTTGGCGGCCGCGCGAGATTCGGGCGTCGACGTGCCCGGTGACCTGCTCGTGGCCACGATCGCCGAGATGGGGCTGGCGGCCTCGTCGCAATCGGGCCTCACCACCCTCGAGCTCAACCAGGACCGGCTGGGCGAGGCCGCCGCGACGCTGCTGGTCGACGCGCTGGAGGGCCGTCCCGTCGCCTCGGTACGCGACGTGCCGACCGCGATCACCGTCCGGGCCTCGACGAAGCGATAGGTCACGACGGCTTCTGGTTCACGACGTTCGGACGGTCCCGACGCCCGGGAGATGCGCGGCAGAGGAATCGTCGTTCGCCGCCGGCTCCAACGACAGGCGGAGGCCGGCCGAAGCCCCCTAGGGGACGCCCACGAGGAGCGTGTACTTCCCGCTTCCCTTGAAGGCGTTCACGTGGAA
>Ga0075311_1000121_pt1 | contig 12680 bp, 9 predicted proteins | sample MayberryNE_Catta_FD_120044 | JGI IMG/M metagenome (GOLD analysis project Ga0075311, IMG submission 120044) | Natural and restored wetland microbial communities from the San Francisco Bay, California, USA, that impact long-term carbon... | ecosystem: Environmental > Terrestrial > Soil > Wetlands ...
CGCGGCGGTGGTGCTCCTCGATCTCGCCGTGGCGACGATCGGACCGCTGCCCCGAGGGCTGCCGTCGTTCGTGCTGCCGACCGCCTCCTTCGATGTTCTGCCTGAGGTGATCGCCGGGGCCTTCGCGATCGCGCTCGTGGCGACCGCCGATACGAGCGTGCTGTCACAGTCGCTGGCGTCGAGCCGGCGCGAGGAGGTCGACCCCGACCGCGAGCTCGTCGCGCTGGGCGTCGCCAACCTCGCCGCCGGGGTTTTCCAGGGGTTCCCGATATCGAGCAGCGCGTCGAGGACGCCGGTCGCGATCGTCGCCGGCGCGCGGTCCCAGCTCACGCCGCTGGTCGGCGCCCTCATGGTCGCGGCCGTGCTGGTCGTGGCCCCCGGCGCGCTGCGCGACCTGCCCGAGGCGGTGCTCGGCGCCGTCGTGGTGGTCGCCGCCGCGAGCCTCGTCGACCTCCCCGAGATCGGGCGGCTCTGGCGGATGCGCCGCATCGAGTGGGTGCTCTGGGCCGCGGCCTTCCTGGCGGTCGCACTGCTCGGCGTTCTGCCGGGCGTGTTCGTCGCGATCGTGCTCTCGCTGGCGGACTTCGTCCGCCGAGCGTGGCGCCCGTACGACGCGACGCTCGTGCGGGTCGACGAGCTGAAGGGTTACCACGACCGGGAGCGGCACCCCGAGGGGCGTTCGATCCCCGGCCTGCTGATCTACCGGTTCGACGCGCCTCTGTTCTTCGCGAACGCCTCGTTCTTCCGGCGCGAGGTCCGCAACCACATCGCGGTGGCCGAGGAGACCGTGGCATGGGTCGTCGTCGCGGCGGAGCCGATCACCGACGTCGACACGACCGCCGCCGACATGCTCGACGCCCTCCTCGACGAGCTCGCCGAGGCCGGGGTGGTCGTGGCGTTCGCCGAGATGAAGGGCCCCGTGAAGGATCGCCTGCGCGACTACGGGCTGTACGAGCGCATCGGGGACGAGCGGTTCTTCCCGACGCTCGGGACGGCCGTGGACGCCTATGTCGAGGACACGGGCACCCATTGGGTCGACTGGGAGGAGCGCGAGCCGCCCACGCCCGGTCCCGGACGGTCCGGGTCCGCGTAGGCCGCACGGCGGCCACGGCTTCCCCGAGGCCCGTGCCGGCCCGGCGCCCTCCCCTAGGTCCGATGGCCGATGCGGGAAGAACCGCCGAAGGTCCTATCCGGAAGTGCCGCCCGATACCCGAAAACAGGTAACGAAGCGTCCCCGAACCTCGGGAGGGTGAGACGTCATGCGACAGTGGGAGTTGATCGGCGTCACCGACACGGTGCCGGTGCCCCAGGCACCACCGCCTCCGCGCTCTCGATTCGTGAACGCGGAGTCGATCGGGGCGGCTGCGGAGGGGCGTCCTGTGTTCTTCTGGAGCACCGACACCGCGTTGCGGGTGCGCACGGTGACGGGCGCGGCGACCGAGGCCATCGGTCTGTCGCGATCGAAGGTCGAGGGCCGCGACCTGATCGCTGTCTTCGGCATGGAAGGGCCGAACCTGGCGCTGCTCGATGCGCATGTGGCCGCCCTGAACGGTGAGACAGCGTCGTTCACGCTCGAGGGGGCGCGCGCGACGGTCCGCTGCAGGGTCGCGCCGACCCACGATGCGCTCGACCGCGTGATCGGCACCTTCTGCCTGGCGACCGAGGTGCAGCTGGTGGACCTCCGGGAGGTCTCCACGGCTGCGGTCGCATAGGCGAACCGTCTCCCGCGTCCGACCGCCCGTCCGGCGCCGGAGACGAACCGGGATCGGCCTGCCTGCCGTGTCAGTCCCGGAACGACGCCACGGCCCCGAGGATCTTCTCCGTCTCCTCGGGGCCGTGCGTCGTGCTCAGGGTCCACAGCTCGTAGCCCGACGGGGGCAGCGATACGCCGTTCTCGAGCATGTGGTGGAAGAACCGCCCGTACCGCTCGTGATCGGCGGCTCGTGCACCGTCGAAGTCGCGCACCGCTCCCGCGGTGAAGAACACGCTGAAGAGCGAGCCCGCCCGGTTGATCGTCGCCGGGATCCCCGCCGCCTCGAACGACGACTCGATGCCACCGGTGAGCACGTCGGCGGTGGTCTCGAGCCCGAGGTAGGGGTCGGTCGTCATCGCCAGGTCGAGCGCGGCGATGCCGGCGGCGACCGCCACCGGGTTCCCGCTCAGCGTGCCTGCTTGATAGACCGGGCCCTCGGGGGCCAGCAGATCCATCAGGTCGGCGCGTCCGCCGAACGCGGCGCACGGGAAGCCGCCCCCCATGACCTTGCCCAACGCGGTGAGATCGGGCGTGACGCCGTAATAGGACTGCGCGCCCCCGTAGGCGATGCGGAACCCGGTGATCACCTCGTCGAACAGCAGCAGCGAGCCGTGTGCGTCGCAGACCTGCCGCAGTCCCTCGAGGAAGCCGGGCTCGGGCGGAACCACGCCCATGTTCGCCGCCACGGGCTCCACCACGAGCGCCGCGACGTCGTTCCCTCGCTCGTCGAAGATCGAGCGAACGGCGTCGAGGTCGTTGAACCGAGCGGTGAGGGTGTCCCGGGCCGAGCCCTCCGTCACGCCGGGTGACGAGGGGATGCCGAGCGTCGCCACCCCGCTGCCGGCGCCCTTGACGAGCAGGGAGTCGGAGTGTCCGTGGTAGCACCCCTCGAACTTCACGATCAGGTCGCGCCCGGTGGCGCCGCGCGCGAGCCGGATCGCGCTCATCGTGGCCTCCGTGCCGCTGTTCACGAGTCGCAGCCGGCCCACGCTCGGCACGGCGTCGACGATGCGCTCGGCCAGCTCCACCTCGCGGGGCGTGGGGGTGCCGAACGACGTGCCCTCCGCGGCGGCCGCTGCCGCGGCCTCGATGATCTCGGCGCGGGCATGGCCGAAGAGCAACGCGCCCCACGACTGCACGAGGTCGACGTACCGGTTCCCGTCGACGTCGACGAGGTACGCCCCCTCGCCCCGGTCGACGAAGATCGGGGTGCCACCGACCGCGCCGAACGCCCGGACCGGCGAGTCCACGCCGCCCGGGATCACGGCTTTGGCACGCTCGAACAGCTCCTCGGATCGGGTCACCGACGGCGATGCTACCGGGTGCCGCGTCGGCGTCGGACGCTCACGCGCCGGCCGGCCAGTGCTCCACGGTGAGCCCCTTCATCGGGAACGTCCTTCGGGTTCCCGGTCGCCAGGGTCGCGTCGATCCCGACGGCGGCGGCCGCGATCAGGCAGTCGGCGAGCGCGAGGGTTCGTCCCCGTCGCCGATGCGTGACCATCCACCGGCCGGCCAGTCTGCCCTCACCGGTTCCCAGCGGCGCGACGACGAGACCCTCGAACAGCCGATCTGCTGCATCACGCTCGCGAGGCCTGACGCCCGCCGACCTCGTCCGATGGAAGTAGCCGGCGGGTCCGGATCCCAGGGATGCCCCCTGTCGGCTATCGATCCGATCGCGGACCGCATCGGTCGATCAGGAGCCGGCGGCGAGCCAGCCGGCGGCGTCCTTCGCGTGGTACGTGAGGATCGCGACGGCGCCGGCGCGGCGGATCGACGTGAGGGTCTCGAGCACGATCCGGCGCTCGTCGAGCCAGCCGTTGGCCGCGGCCGCCTTGATCATCGCGTACTCGCCGCTCACGTGGTACGCGGCCACCGGCGCGCCGGCCTCCCGACGCGCCCGGGCCACCACGTCGAGGTAGGGCACGGCCGGCTTCACCATCACGATGTCGGCGCCCTCGGCCACGTCGGCGCGGATCTCCCGCATCGCCTCGTCGGCGTTCGCGGGGTCCTGCTGGTAGCCGGTCCGGTCGCCGAACCTGGGAGCGCCCTCGGCGGCCTCCCGGAACGGCCCGTAGAACGCGCTCGCGAACTTCGCGGCGTAGGCGAGGATCGCGACGTCGTCGCGACCGGCGCCGTCGAGGGCCTCGCGGATCGTGCCCACCTGCCCGTCCATCATGCCGCTCGGCGCGACCACGTGCGCCCCGGCCTCGACCTGCGCCAGCGCGATGCGCCGGTAGAGCTCGAGTGTGCGGTCGTTGTCGACCTCGTTCCGATCGTTCAGCACGCCGCAATGACCGTGGTCGGTGTACTCGTCGAGGCACAGGTCGCTCATCACGATCGCGTCGTCGACGAACTCCTCGCGCAGGGCGGCGATCGCGAGCTGGGCGATGCCGTCGGGGTTCCAGGCTTCGGATCCCTCGGCATCCTTCGAGGCGGGGACGCCGAAGAGCATGAACGCGCGCACGCCGGTCTCGGCGGTGGCGACGGCTTCCTTGCGGAGCGTCTCGAGCGTGTGCTGGGACTGGCCCGGCATCGATGCGATCGGCACCGGCTCGTCGATGCCTTCCTTGCAGAACAGCGGCATGATCAGGTCGCTGGGGTGCACGCGGGTCTCGCGGACGAGCGCACGAATGGCCGATGTCCGACGGAGCCGCCGCGGCCGGTGTTGCGGGAAGCTCATCGCCTCAGCGTACCGGCGCCGGTGCCGGAGCCGCCAGGGTAGATTCCCGCCGTGGAGCCTAGCGGCGACGAGCCCCGGCTCGTCCCCTGGGGGACAGCGCGCGCACCACGCCCTCGACCAGGCCTTCGATCGTGTGAGGGTTCGCGACCGCGTGGACGGTGAGGCCGTGCGCGCGTGCTTCCTTCGCCGTGACCGGGCCGATGCAGGCGACCTTGGGGTTCCCCGTGACCTCGCCGAGGGCTCCGACGAACCCGCGCACGGTCGACGCGCTCGTGAACGTCACGGCATCGACCTCACCGGCGCGGAGCGCGTGCCGTGCTTCCCTCGGCAGGGTGCTCGGCATGAGGGTGCGGTAGGCGTCCACCCGGGTGGGCGACCAGCCCTTGGCGGCGAGCGCGTCCTCGAGGCCCTCGGGGGCGATGTCGGCGCGAGCGCACAGCACCCTTCCCGCTCCTCGAGGGAAGGCCCGGATCAAGCCGGCGGTCGTGAACGCGGCGGGCACGAGGTCGGGCTCCCGGCGCGCATACCGGCGGAACGCTGCCGCCGTGCCGTCGCCGATCGCGGCCACCGAAGTCGCACCGAGTGCCCGCGGTCCATCGAGCCTCGAGACGAGCATGTCCACGGTCGCCCGGCTCGTGAGCACGAGCCAGGCGAAGCCGCCCACCTCGAGGTCGCGGAGCGCACGGGTGAGGGCGGCCGACCGGGCCGGGACGATCTCGATCGCGGGCGCGACGATCGCGCGGGCGCCGAGCCGGCGGAGGGCGGCCACGAGCGGGGCCGACTGGTCTGCGGGGCGCGTCACGACGACCGTGCGACCGGCCAGCGGGCGTGGGGGCGCGTGGTTCGACGCGACGGCCGGGCTCACCCGGCTTTGACCTCGGCGAGGATGCGCTCGGCCCCCTGGGCGATCAGCTCCTTGGCGGCCTCGGCCGCCACGTCCTCCGGCGTCGCGCCCTCGGTCTCGACCCTGAGCACGGTCGTGCCGTCGGGGGTCGCGATCACCGAGGTCAACGCGACCGACTCTTCGTCGACGGTCGCATACGCACCGAGCGGGAGCGCGCAGCCTCCCCCGAGACGCCACATCAACGAGCGCTCGGCGTCGAGCGCGCGATGGCTGGGGGCGTGATCCAGCGGGGCGACCGCGGCGATCGTGTCCTCGTCGTCGTCTCGAGCCTGGACCGCGAGGCAGCCCTGACCGGGTGCGGGCACCATCATCGCCAGCGGCAACGGCCGGGCATGATCGGGTGTCAGGCCCAGCCTCGACAGGCCGGCCGCCGCGAGCACGGCCGCGTCGACCTGACCTTCCTCGAGCTTCCGTAGCCGCGTCTGCACGTTGCCGCGCAGGTCGACGACCTCGAGCCCCGGGAAGGCGGCGAGGAGCTGCGCCTTCCGCCGCAGGCTCGACGTACCGATCAGGGCCCCGCCTCGGAGCTCGCCCGGCTCGCGGCAGATCAGCACGTCGGCCGGGTCTTCACGCTCGGGCACCGCGGCGATCGTGAAGCCCTCGTCTTCCTCGGCCGGAAGATCCTTCGCCGAGTGCACCGCCAGGTCGATCTCGCCGGCCTCGAGGGCGTCGAGGATCGTGTCGATCCACAACCCCTTGAGTCCCTGCTTGGCGTCGCCGGCCGTGCCCTCGTCGCCGGAGGTGCGCATCGGCTCGATCCGGGCGATCACGCCGGCCGCCTCGAGTCGAACCCGGATCTCCTCGGCCTGCGCGAGCGCGAGGGGGGAACCGCGGGTGCCGATGCGCAGCGAGCTCACCGATCCGTCGGGTCGTCGTCGACGTCCCGACCATCCTCGACCTCGTCAATGCCGAACAGGTCTGCCAGCACCCGCGCGTACACGCCGTCGGCACCCGGTTCCGAGCGCTCCTTCAGCGCCACGATCGGATCGTGCAGGAGCTTGGCCGTGATCCCTCGGGCGATCGCTTCCACGGCCTCGCGTTCGTCGGGTGTGAGCTCGGCCAGCCTCGACGCGTACCGGGACATCTCGCCGCCCACCACCTCCTGGCCGCGGCGGCGCAGCGCGCGGATCAAGGGCGCCAGCTCGTCGCCGCGGCGACGCACCACGTACCTGCGCACCTCGTCCGCGACGATCCGGCGAGCGGTGGCGATGTCCTCGGCGATCTCGGTGTCGTGGTCGGCCACGCGCTCGCCCAGGGAGACGATGTCGATCACGCGGGTGCCCTCGACGTAGGCGGTCTCCGGCTCCACGTCTCGCGGCACCGCGAGGTCGAGCAGCACGAGGGGACGATCGCCGCGCGCCGCCATCACGTCGGCGACCACCGCCCGACGGATCACGGTGCCGGCGGCGCCGGTGGCGCTGACCACCAGGTCGGCGTCTCTCATCGCCTCGGGCAAGGCGTCGAGCTCGCCGTGCTCGGCGTTCGTGCGCTCGGCCAGCGCGCGCGCGTGCTCGAGCGAGCGGTTCACGATGCGCACCGTGCCGATGCCTCGGTGGCGCAGGTGTTTCACGGCCAGGGCCGCCATCGTCCCGGCGCCGACGACGACGACGTCGCGTGCGGCGAGTCCGCCGACGGCTTCCTCGGCGAGGTCGGCCCCGAGCTCGACGAACGCATCGGGCGCCTCGCCCAGCGAGGTCTCCTGCCGGACGCGACGCCCGGCACGCGCGGCCGAGTGGAAGAGCCCCGTCAGCGCCGATGCCGCGGCACCCTCGCTCTCGGCGCGCCGGAGGGCCTCGCGCACCTGCGCGTAGATCTGCGTCTCGCCGAGCACCATCGAGTCGAGGCCGCTCGCCACGCCGAAGAGGTGGTCGGCGGCGTCGCGCTCCCAGTGGGCGTACATGGGCTCGGCGAGCTCCTCGGAGGCGACGCTCCTCGTCTCGGTGAGCAGCCGCTTGAGCGCGAGGAACCCCGCGTGGTAGCTCGACACCTCGCCGTAGACCTCGACCCGGTTGCAGGTCGACAGGATCACGGCGCCGTCGACGGCGTCGAGATCGGACGCGGCCGTGTACGCCTTCGTGAGGTCGCCGTCGGTGAACGCGAGCCGCTCCAGCAGCTCGATCGGTGCGCGACGGAATGAGACCCCGAGTGTGAGGATGGCCATGGAAGGTAGGCACGGCATCGTATCGCCGCAGCTCGCGACGTGTCTCCCGCGCTGCCGGGCCTGACGCGGCGCTCGTCAGGCCTCGGGTTCGAACCGCGAGGGCGCGTAGGGCGCCGCGTCGAACGGCGCTTCCTCGCCCGCGAGCTGTGCGGCGACGAGTTGCGCGGTCCCCGCGCCGAGGATCACGCCCTCGGATCCGTGACCCGTCGCAACGTGCAGGCCGTCGCCGACGGCACCGATCAGCGGGCGCTCGTCGGGTGTGAGCGGCCGCAGTCCCCACCACGACGACTGCACGCGGGCGTGCGCCAGCTCAGGTGCGAGCTCGATCGCGGGGGCGAGGAGCTGTTCGACGATCCGTTCCTCGGGCGGCTCGGGGGTGAGCCAGACCTGGCGCGTCGATCCGATCACGATCGTGACGCCGTCACGCTGCGGATGCAGCAACGATCCCACCTCGCTGCGTGGTGCCCCCTCGGCGATCAGCTCTCCCGCGGTCGGCCACGCTGCTCCGGTGTCGCCACGCAGCGCCGCGTGGGGGCCGGGCGCCTCGACGAGATGCGTGAGCAGATGCGGCTCCCGCGGAGCGACGCGCACGAGCCAGCCCCGAGCCCCCACGATCGGCAGGTGCACGCCCGCCTGCTCCAGCAGCGGCGAGGACCAGGGGCCGGCTGCGACGAGGGTCGCCCCGGCCTCGACCAGGCCGTCGTCGGTCACGACACCCCGCACCGTATCGGCGCGCCGTGCCAGCCCGCGAACGTGCACGTGGTGGCGGATCTGGGCGCCGCGCTCTGCGGCCGCGAGGGCGAGCGCGACCGTGAGGGCGCCCGGATCGAGCCGGTACCCGGTGTGCACGAGCCAGGCGCCGGCGAGGTTGCGGGTTAGCCCCGGCTCGTGGTCGCGGATGTCGGCCGGTCCCGAGATGTCGTCGACGGGGAAGCCGTGTCGCTCGGCGCGTTCGATCGCGGACTCGGCCTCATGGACCTCCCGAGCGTTCGTCGCCGCGAGCACCGTGCCCACCGGCTCGTCGTCGAGCCGAACGTCGAGCGGTGCGTCGGCCGCGACCCCTCGATAGTCGTCGAGGCTCGCCAGGGCCATCGGGACGTCGCCGTCGTGGTCGGGAAGCACCCACAAACCCTGGTTGCGCCCGGAGGCGTGGGCGGCGAGGTGGTCTCGCTCGAACAGGATCACCGACGCACCGCGCGCGGAGAGCTCGTAGGCGCATGCCGCACCGATCACGCCGCCCCCCACGATCGCAACGTCGGGCATGTCGCGGAGCTTATCGAGGGCCGCCGGCCGCGGCGGGCGCCCGGCCGCGTCGGTAGAATCGACGACGGAGACGTGCCTGAGTGGCCGAAAGGAGCCGCCTGCTAAGCGGTTACGGGGTGAAAGCTCCGTCCAGGGTTCGAATCCCTGCGTCTCCGCAGGTCAGAGGCCAGCCGTCGCGACGCGTCAACACCGCCTACGCTGGGTGTTGACGGCATGGAACCGATCTACTTCGCATCCGCCGCCGAGTGGCGCGCCTGGCTGAAGGCGAATCACGAGGACGCGACCGAGGTGTATGTCGGCTTCTACAGGCGCTCGACCGGCAAGCCGAGCCTCACGTGGTCCGAGGCGGTGGACGAGGCGCTCTGCTTCGGCTGGATTGACGGCATTCGCAGGCGGATCGACGGCGAGCGCTACACGAACCGCTTCACGCCGAGGAAGCCGACGAGCAGCTGGAGCGCCGTCAACATCAGGAAGGTGCAGGAGCTCGAAGCCGCCGGCAAGATGGTCGCCGCAGGTCGCGCAGCGTTTGAGCGACGTCGCGAGGACCGAGTCTACAGCTACGAGCAGCGATACCAGGCCACGTTCGAGCCAGTCGCCGAGAGACGCTTCAAGGCGAATCGAACGGCATGGAGCTATTGGACGCGCCAGACCCCGTCCTACCGGGCGAGCGCGACGTACTGGGTGGTGAGTGCGAAGAAGCCGGAAACGCGCGAGCAACGCCTCGCGAAGCTGATCGAGGACTGCGAGGCTGGGCACACGGTTCCGCCCCTCACGACTCCGGACTCGCCAAGGTCTGAACGTCGAGCCTGAGGGAGCCGGGCTGCGGCCAGCGTGGTTCGCTCCTCCGAGGCGACACCCTAGGACGCCTCGGAGGAGCGGTGTGAAGCTCGTCTTCCTAACCTGCCTGACTCGTCCCTATCGGTCAGGATGCCGGCACGAGCGCCCCGTCGATCACGTGGATCACGCCGTTCGACGCGACGATGTCGGTGGACGTGACGGTTGCCTCGTTGCCCTGACCGTCGGTGATCGTCACGCCGCCATCGGTTGCCTCGACCATGATGCTCTCGCCGTTGACGGTCGTGACCTCACCGGAGGTGACGTCGGCGGCCAAGATCTCGCCTGGCACGACGTGGTAGGTCAGGATCGCGGCGAGCTGCTCCTGGTTCTTCGGCTTCAGCAGCGTCTCCACCGTGCCGTCGGGCAGCGCCGCGAAAGCCTCGTTCGTGGGTGCGAACACGGTGTACGGCCCCTCGCCGGCCAGCGTGTTGCCGAGATCGGCGGCCTGGACCGCGGCGAGCAGCGTGGAGAAGTCCTCGTTGCCGGCCACGATGTCGGTGATCGTCTCCTCCGTCATCGCGGGATCCGAGTTCTCGGCGGGCGCCACGCTCTCCGTCGGCTCGCCGCTCGTCGAGTCGTCGCTCGAGCACGCCGCGGCGATCACCGTCAGTGACGCCACCAGGGCGAGCATCGTCGCCCACCTCGTGTTCCTACGCATCGGCGGTTCCCTCCTGTCACGGCGGGGCCCGTGGTCGACCCCGCGGCCATCATGTCGGGAGGGGGTTCGGTATCCATGCAGGGTCAGATCAGAATGGTGGCGCGAGTGCATAGGTTCGACCGGCCAGCGCGCCGCTAGCGCAGGCCCCGTGAGGCCGAGCAGGAACCCTGCAGCCTCGCAGGCGTCGACCATCATCCTGATGTCGTCGTACGAGGATGCGTCGACCGGGAGGAACCGATCCACAGGCCCACGTCGAGTCGGTCGCGGCACGATGGGTCATCCCCCAACGCGAGCAACAGGCCTCGGATCTCCTCTCGGGAAGGTGCCGTCGGAGGGCCGGTCGGAGGATGTTCGGAGCCATCCCGTTGTCTGTCCCCTGGCCGGTCGCGTCACTCATGCGTGAGGCCGCCCCGGTAGGATTCCGTCACGTCGCCTGGGGGGGCAGATGCTGACAGATGCGCAGTCACCTGATCTCGATGCGCTGAGCATCGCCACGATCCGAACGCTCTGCATCGACGCGGTCCAAGCCGCGAACTCCGGTCACCCCGGCACCCCGATGGGCATGGCGCCGGTCGCCTACACGCTCTGGCAGCGGTTCCTGAGCTTCGACCCTGCCGATCCGATCTGGCCGAACCGCGACCGGTTCGTGCTCTCCGAAGGCCATGCGTCGGCGCTGCTCTGGTCGCTGCTGCACCTCACGCGGGTCAAGGCGGTCGACCCCGACTACGAGGTCCTCGGCCGGCCGGCCGTGGAACTGCACGACCTCGAGACGTTCCGCCAGCTCGGCTCCAAGGCTCCCGGACACCCGGAATACCGCTGGACGAGCGGGGTCGAGACGACGACCGGGCCGCTCGGCCAGGGCGTCGCGACCTCGGTGGGCATGGCCGTGGCCGGCCGCTGGCTGGCCGCCCGGTACAACGTCGGCGGGTTCACGATGTTCGACTTCGACGTGTACGCACAGGCCGGCGACGGCTGCATGATGGAGGGCATCTCGTCGGAGGCGGCATCGTTCGCCGGGCACCAGGGCCTGTCGAACCTCTGCTGGATCTACGACAGCAACCGCGTCACGATCGAGGGCCACACCGACATCACGTTCACCGAGGACGTCGCGGAGCGGTTCACCGCGTACGACTGGAACGTGGTGACGGTGGCCGACGCGAACGAGCTCGATGCGATCGGTCGTGCGATGGAGGACTTCCACGCCGAGAACGAACGCCCGACGCTGATCCTGGTGCACAGCCACATCGGCTATGGGTCGGCGAAGGTGGAGGACACGCCGGCCGCCCACGGCGAGCCGCTGGGACCCGACGAGGTGCGGGCGACCAAGCGCGCGTACGGCTGGCCCGAGGACGCGCGGTTCCTCGTTCCGGACGGCGTATACGAGCACTTCGCCACCGGTATCGGCGCGCGAGGCGCCGCCGCCCGAGCCGCGTGGCAGGCGAACCTCGAGGAGTATCGGGCCGCACATGCCGAGCTCTCGGCAGAGATCGAGCAGATGCAGCGTCGAGAGCTGCCCGAGGGGTGGGACTCGGACATCCCCGACTTCCCCGCCGACGACGCGGGCGTCGCCTCGCGCGATTCCTCGGGCCAGGTGTTGAACGCGATCGCCCACCGTGTGCCGTGGCTGCTCGGAGGTTCCGCCGACCTCGCACCGTCGACGAAGACGCGCCTGCTCTTCGACGGGGCGGGCGACCAGCAGCCCGACGACCCGGCCGGGCGGAACTTCCACTTCGGCATCCGAGAGCACGCGAGCGCCGCGATCGCGAACGGTCTGTCGGTGACGAAGCTGCGCCCGTTCTGGTCCGGGTTCCTGATCTTCTCGGACTACGCGCGCGGCGCGATCCGGCTGTCGGCGCTGATGGAGATCCCGGTGATCCACATCTTCACGCACGACTCGATCGGGGTCGGCGAAGACGGACCGACGCACCAGCCGGTGGAACAGCTCGCGTCGCTGCGGGCGATGCCGGGCCTGTTGGTGTTCCGCCCCGCCGACGCCAACGAGGTCGCCGAGACCTGGCGGGCGGTGATGCAGCTTCGGCACGAGCCGGCCGCGTTGATCCTTTCGCGGCAGGCGCTGCCGACGTTCGATCGTTCGGTGACGGCTCCCGCCAACGGCGTCGGCAGGGGGGGGTACGTGCTGGCCGACGCCGACGACGGTGCGCCCGACGTGATCCTGATGGCGACCGGGAGCGAGGTGCAGCTCGCGGTGGCCACACGCGAGGAGCTCGCGGGCGAGGGCATCGGCGCACGCGTGGTCAGCATGCCGTGCTGGGAGCTCTTCGACCGCCAGCCGCAGGCCTATCGCGACGAGGTGCTGCCCCCGACGGTCCGTGCGCGTGTCGGCATCGAGCAGGCGTCGTCGTTGGGGTGGGACCGATACGTCGGTGACGGGGGTGCGGTGGTCGCGATGCACACGTTCGGCGC
>Ga0075311_1000126_pt1 | contig 12466 bp, 10 predicted proteins | sample MayberryNE_Catta_FD_120044 | JGI IMG/M metagenome (GOLD analysis project Ga0075311, IMG submission 120044) | Natural and restored wetland microbial communities from the San Francisco Bay, California, USA, that impact long-term carbon... | ecosystem: Environmental > Terrestrial > Soil > Wetlands ...
CCAGCTGCTCGATCGGCTGGATCACGCCGGTCGAGGTCTCGGAATGGGTGAGCAGCACCGCCTTGACGGGGCGTTCGGCGAGCGCAGCCGCGACCTCGTCGGGGCGGATGCGCTCCCCCCACTCGTGGTCGACCGTGCGGACGGTGAGCCCGAACGTCTCGGCGAGCGCCTTGAACCGCTCCGCGAAGAACCCGGCGAGGGGCACGAGCACCTCGTCGCCGGGCGAGAAGCAGTTCGCGATCGCCGACTCGAGGCCGCCGGTGCCGCTCGACGTCATCAACACGACGTCGGCGGTCTCGGTGCGGTACAGCTCCTTCAGCCGGCCCGTCACGTCGCGCATGATCGCGCCGAAGCCCGGCCCCCGGTGATACACGAGGGGGCTGCCCTGGGCGAGCAGCACCTCGGGCGGGATCGGCGTGGGGCCGGGGGCCAAGATGATCTCGGGCCTGTTCACGGTGCGGATCGGCTCCTCGCGGGTGGTCGTGCAGGTGTCGTGCAGGGCGCGAAACCTCAGCCTAGCAGGGGCGTGAGCGGCGCCCGGCGGGAGCACGATTCCGCAACCGGCGCGCACGGCAAGGATGCGCAGGTCCGTATCATCATGCGGGCGCTCCCCGGGGCGCCACCTGCAGAGATGGCGACCCTCCGGCTGTTGTTCAAGCGGTTCGTGGCCCAGCGATCGCTGGGGCTGGCCGTCGTCGTCACGCTCGCCTTCACGATCGGCGTGCTGGTGGCAGGACCGATCTATGCGGACTCGGCCCGCGAAGCGATCCTCACGTCGTCGTTCGGCAACGAGACCGTCAACGTCAGGAACGCACGGCTGCAGGTGTTCGGAGGAACGGGGTTCGACTGGACCGCGGCCGACCAGGCGATCGAGGAGGCGCTCGCCGGCGTGCCGACCGACGCCGTGGTGTCGCAGGGCCTCGGCACGGTGAGGCTGAACGGTGTCGACGGGCCCTCGGTGCCGTTCCTGTTCCGCGACGGCGCCTCCGAACATCTCGAGATCCAGGGCGAGGCGCCCGGGCCCGGCGACGTCACCCTGTCGGCCGGCGTGGCCGGACCGCTCGGGATCGATCCCGGCGAACAGATCGTCGTCGTCGGTCCCAACGATCAGACCCGTGCGCTGACCGTCTCCGGCACGTACGAGACGCCGAGCCGTGAGGACCCGTTCTGGTACGGGACGAGGAGCCCCTTCCCCGCGCCCGACTCCACCGATCCGGCGCCGTTGCTCGTCGACCGCGCGACGTACCTCGACACCGCGCTTCGGCTCGGACTCACGAACGAGTACACGTGGGACGCCTTCCTCGCTCTCGAGGGGGTCCCGTTCGATCGGGCGTCGCAGATCCCGGGCGAGCTGGCGGCCGTCGAGGAGATGGTGCGGCAGGAGCCTCAACTGTCGACCGTTCGGTTGGCGACCGGGCTGGGCACGTTGTTCGACCTCGTCGACCTCCGGGTCCAGAACCTGCGCGTCCCCATCCTGCTGGTCGTGTTCCAGATCGGGGCCGTCACGCTGGCCGTGCTGGCCGGGGTCGGGGCGCTGGCACTGGCGCGTCAGACGTTCGAGCTCGCCGTGCTCCACAGCCGCGGTTTCACGAGGCGCACGCTCATCGCCGTGCAGAGCGCCCAGGCGATCCTCTGCGCGATCGTGGCCTATCCCCTCGGGCTGTTGCTGGGACTCGGCCTCGCGAAGCTCGCCGGCCGGTTCAACGGCGAGCAGCTCCCCGGGGTCACCTTCCCGGTCCGCCTGAACGAGGGGGCACTCTGGCTCGGCATCGCCGTGGCCCTGACCGGGGCCCTCGTGCTCGTGGCGCTGTCGTTGCCGGCCGTGTCCCGCACCGTGATCGAGGAGCGCCAACGTGCGTCCCGCGAGGACCGACCGCTGCTCTCGCGTGTGCCGGTCGAGCTGATCGTGCTCCCTCTCGGGATCTTCGCGTTCATCCAACTGCGGAACGGCACCAAGCCGCAGGTGGGCGAGGGAGCGATCGAACCGTTCGTGCTGGCAGCGCCGACGCTGCTGCTGTTCGCCGCGTCGTTCGTTGCGCTGCGCCTGCTGACGTTCGTGCTGCACAGGTTGGACGGCGCGATCGGGCGTTCCCGGCGCCTTCCCACCTACCTCGCCGGGCGACGCCTCGGACGATCCCCCGGAACCGGATCCGCGGCCGCATTGCTCTTGCTGCTGTCGATGGGCCTGCTCGTGATCGCGACGTCGTACCGGGCGATCGTCGTACGCAACCACTCGGACGCCGCGCACGTCCAGATCGGCGCCGACTGGCGCGTGAGCGCCAGCCCCCCGGATCAGGCGCTCTCCGCGGTGGATCAGATGCCTCCGCAGACGATGGCGGTCGTCCGCACCGATCCGAGCTTCAGGGAGACGAGCTTCTCGCTCCCCCCGACGGCCCTGGGCATCGACCCGGAGCGGTACGAGGAGGCGGGATGGTGGCGCGACGACTTCTCCGAGACATCGATCGAGGAGATCCTGCGGAGCATCGACGCCGATCCCATCGGACTGCCCGTGCCCCAGGGCGCGACCCGGCTCACGATGACCGTCGGGTCGGTCGGCAACGTCGAGGGGCTGACGGTGCAGGCGACGTCGATCGCGTCCGGCGGCGACATCAGCACCGGCGAGCAGCCGCTCGAGGCGGACTCCCAGGCCGTGTCACTGCCGTTGCCCGATGCGGAACGACTGCTGTCGATCACGTTCGCGGCCGGCACGGGAACCGACGTCCCGGACAGGATCTCGGTGACGATCGACGACGCCGCTCTCGACGGCCAGCCGCTCGACCTCGGAGCGTGGCGGCCCACGACCTGGCGCGGCAGCTCGGGATCGGTCCGATCGGGCGGGGACGGCTCGGTCCGGTACGACTTCAACCCCGGCGCAGGCAACGTCGTCGGCGGACTCCTGCCTGCCGCTCCCGCCCTGCCCGCGCTCGTCTCGGACCACTTCGTCGGCGATGCGGGTGGGCCGGTCGATGTCGCGCTCACCGGCCAGCAGCTGCAGGTCGAGCCGATCGCCGTGGCGAGCCAGTTCCCGGGCATCGTACCGAACGCCCCGTTCGTGGTCGTCTCCACCCGGGGACTGCTCGAACGGCAGTTCTCGATCCCCGAAGCCGGGGTGAGCCTCAACGAGGTGTGGGCGAACACCGCGGAAGATCCCTCACCGCAGCTGCGGGAGGCGGGATGGACGCCGGGTGTGGTGAACGCCACCGCACCGATCGAGGGGCTGCTCGCCCAGCTGCCACAGTCCCTGGCCGTCGGCTTGAACTTCACGGCCGCGGTCGCCGGCGTCGGCCTCGTGATCGCCGGTGTGGCGGCGGGCCTCTACTTCACGATGCGACGGCGGGACTACGAGTTCGCCGCGCTGCGGGCCATGGGCACCCGACGCCGCCAGATCCGCAGGACCCTCGTGCTGGAGCAGGCCGGGCTGCTGGGGTTCGCCCTGCTCGCCGGCCTCGGCATCGGGTACTGGCTGCTGCGGCTCGTGATGCCGTACGTGGACACGAGCCTCGGGGTCTCGTATCCGGCTCCCGTGCTCGTGATCGACTGGCCGGCGCTCGGCGCCGCCGCGATCGCGATCGTGGCCGCGAGCGCGCTCGCGATCGGCGCGGCGTTGCGGACCTTGATGCGATCGTCGGTCACGGGCGTGCTGCGAGGTGAGGCGGAATGACGATGGTGAGCCCGGGCATCTTCGCTCCGACGGAGCGTGAGGTCCTGATCCGCTTCCGACAGGTGTACAAGGTCTACCGTGTCGCGGAGACGGGGGTGGTCGCCCTCGGCGGCATCGACCTCGACATCGCTCCCGGCGAGTTCCTGGCGATCGTGGGCCCGAGCGGCTCGGGCAAGTCGACGATCCTCAACCTGATCGGCGGTCTCGACCGCTCCTCCGCGGGATCCGTCGAGGTCGAAGGTCGGGACCTCGGCCTGCTCGACATCGACGAGCTCACCGACTACCGGGCCGAACGGATCGGCTTCGTCTGGCAGGGCACGGCGAGGAACCTCGTGCCCTACCTCACCGTGCGGGAGAACGTGCGACTGCCGGGGGCGGTCGATCCTCACCGCGATCATGCGGAGCGCCGCGACGCAGAGGACCTCCTGCACCTCGTGGGGCTCGGAGAGCGGACGCGCCACACCCCCGGCATGCTCTCCGGGGGCGAACAGCAACGCGCCGCCATCGCGGTGGCGCTCGTGAACACGCCGGCGATCCTGCTCGCCGACGAGCCGACCGCCGAGCTCGACTCCGAGAGCGCCGCGACGGTGCTCGACGCGTTCCGCGCCGTCAACCGGGAGTTCGGGGTCACGATCGTGATGGTGACCCACGACCTCGCGGCGGCCAGGGAGGCCGATCGGCGGATCCGGGTTCGCGACGGTCGCGTGCTGCACGAGGGCGCGGCGATGGAGCCCGTCGCCCGCGACGGCAGGGTGCGCCTTCCCGACGAGGCCGTGGCCGCGCTCGGCGACGGCGAGCTGGAAGCCGAGATCGGGGCCGACGAGGTCCGGCTGCGACGGCGGAGCGACACCGGCCATGCCTGAGATCGACGACCTTCGCGCGAGGTGGGGCCGCCCGCCGGACGAGGAACGGCCGGAGGGGACTCGAACGGCGACCTCGGCCGGGGTCGGCGGCCGTGATCCTGTCCCCTCACGGACGGCGCCGCTCCTGGAAGGAGAGGGCATCGTGCGGACCTATCCCGGCGGACGAGGCGTGCTCGCGGTGCGCGGCGCGTCCCTCGCCCTCGCTCCCCGGGACTTCGTGGCCCTGATGGGTCCCAGCGGATCGGGGAAGACGACGTTCATCGGAGCGCTGAGCGGGCTGGATGCCCCCGACGCGGGAGCGGTCCGTTGGAAGGGAGAGCCGGTCCTGGCGATGTCACGAGACGAGCGGACGGCCTTGCGTCGAACCGGCATGGGGATCGTGTTCCAGTCGTTCGGGCTCCTGCCGACGCTGTCGGCCGTCGAGAACGTCGAGCTGCCGCTGCGCGTGATCGGCACACCGCTCGACGATGCGAGGGACCGGGCGAACGCATGGCTCGAGCGGCTCGGCCTCGCGGATCGCTCGGACAACCGCACGTTCGAGCTGAGCGCCGGCCAGCAGCAGCGGGTGGCCGTCGCGCGAGCCCTGATCGCCGAGCCCGAGGTCGTGCTCGCCGACGAACCGATCGCCGAGGTCGACACCCAGAACGCCGACCTGATCCTCGCGGCCCTGTGGGACGTGATCGGACGGGGAGGCGCCGTGCTCGCCGCGACCCACAACCCCGAGGCGCTGCGCTACGCGAACAGGGTGGTGCTCTTCCGCGACGGCACGATCGAGGCGGAAGGCTCCCCCGACCAGCTCGCCGGGCACCTCACGACGGACTGACCGGCTGGCAGGAACCTCAGAACCGGAGGGACTTCCAGACGTCGTCGCCTCGGTCGACTGCCGTGTCGGGATCGAGATCGAGGGGCAACGGGCGCTCCCCCGGTTCGCGTCGCAGGACCCGGTCGAGCAGTGTGCGGCGGTTGGCCGGCTTCGCCACCGCCGCCGCGATGCGGTCGCGCCGCGTCTCACGGATGCGGCGTTGCAGGTCGAGGTCTCAGGTGGGGTGGCCGATCGCGGGCCCGCCGATGTGCACCGGTTCAATCCTTCCCCGGGACGAGGGTGCGCAGATCGACGTTGGGGTCGGCGAGGGCGGCAGGGTCGGGCGCGACCTGGGCCGAGATCAGCCCGAAGGAGCGGCGGACGTCGCGCTTCCAGTCGAGGCTCACCGTCGAGCGGACGATGCCGGCCTCGTCGAGCAGGAACGCGCAGAACGACCTGTCCTCGATCGAGCCGCGAACGACCATGCGGTCCCAGGTCGCGGCGAACCCCGCCATCTGCACCTGCGAGTCGTACTGGTCGCTCCAGAACCAGTGTGGATCGTCGAAAACGGCCCCGGCGCCGAGCATGTTCCGGGCGGCCGCCTCCCCCGTCTTGATCGCGTTGTCGAAGTGCTCCACGCGGATCGGCCCGAACACCGGATGATCGTGGCGGGCGACGTCGCCGGCCGCGTACACCCCTGGCACCGACGTCTCCAGGGCCGGCCCCACCGGGATGCCGCCGCCCTGATCGAGCCCGGTGCCGGCCATCAGCTCGACGCTCGGCTCGGTGCCGACCCCGACGATCGCCACGTCGGCGTCGATCCGCTTCCCGCCGCTCGTGAGCACCGACTCGAGTCGCCCGTCGCCCTCGAAGCTCGCCACCGCCTCGTTGAAGAGCATCCGCACCCCGTGGTCGCGGTGGATCCCCTCGAGCGCTCGCCCGATCTCTCGGCCGAGCACCCGGTACAGCGTGGTCTCGAAGACCTCGACGACGGTGACGTCGTGGCCGAGCATGCGCATCGACGCCGCGACCTCCGCGCCGATGAACCCCATGCCGACGCAGAGGATGCGTGCGCCGGCGGACGCCGCCTCCTTGATGCGCTGTGCGTCGGCGACCGTGCGCAGGTCGGAGACGCCGGGCAGCGAGGCGCCCGGCACGTCGAGCCTCCTGTTGCGGCTGCCCGTCGCCACGAGGAGCGCGTCGTGCGCGATGCGCTCTCCCCCGGCGAGCACGACCTCACGACCGGCCACGTCGATCTGCACCGCCCGGGCGCCGAACCGCGTCTCGACCTCGTGATCGGCGTACCACGCCTCCTCTCGGACGTACTGCTCCTCGAAGGGCTGCTCGCCGCGGAGGAACTCCTTCGAGAGCGGCGGACGTTCGTACGGCGGGACCGGCTCGGCACCCACGAGCACGACGCGCCCGTCGAACCCCTCGTCGCGCAGCGTGGCCGCCGCGGTCGCACCCGTGAGCGAGGCGCCGACGATCACGAACGTGCGGTCGGGCGTCACGAGGGAGCCTCAGGCTTCGATCCGCAGGTCGCCGCCCTCGTCGGAGACCGGGTAGGTGGCGATCGGCTCGGTGGCCGGGCCATTGACGACTGCGCCGGTCACCATGTCGAAGATGCTGCCGTGGCACTCGCACTGGATCGTGGTGCCGTCGATCTCACCGCCGAGCGACAGGTTGCACCCCCGGTGCGTGCAGATGTCGCTGAACGCGTGCAGCTCGCCGCTCACCCGTGATACGGCGACCTGCGCGCCGCTCACGTCGAACGCGGTCGCGTCCCCCTCGGCGATCTCGTCGGCCTTCCCGACCGTGATCCACTCGGCCACCGGCGCACCTCCCTCGGTCGTTCGCGCCCAGGCGAGCGCGCATCCACAGAGCTTACGCCGCAACCGCGGAACGCCGGCACGCGTTACCGAGGGGGCGGCGGCAGCGGGGGGGCGCGGTCGTCGGCCGCGGCTCTCGCGCGCGCGCGGAGCACCGTGCCGACGCCCAGCACCGCGTAGAACGCCGCCAGCAGCAGGATGCCCGTCCGGAAATCGATCGGCAGCAGCGCGGGAGCGAACGCGCCCGCAACCCACGCGAGCTGGAACAGCGCCTCGTACCGAACGAACACGCGTCCCTGGGCGCCGGGTGGCGCGTACCGTTGCATCAGGCTCTGGAACGCGAGGCGCCCGAACTCCGTCGTCGCGCCGGCCACGAGCGCGAAGACGGTGAGCAGCGGCAGCCCGAACAGCTCGAACGCGAGCACGGCTCCGATGCACGCGGCGCTCACCGAGGCCACGACGACGGCCTCCTCGCGGGTGGAGCGGGGAACCCGAGGCGCGACGACGTCGGCCACGAACGTGCCCACCACGGCCGCGCCGGCGAGCACCGCGAACCAGTAGACCGGCGCCTCGTCCTGACGGAGCGAGAACGCGAGCAGGAAGAGCAGGAATCCGCTCGCGGCCCGCATGCCGACCGCACCCACGGCCGGCACGGCGAGCTCGGGAACGGCCCCACGGCGAGCCGCCTTCGGTCTCCGGGCCGGCGGGGTACCCGGGTGCGGCAGCCGGAGCGTGAGCAAGGCCGAGGCTGCGTACACGACCGCCGCTGAGTAGAGCGCCGCAGGTGCGTCGCCGAGGCGGATCGCGCCGAACGCGATCGGTGCGGCCAGGATCGCCCCCACTGCGCCGAGCCGACCGAGCCGGGCGTTCGCCTGCATCAGGCCGTCGCCTCGACCCGCGTACGCGATCGTGAGGCCGTTCTTCGTGATGCCGTGCACCTTCGAGAGTACGAGCAGCGCGAGCGCCGCCGGGAACAGCACCAGCGTGTCGAATCGGGGAGCCGCATAGATCGCGATCGCGAACCGGCCGGCCGCCGAGACGAACGCGATCAGCCGCCGCGGCCCCGCTCGGTCGAGCAGCGGCACGAGCAGCGGTCCCGCGAGCGCGAGCGGAACCATCGTCAGGCCCAGGTACGCGGCCACCCGGATCTTGGCCTCGCCGACCGGCAGCGAGAAGAACACCGAGTCGGCGAGTGCGATCGCGAGCATCGCGTCGCCGGCCACGCTCGTGAAGTGGTTCAGCGCGTAGCTGTCGATCGGATCGGTCGAGCGCCACATCCGCACGAACGGGTGCACCACGCCACGCGCCAGGCTCGAGAGGCCGAAGAGCACCAGCTGCCAGACCGGGATGCGGTTCGGGCGGCCGCCGGGGGCATGCACCGGCGACGCGCCCTCAGCCCTGCAGGCGCTCGCGCAGCAGCTGCTGCGCGAGCTTGGGGTTCGCCGATCCCCCCGAGGCCTTCATGACCTGTCCCACGAGGAACCCGACCACGCTCTCGTTCCCGTCGCGGAACTTCTGCGCCGCCTCGTCGTTGGCGGCGAGCACGTCGTCGACGATGGCCCCGAGCTCCCCGCTGTCCGAGACCTGCCGCAGGCCCTTCCGTTCGACGATCGCCTCGATCGGGTCCCCCGTCTCGACCGCTTCCTCGAGCGCCTGCTTCGCGCCGGCGCCGCTGATCGTGTCGTCGGCGAGCAGTCCGAGCAGATCGGCCAGGTGCTGCGGCGTCACGCGGGCCGCAGCATCGGTGCCGTGCTTGTTGGCGAGGCCCGCCAGGTCCTGCGTGATCCAGTTCGCGCCGGCGGCCGGCTCGGCGCCCAGGCCGACCGTCTCCTCGAACAACGCCGAGGCCGCACGGTCGGCGACCAGCACTCGAGCGACCTCGGGCTTCAGTCCGTGCTCGGCCACGTAGCGTTCGCGTCGGGCCCGAGGCAGCTCGGGAAGCGCCGTCCGCAGCTCCTCGATCCACTCCGTCGACGGCTCGATCGCCGGGATGTCCGGCTCGGGGAAGTACCGGTAGTCGAAGGCTTCCTCTTTGGAGCGCATCGACGCGGTCGCTCCGGCGTCCTCGTTCCAGTGGCGCGTCTCCTGCACGATCGGCTCGCCGCCCTCGAGCGCCTTCGTCTGCCGCGAGATCTCGAACGCGAGCGCTCGCTCGAGCGACCGCACCGAGTTCATGTTCTTGATCTCGACCTTCGTGCCCAGCTGCTCTGTTCCGACGGGCCGCATCGAGACGTTCGCGTCACATCGCAGCGAGCCTTCCTCCATGCGCACGTCGCTCACGTCGAGCGCCTCGAGCGTGGCGCGCAGCTCGCGCAGGTACGCTCCGGCCTCCTCGGGCGAGCGGATGTCGGGCTCGCTCACGCACTCCACGAGCGGCACGCCCGCGCGGTTGAAGTCGACCAGCGCGGCGGCGGCGGCGTGGATGCGACCGCTCGGGCTGCCGTGCGTGGTCTTGCCCGTGTCCTCCTCCATGTGCACGCGCGTGATACCCACGCGGCTCGACGTGCCGCCGGGCAGCTCGACGTCGAGGTGCCCGCCCACGCAGATCGGCAGGTCGTACTGGCTGATCTGGTAGTTCTTGGGCATGTCCGGGTAGAAGTAGTTCTTCCGGTGAAAGAGCGAATGCGGCGCGATCTCGCTGCCGAGCGCGAGCCCGATCGTGACGATCCTCCTGATCGCCTCCCGGTTCGGCACCGGCAGCGAACCCGGGTGTCCGAGGCACACCGGACACACGTTCGTGTTCGGCGGCGCCCCGAACTCGTTGCGGCAGCCGCAGAACATCTTCGTCTCGGTGCTGAGCTCGACGTGACACTCGAGCCCGATCACGGCCTCGTACTCGGTCATCGCGGCCAGCCTACCGGGCACCGCCGGGCCGCGTGCCTGCGCGACCGGGTCAGTGGCCGGAGCGGTCGGAGTCCATGACGCCGTCCGGACCGTCGAGCCCGGCGAGCTCGCCCAGGTCGTCGTCGCTGAGCTCGAAGTCGAACACGTCGATGTTCTCGCTCATCCGGGACGGCTTCGACGTCTTCGGGATCGGGATCAGCCCGAGCTGCACGTGCCATCGCAGGACGATCTGTGCCGGCGTCCTGCCGTGGCGTCGAGCGAGCTCCACGATCGCCGGCTCGGCGAGGAGATCGTTCCCCGCCCCGAGCGGCGACCAGCTCTCGGTCACGATGCCGTGCGCGGCGTGGTATCGGCGTTCGTCGGGTCGGCTGTGTCTCGGGTCGAGCTCGATCTGGTTGACGTGGGGCGCCACGCCGGTCTCCTCGAGCAGCCGATCGAGATGTGCCGGCTTGAAGTTCGAGACGCCGATCGAGCGCAGCTTCCCTTCTTCGAGGAGACCGATCAGCCCTCGCCACGCATCGACGTAGCGGTCCTGCCGGGGATTCGGCCAGTGGATCAGGAGCAGATCGATGCGCCCGAGGCCGAGCCGGTCCGCGCTGTTCGAGAAGGCCTGGCGAGCCTCATCCTCACCGTGCCACCGCTCGTTGAACTTCGTGGTCACGAAGACCTCGTCGCGATCGACGCCACTCGACCTGATGCCTCGGCCCACGCCGGCCTCGTTCCGGTAGTTCTCGGCCGTGTCGATCAGTCGATAGCCTGCTCGGATGGCGGCGGTGACCGCCTGTTCGGTCTCTGCGTCCCCCATCGGCGAGGTGCCGAACCCGAGAGCGGGCATCGCGACGCCGTTGGCGAGCATCACGTTCGGGACCGTCATCTGTTCCCTCGAGGCATCGCTCGGCATGCTATCGCCGTCGAGCCCCACGCCTCGTGGGATCAGGGAACGCCCGGATGGCGAGGGGCGTCGGTGACCGGCGCCGGCGCGTGCCACACGGCCTCGACGTTGTTCTGATGCAAGTCGTTGACGAATGCCCCGTAGTAGCGCTCGGAGTACTGGGTCCAGACCCCTGGCCCGCCGCGGACGGTCGCGCCGTTGGCGACGGCGGCCGCGAAGAATGCGTCGACGGCTTCCCGACCCTCGGCGGAGAACGCGACATGCGCCGCCGTGGTCACCGGATCCCCACGGCAGATCGTGAAGTCGTCCAGGTCCTCGGCTCCGTAGGAGACGCAGTCCTCCTGAACGTAGAGTTCCTCATAGCCGAGCGGGGCGAGGGCGGCTGTGTAGAGCTCGCGGCTCGCGTCCAGGTCTGCCACGACGAAGAGCACGTGATCGACGACGACGCGGCGAACCTCCATCGGTTCACGCTAGCAACGCCGGGCCCGGGGTCGCTACCGTCGGGGATCCACGCCCTCGCTGGACGGACCACGTCGGGATCTGATTCAGGGCCACCGCCGCTTCGGTGGGTAGACGCTCGCGTCCAGGATCTCTCGATCGCCCAGAGGCGAGTCGAGTTGAACCTCAACCGGGAAGGCGGGGTTGCCCTGACAGGTCGTCGCGCCCTTCGTGGGCTCGACCAGGATCACGAGTGAGACCACGCGCTCGTTCTCGTCGAGGATCACCTGCTTCACCGCCCGGTCCCCGGGTGCCTGGCCCCCGGCGCACGCGACCTCGGTCGCGAGCAGAGATACCTGGTTCGCCCCCGGGTCGGGCTCGTTCCGTGGATCCACGACGAACCGTGCGTTCCCCCATCCCTCTGCATCGAGCTCGATCTGGCATCCACCCCAGCCGACAGGAGCCCACCCGCCCTCGCCCAACTCGATGCGCATCGGGGCGTTCGGCTGATCTGCATCGGGCTCCGCAGCCCGACCGAACAACTGACGCCAGCCCTCTCCCTCCTGGGTGACGAACCACTCGTAGCCCGAAGAGAACTTCCGGAAATAGGGAGCTTCTCCGCCGACGCGGGACAGATCCAGCTCGTCGATCGTCGTGAACGGCACGAAGGCCGATGTATCCGGTGGGAGCTGATCGAACACGGCCCGGCCGCATGAGGCTGTCAGCTCCGTCCCCTGAGATCCACCGGTCACGCTCGATCCGGGGCGTGTCTGTCCGCACGAGACCGCGATCAGCACGATCATGAGCATGAGTGGGCGGGTCAGGCGCATCCAGCCTCCGATCTCAGACGATCATGCCGCCCAGGGCAACGCCCGTGACATCCAACCTGGTCGCGGTCAGCACGCCACGATGCGCGGGTGTGCACCGAGGTGCCTCGATGGCGGGCCGGCCTGCCGGCTGCGGACCGATCCGCCCTGCCGCTCCGGAGGCGGTTCCTTAGCGTGAGAGGTGAGGAGAACGAAGGGAGACGACCAATGGATGAGCTCTCATACAAGAACAGGATCGCGTCGCTCTGGCTCCTGGCGATCGTCGCCTTCGTCGGCTACAGAACGCTTGCCGTCAACGAGCAGGCGAGGG